>TARA_R110000737_G_scaffold56577_5_pt1 | contig 60725 bp, 49 predicted proteins | sample TARA_R110000737 | Tara Oceans TARA_R110000737 (sample SAMEA4398027) | marine metagenome | biome: Polar Biome; feature: [SRF] surface water layer (ENVO:00010504); material: water (ENVO:00002006), including particulate matter (ENVO:01000060) such as... | depth 5 m | reverse complement strand
GTTAGGTAAATTATTATGAACAAGAATATGTTCAATCGCAGGCGTTTCTTAACAGGATCTTCTACTTTGTTAGGGGCATCCATGCTATCCACACTGCCGTCTATTGCCAATAGTGCGCTCGGTAAAGGCCAGCAGAATGTAGCCATCAACAGTGATAAAGCCGACCATATCGTACCTATCTTAACTGGGAATGAGTTTGATCTGTATGTCAGCAAGAAGCCCGTCACTGTCAATGGCAAGTCGAGTATGGCAACACTGATTAATGACTCGCTACCAGCACCAACGCTAAAGATGCGTGAAGGCGATACCGTAACCATTCGTGTTCATAACCAGATGAATGAGTCAACCTCTATCCATTGGCATGGCTTGCTGGTACCTTTTGAGATGGATGGCGTACCAGGTATCAGTTTTGATGGTATTCCCGCGAACAGCACCTTTACCTATAAATTCAAACTTAAACAATCAGGCACCTATTGGTATCACTCACACAGTGGCTTTCAAGAGCAAACCGGTATGCTTGGTGCTATCGTCATTGAACCTAAAGGGCGTGAGCGTCATCCTGTTGCAGAAGACCATGTAATCGTGCTAAGTGATTGGACGCACCGCGATCCGCACAATCTCTTGAAGCTGCTCAAACAGCGCGCAGACTTTGATAACTACCACTTGCCAGACTTCAAAAAACTATTGTCTGATATCGCAGCAACAGATCTAGAAGCCGCTCATGACAAGCGCAAAATGTGGAATAAGATGCGCATGATGCCAACGGATTTCACCGATCTATCTGGTGAAAAAACCTTTACGTATCTGATGAATGGTAAGACCACAGCAGCTAATTGGACACAACTAGTGAAAGCGGGACAGCCCGTCAAACTACGCTTTATCAACGCCTCAGCACAGACGATATTTGATGTGCGTATACCGGGTCTCAAAATGACGGTGGTGGCAACAGATGGTATTGACGTCGCACCCGTTGCGATTGATGATTTCCGCATTGGGGTGGCTGAGACTTATGATGTCATTGTCACGCCTACTCAAGATGCACATACCATATTTGCCCAAAATATCGATCGTTCGGGCTATGTCGCGACCACGCTTGCAACCAAGAAAGGCGCTCGTGCGGCAATACCTGCTATGGATAAGATTGAGTGGCTGACCATGGCCGATATGATGGGTGCGATGGGTGACAAAGGCTATAAAGCAAAGCATGCTAAGACCGAGTATGACTTTAAATCTGATATGCGTGTCGACAGTCCACGTATGAACCTCGATGACCCCGGTATCAACCTGCGTGAGATTGATAGAAAGGTTTTGACTTATGATCAATTACGCTCTGTCGATGAGGCCATATTTGCGGAGCAGCGTAAGCCTACTAGAGAGATTGAAATACATCTGACTGGTAACATGGAGCGCTATATTTGGGCCTTAGATGGTGTCATGTTTAAGGATGCAACCCCTGTCAATATTAAGCCAAACGAGCGCGTACGTATTACCTTAGTCAATGACACTATGATGAACCATCCGATGCATTTGCATGGTATGTGGAGTGATTTGCGCACGCCATCTGGAGACTTTCAGGTACGTAAACATACGATTGTGGTGCAACCTGCGCAAAAGATTAGCTTTGATGTGACGGGTGAATTTGGACGATGGGCGTGGCACTGCCATCTGCTTTATCACATGGAAGCCGGTATGTTCCGAGAAGTTGCCGTCGTTTAACAAACCTTCGAATATGAGGCTTATTATGAAAATATCTAAGAAAAATCTGCCATTCATTGGTTTGTCATCACTAGTCTTGCTCGCATCATCTTTTGCAGCAGCTGCTGAGATGTCGAATATGGATCACAGCGGCATGGATATGTCCGGTGATATGTCTGATATGGATCACAGCGGCATGGATATGTCAGGCGATATGTCTGGTATGGATCATAGTGGCATGGATATGTCGGGCGATATGTCTGGTATGGATCACAGCGGCATGGATATGTCCGATATGGATCATAGCGGCATGGATATGTCGGGTGATATGTCTAGTATGGACCACAGCGGCATGGATATGTCAGGCGATATGTCTGATATGGAGCACAGCAGTATGGATATGTCAGGCGATATGTCTGATATGGAGCACAGCAGTATGGATATGTCGGGTATGCAAGGTGGGCAGCCACCAGCTGATGCTCGCAGTCCAGACTATTCAAATGGGGTTCCATACGGGCAGTATGGTAAACCCATGATGATGGGCAGCATGCCATTATGGGGAGTCTCAGTAGACGACTTGGGCTATCAGTTTGATGAGGATCAAATCAACTTCGAAGCGATGGGTTGGTATGGTACTGATAGTAACCGTATAAGACTACGGACGGAAGGTAGTGCTCAGACTAAAGATGATAAAGAAATCGATAGCTTGAGCTCGCTTGCTTATTGGAAACCACTGAGCATTTTCTGGAATGGTGAAGCTGGTGTCGCTTACGATACTGAAAACGATAACGCTGCCATAATGGCAGGTATTGTCGGTACCGCGCCTTATTTTATCGAAACGGATGCGAGAGCCTACTTATATACCGATGGTCAACTTCGTCTTGATTTGGGCGCAGAGTACGAATGGCGTTTGGATCAGCATTGGGTAGTCATACCGGAGGTTGGACTGACTGCCTTTAGTAAAGATGACCATGATAATGGTATTACCAAAGGCTTTAATGAGATGGAAACTGAGGTCAGGCTGACTTACGAGACATTCAGTCGCCAGCTAGCTCCTTATGTAGGTGTTAGTTATGAGACAGCGCTTGGCAAGGCTCGTGGCCAACGACGTCAAGAAAATGAATCAGTTGATAGCAGTAGTTTGACTGCGGGGGTTAAATTCTGGTTTTAACTGTCTACCCATTTTAATTTAACAAAACAATGGAGGTCATATCATGGAAGCTTCTAAGCAAAAAAATATGAACCCTTATGTAAAATTCACCTTAATGATTCTGACATCGACTGTCATCATGTATATCATGATGTATTTTAACACCTACCAGTGGGATCACATTTACTTTAGTGAAACCCGAGCTTATATGGCGCTATATATGGGTGCCGGTATGGCAGTCGTCATGTTGGCATTTATGACCAATATGTATAAAAAGACCAAGGTCAATTTGATGATCTATGGTCTAAGTGTATTGATGTTTGCAGTTGGTATCTGGGGCGTTAGATCTCAAGCGACTGTCGATCAAGTCGATTGGATGCAGGCGATGATACCGCATCACTCGATTGCCATTCTCACTAGTAGTCGCGCTGATATTGAAGATCCGCGTGTACAAAAGCTTGCTGATGATATTATAAAAGCACAAAAACGTGAAATTGATGAAATGAAGCAGTTGATTGATGAGCTTGAATAAGAGAATGGTGTACCAGTGAACGCTGCGAAAAGTGATCACTCTTTTCTGCTCAGACGCTCAATGACCCAGCCTGCTAGTGGGAAAGACACCAACTGTGTCAGTGGAACAAGTATTATCGTTTCAATTAATACCACCACTGGCAGGCTTAATCCTTGGGTCACAGGCTTCAATAACGTCAATACGATTAGGAGCGTTGGATAAAGTCCGACATATCCTATCAATATGCGTATAAGTCTGTCTTTGGAATTCTGATTCATTGCCTACTACCTATTGATAAAACGATAAAAGAAAAACCTTTAAGCGACAAAAACAATAATTGTCGCTTAAAGATTGACTGTCTGTGAATATCCAACAAGTCACAAATTTATAAATGAAAATAAGGCCATTAGTATTAATGGCCTTATCTCAGTCACTGTTTATGTACTTTGCTATTCTTGATAGTAAGGATAATCACTGTAGCCCACATCAGTACCACCATACATCGTGGTAGGATCTACTTCATTCAATGGCCAGTTATTGGCAATACGCTCTGGCAGATCAGGATTGGCGATAAAAGGACGACCAAACGCGAATAAATCACCGTAGCCTTTTTCTAAAATGTTCACAGCTTTTTGTACCGTGTACTTGCCAGCATAAATAATACGGCCTGAAAACTCTTCTCTGACTGCTTGATAAAAAGTGTCTGGTAAATCAGGCGCATTATCCCAATCAGCTTCTGCAATGGACAAATAAGCAATACCCGCTTGCTCAAGCAATTTGACTGCTTCGACATAGGTATGATGGGGATCTGACTCTACCAAGCCTAAATACACGCGCGTCTCATCCGTACTCGCAAATAATGGCGCAAAGCGTACGCCTAAACGATCAGCACCCACCACATCACTGACAGCAGCGACGATTTCTTTTAAGAAGCGCAAACGATTGGTCAACGACCCACCATATTGATCATCACGGTGATTGGTGTGCTCAGAGATAAACTGATTGACCAAATAACCGTTAGCACAATGCAGCTCTACCCCATCAAAACCCGCCTCCAATGCATTGCGCGCAGCGGCCGCATACATCGTTACCAACTCACCAACTTCATCGGTACTGAGAGCGCGTGGCTCACTTGGATCAGCCAATGCACCTGCACCTGGACCTGTTTCAATAAATACTTTGACGTTATCAGCGGTAATATCAGACGGCCCTACCGGCTGAGCACCATTAGGCTGCAAGCTGGTGTGCGACACACGGCCTACATGCCAAAGCTGAGCAAAAATAATACCGCCTTTGTCATGTACTGCTTGCGTGACTTTTTTCCAGCCTTCAACTTGGGCTGGTGAATGGATACCCGGTGTCCAAGCATAACCTTGACCTCTTGGCTCAATCTGCGTACCTTCCGTCACCATAAAGCCTGCTGACGCACGCTGTGCATAATAGCTGGCCATTAAGTCATTAGGGATATTGTCAGGTTGCGTGCTACGAGAGCGTGTCAATGGCGGCATTACGATACGGTTGTTGAGCGTATAAGGCCCAAGTGCTACAGAGGAAAATAATGTCTTTGTACCTGGAATAGTTTGTGTCATAAGTATCTCTTTTAAAGCAGCTGATGGCTTATTATTGAATGTATTGAGCCTGTTTTAATGCTTAACAGCTCATTTAGTGGCTACTTAAGCAATGTTGGTCAGCATAGCGTTTTGCAGGTACAATTAGAAACAACCGTTTCTTGTTTAAGATACAATTATTAATGGTATGAAATTATGAATGGTATGAATCGGCTCGATATCAAGCAACTTAGAGTATTGCAGGCGCTACTTGATCTAAAAAACTTGTCGCAAGTCGCACGCAAAATGGGGCTGACCCAACAAGCCATCAGTGAGCAGTTACGCAAGTTACGTGAGGTGTTTGATGATCGTTTGTTTATTCGTCAAGGCAATAGCATGGTGGCAACACCAAAAGCGCTATCGATGCAGCAACCTATTGACCATATATTAAAGCAGTTGGAAGATTTGTTAGAGCCAGAGATTTTTATGCCGCACACATACAAAGGCGTCTTTACGATTAGCGCGACCGACTATGCGACGCAAGCCTTATTACCGCAGTTGTTTAACATAACGCGACGCAACGCACCAGATTTGAAGTTAATCGTGCGCGACTTTGCCTCGGACAATATCAATCAGCTGATAGCAGCAGGTGAGCTTGATTTGTTGATTACCTTTCCTGAATTTATCCCTGATAACTTATCGTATGTCACTCTGTTTGAAGAGCAACATTTATGCGTGACGGGTTGTGAAAATACCTTTGCCACAGAGCCATTAACGCTGTCGCAAGTGGCTGCACACGCGCAGCTAGTCGTGTCACCCTCGCGTGCTAATTTGCGCGGCTCTCATGATCAATGGTTTGCAGAAAAAGGTCTAAAACGAAACATTGTGATGTCGGTTCCTAGCTTTTCGGCTGTACCAGATATTTTGCACACGACTGACATGATTGCGTTTTATCCTTCGCGATTATTGCCGAGCAATAAGGTCAAAGAACTTGAGGTGGAAGCATTGCCGCCTACTTTTAAGGTCATCGCAGCATGGCATCCACGTACTACTGACAGTGGCATACATCGTTGGTTAATCGAGCAATTACGAAATCTATAATAATTAACTTAGCTATAGCCAACCTTGAAACGACATCGAACACTCTTAAACTTGATGTAAGTATTATCTAGACTAAACATGGTTCTACACAAGATTCTAGACGGGTGCACATAATCACCTTAGTAACAGTTTCTTAAAATAACAGTCTTTTAAACATAGTTATCCTACGCAATACTCTCCAAATTGGGTATTAAATCATTACTGCTTATCACTTTATCAACATCAACAAACTCACCTTTACCCATGGCGCCAAGATTATAGTCTGCAAACTCATGATATAAAGTGACCACATCACCCATAATCAATAGTGCAGGGGTTGGCAGTTTTGCTTCAGCTTGCTGATCAGCGATATCACTTAATGTGCCGATAAGTACTTGCTGCGTTGGCATACTGGCATGACTAATGATAGCAAAAGGCGTTTCGCTGTCACGTCCGCCTGCTATCAACCCTTGTGTCATCTCATGCAAACGGTGCAAACCCATGTAAAACACAACTGTCTGGCTGCTGTCCATTAGCTCACTATAATCGTTATTAGGCGCGCCATTTTTTTTGCAAGCAGTAACAAACTTGACCGATTGAGCATGGTCACGGTGCGTTAGTGGAATTCCTGTACGGCTAGCAGCGGCACTGGCGGCAGTAATACCTGGAATAGACTCAAAATGAATGCCATGACGTACCACTTCCTGTAGCTCTTCGCCGCCGCGTCCAAAAATAAAAGGGTCGCCACCTTTTAAGCGAACCACCATCTTACCTGCCAGCGCGTGTTTGACCAGTAGCTCGTTAATACTTTCTTGTGGCAATGCATGATTGGCGCGGCGCTTACCAACGAATATTTTTTCAGCCGTGCTCGCGCACATATCCAAAATATCCTCAGACACCAGACTGTCGTATAACACTACCTCTGCGCGCTGCATTACTCGCCACGCTTTTAATGTTAATAGCTCAGGGTCACCAGATCCTGCGCCAATCAGATGCACAGTGCCTCTTTTGGTGCAAGTTTGCACGTTTTCTGCGCAGTGTTGATCCATTAGCTGATAGGTCTCATGCATTGAGGTAGCGGCAGATATATTGGTCATGGTGGTGACTCCTGATAACAGCGTGAATACAGCAAAATGGGCAACCACAAGCAAAGTTGTCAATAAACCCCTACCCTAAAATGGCTTATTGTTCATAACACAACACTCAACCAGTAATTGCATATAAAAGGCTGCAAGCGACGTGCCATAACATCATTTAAGCTTGTGCCAATGGGCCGCATTCTGCGATTAATGCGTTAATTTGCCCCACGCAAGAGCCACAATTGGTACCTGCTCGGCACTGCTTACCCACTGCCGTCGCACTAATACAACCATGCTGTGTGATAGCGTTGAGAATGGTATTTTTTCCAACTGACATACATGAGCACACTAAAGGTCCTGGATCAACATAGCCGCTGGCAGGCCGCCCCGCTAGCAACCATTTATATCGTTGATTAACAGGTATTTGACTAGTATCCGTAAAGCAGCTATCGAGCCAACGTACACTCGGTAATTGCTTTTGCGTTGGAGCAACATAAATAGCCATAATCAGTTGTGTGCTGGGTCTCTCATCATCAGATGACCCACTATTTATGGCAGCGTTATTTGAGTCCGTCTCAGGCGCAGATTGCGTCACAATAAAACGCAATTGATTCTGTACATTATCGACCGTAAACGCCGTATGCATGACACGCTCTTGACAGTTTGGCTGTGATAATGATTGCATAGAGGCCATAAACTGCTGCCAAAACTCGGGGCACGCTAAGGTACTGCTAGCCTCCACCATCGGGCTAGCGAGATTTATCAAGACACTGTTATTTTGATGACTCAAACTCCAAGTAAGTGCAGGTAATGCCTCTGGCAAAATATTATTCGAATGTGCTTCGCATTTTGTTTCAGACAATTCTTTCTCTGACGATTGCGCAGAAAAATTGGCCAAAATAGTACGTAGTTGCACTATAACGGCGTCTTGCCACTCAGGATGCACCAAAATCTTGCCAAATGATTGCATAGGAACGGACGTGACACTGATCGCCGAATTTTTGAGCTCTGGCTGCCCTGAATGTGGATCGACGACTGTTGGAATAAGGGGACCTACCCGAGCAAAGCTAGCAAAAGCATTGCTCCAATGCATGGGCATAAACGCATCACCAACGCGCAACGTATCGCTAATGGCAACTTGCGCCATTACGGTACTTGCGGGCTCGTTGCCATCCCTAGCCGTACTCATCGCGATATCAATGACTATGCCATTATTGGTCACGCCGTTCTCATAACTTTCATACTTTCCGTAGTTTTCATACCTACGATGCAGTTGCACAAAATCATTGTCTTGAACACCTAGCTGCCGTGCATCATTAGGATGTATGGTCAGTGTCGGTACTGGCTGATGTTGATTTAACTGCGATGCAAGGCCAGTGCGAGTCATGGTGTGCCATTGATCACGCAGCCTGCCAGTAATCAGGCGTACATGAAACACTTCGTTTTCAGATTGAGTATCATACTCAACCTCGTGTTTAGAGGGTGTTCGATTATCAACAATCAGTTGGGGTTTTTGCCTGCTTTGATATCGATGCACATTAGCTACGCTCGCTTCATTAGAGGGTGTAATAGCGATTAACTGTGACTTAGTAATAGTAGCAGCGGAATTAATAATCTCGTTTTCTAAAGGTTTTATCTTATCAATCATAGAGATACGCGTGCCACCCCATTGAAACGGTAGCATCTCTTCGTATGCTTGCTGACTGAGTACGATTGGCTGATGTATTTGATTGCCGTTCTGGTTAATATGCTGGCTAATATATTGTTGAGCAGGTTTATCGGCTGGTACCTCATCTGTCATTAAAGCAGACAAGTCTTTGCTAAGGTTCAGATAACGAGGGTAATTCTTATTAGAGTGAGATGTTCTGTGGCTATGCGTATTACCATCAGCGGTCAATGCCACATGCTCATTAAATATCTCGCTAGGATGTTGGTAATCAAACCCCGTTAATCCCATTCGTGTGGCAACTTGAGACAGTATCCACCAATCTGGTTTGGCAAGCCCTGCTGCAGGCATTAATGTCCGCTGCCGAGAGATACGCCGTTCAGAATTGGTGACCGTTCCAGATTTTTCACCCCACCCTTGAGCAGGCAGTACAATGTCGGCACACTTTACCGTATCACTGTCTACCGAGCAATCAGAGACAATTACCAAATCACATGCAGCAAGCGCTTGACGAAAATTATCCGCATCTGGCAAGCTGACCACAGGGTTGGTGGCCATAATCCAAATGGCCTTGATACGACCATCCAATATGGCAGCGGCAGCATCGCAGGCTTTGACACCCACGTTTGGGGAGATAGGTTGAGGCGACTGCCAAAAGTCTGCCACAAGCTGACGATGATCGGCATTGTCTAGTTCTAAATGCGCCGCCAACAGATTTGCAAGGGCGCCGACTTCTCGTCCACCCATTGCATTAGGCTGTCCAGTAAGTGAAAACGGACTGGCCCCTACTTTGCCCACACGCCCCGTGAACAAATGGGTATTGGTAATAGCATTGACCTTATCGGTTCCGCTTTGTGATTGATTAACGCCCATACTAAAGGCAGTGACTGTTTTATCAGTGGCGGCAACGCATTCATAGAACTGGCGGATACTATCTGCCGACACTTGGCAGGCGTGTGCAACTTTGTCAATGCTCCATGCTTTGGCAGCATTCACCGCATCATCAACGCCCAAGCTTTGGTTAACATATTCATCATCTTGGCAACCCTGCTGATCTAGGTAATGCAGCAACCCATTATATAAATGTGTATCCGTACCCGCAGCAATTGGTAAATGCAAATCAGCAAATTCACAAGAGTCCGTACGGCGCGGGTCTATTACAATCAGTTTTTTATTAGGATTGGCTTTTTTGGCTGCTAAAAATCGACCAAACAAAATAGGATGGCACCACGCCATATTGGAGCCTACCAGTACCAATAAATCACAAGCTTCCAAATCCTCGTAATTACCCGGCACAAGGTCTGCACCAAACGCACGTTTGTGCCCAGCTACTGCAGATGACATACACAGCCGAGAGTTGGAGTCGATGTTATTATTACCAATAAACCCTTTTATAAATTTGTTAGCCACGTAATAGTCTTCAGTCAGCAATTGACCTGAGACATAAAACATAATGCTGTCTCGCCCGTGTTTAGCGATAGTGTCATTTAAACGACTGGCTACGTCATCTAAAACGGTGTCCCAGTCTGTCTGATTTATAAGTGGCTTGTCGGATACGTCTATAGCATTGAAATCATTACCCAATTGCATAGGCTGATGCTGTTTCATGACTGCTTGCTTGTTTTGATAATATGGCTCGGTCAAGCGGCGCGCAGTGCCCAGTGTTTGTGCTAGCGCACTCCCTTTGGAGCACAATTTACCAAAGTTAGCCGGATGCTCAGGATCTCCTTTAACGCTCAGCACCTCTGTCTCATTTACGCTCGCTAAAACACCGCATCCCACTCCGCAATAAGGGCACGTCGTGCGGATAGTAGTGATAGAGCTATCAATCGAGCTATCAATCAAATCGCCATCAGAAGACGTCAGTGCTTTTTTTATATTTTTGGCAGCACTTATATCATGTGTTTCAATGACGCAGTCTGTTGCTTTTTGCACGCTATTAGGTAGGCCGTTCGATTTATTAGCTGATACTACTTTGCTTGCAGCAGATTCATTGGCAATAGCGTCATTCATAATGCATCCTCTAACAGTTCAGCCGCTTTATGATGATCGACGTTCTTGTCTGTCTCATTAAATTCTATATCTACTTCCGTAGTTGGCAAATTGTTAAGTGTGATTTCATCCAAATGACAATATGCCTCACCAAATATGAGTGTGTCTTTGATGGACGTAATATCAACGTTATCTATAATCAACTGGCTATAAAAGCTGCCATCGCTGGTGTCCCCATAAAGCACAGCACCAATGAGTTTGTTTTCTTTGAGGTACAGACAATGATAATGGTTTAATTCAGGCTGACGATATACGAGGGTTTCAACAGTATCAGCGGCTTCGTCATCAAAAGCGATTTGCCCTGCAGAAAATGCCGACATACCAGATACTTTTAATTTTAATGACAACGGTTTGCTCACAAAAGAAACCCAGTGATCTGGTACGGCAGTTTTATTGTCTATCACATTTGTATCGTTTTTTATCAAAGCATCTTTTAAAACCGTGACCAACGTATCTACTTGTTGATTGACCGGCGCCACCATTCCAAATAGCTCGCCCTCTCGCTCTATACACTCACCAATCGCATAAACATTGGGACAACTGGTATGCATAAAATCATCGACCACAATACCGCGATTAACCTCGAGTCCGCTTTGCTTAGCAAGCGCTGTATTGGGTATCACACCCACTGCCATCACGATAAAATCGGCCGCTAGCATGCGCCCGTCTTTTAAAGATAGTCCGCATACTTCTCCTGCGTCATTCATCTCAATGGCTTCAGTGTGTGCAGAAACCGCGAGACAAACCCCTCGGCGGCGGAGCTCGGCTTGCAAAAGTTCGGCGGCTGGCAGGTCTAATTGACGATTGAGGACATAACCATCCATATGAATGACCGTCATACTCGCGCCCTGTGCCGCTAACGCGCAGGCAGCCTCCAATCCCAGTACGCCACCGCCAATCACCAAACCCGTTTTTCCTTGGCGGGCATAGTCCATCAGAGCGGTCACATCGGCAAGGTCTCGAAACACATGCACGCCCTTAGCCGTGTGATTGGGGAACGGAATGACTCGAGCAGTTGATCCTGTGGCCATTATTAACTTGGCATAGTTGAGTGTTTGCCCATCATCTAGCTCAATACACTGGCACTTAGTATCTATTGTCTCTACTGCAACCCCAGCCAGCACGGTAATACCCAGCTGCTCATACTCTGAGTTGTCATATAAATAAGTATCTTCAAACGCTGTGTCGCCAGCCAATACTGGTGACAGCATAATGCGGTTATAGCCCACTTGCGGCTCTTTACTGATTAACGTAATTGGCAAACGGGCGGTGTCATCATTTGATTGCGTGCGAGCAAGCTCAATGGCAAAACGACTGCCTGCCATGCCCGCTCCGATAATAACGATGCCAGCGTTTTTTTGATGGTCTGATGCTAAGGCGTGAGTGTTGGTATGAGTATCTACCCTAGTGGAGGCTTGCGACATAGATAGCGACATAAACAGAAAATTCCTTAGCCGCGCGGAGCAGCATTGAATGCAAAACAGCGTGTCATGAAAAGTACGCCAACAACAATAAAATGATGACAAACTCTATGAAGCAAATGCCATGCCATACTAGTAGAGGGTTACGCTTAATGAGAGGCTCTGGGTCGCGGCTGTGCGCCTTATTATCGGGGTTAAAATCTTGTAAAAACTCACCAATGGCTTGATAGCGCGCGTTAGTATTGACATGCAGCGCACGCATGAGTGCCTGTTGGCTGGTGTCAGGTACGTTCTGTTGCCGTAGCGGCTGCGCGGGCATCATTAGTGTTTGGTTTGGCATCATTAGTGTTTGGGTATTAAATGGCAATTGCCCCGTCAGCAGTTCATAACCAATCACTGCAATCGAGAACAAGTCAGAATGCACGCCTTTTGGTGCATCGGTGTAATATTCTGGTGCAGCATAGTGCAAATCACCATTTGGTGGTCGGGTGCTGTCTTTTAAGATAGAGGAACTGGCGGAACCAAAATCAATCAGTTTGACGGCGCCTGATTTGGTTAAAAGAATGTTTTCGGGTTTGATGTCTTGATGCAACAGATAGTTGCGATGCATGACTCGAACCGCCATGCCAATTTTGGTGAGTAAATCAAAGGTTTGCCACACATCACAAGGCTCATGACGATCCATAAAGTCCCGTAGACTCTCACCGGCGATATATTCAGTCAAATGATATAAGTATGTGGTACTTGCTGGTACTGGATAGTAACGCAGCAGCCCCGACTCACTGAGCCCAGAACCCACGTTATGACCACTATTGTTGGATGCAGGATTGACAGACAATCGATTGGGATCAGCTTGATTGTAAGCCGACTCTCCTGCGCGGCGATGTTTTGATAGGCTCAAACCGATTTTACGTTCTTTTAGAAAATCACGCAGATAGTGACCATCGGCAACAGAGTCTAAACTGGGTGATTTTAGAACAAAGTCATGATTGTATTCATCTTGCACCCAGTACACGTGACTGCGAGCCGTACGAGCAATGATACCAATCACAGTAAAACCATCAATATGATCGCCTATCTGTAAATCGGTTGGCAGCTGGTAGCGATTCACATCATGTATGACCGTATCCAGATTATCAAAGTCAATGCCATCAAAATGACCAATACCCTTTGAGCCATTGATAGAAGTAAAATGGGCTGATCGTGTGTTCATACTCAGCATGACCATGCTTAGATTATCATGACTGCCTGCACTAAAGGCTTGCTCGCACACGGCTTGACTGGTGTTAAACCCTAGCGGTAATTTGTGCGTGGTGGCCATCAACTGAAATATATCAGTCGCACTGCTGCACAGCTCAAATTGCAACTCTGTGGGCTCTATATGCTCATAAACCCCATCTGTCATAATGGCCAAACATTCGTTTTGATGAAGGGTAAATACCGATTGTTGTAGCTCTAACTGGCTATCTGCGCCGATAGCTGCAGCAAGCGCTCCTTTGTCTTGGCCGCGGTGCACGCGATGATCTTTGCTCAATACTGTCAGACAATCTACCCCAACGCGGTATATTCGAGAGTCGCCTGTATGAAACAGGTGAATACGGTCACCGATACAGAGCAAGCCTGATAACGTAGACAACAACGGCGGTACCCGTTGATACGATTGAGGAAAATATAGAATATCGTTGGCTTTGTTGACTGCTGTTTTGATGATAGTGGCGACTTGATCATCATCAAAACTGATGGATGACGTCTCATCTTGTGATTGTGCCAGTGCAGTCAACCCTAATGTGATTTTGTGAGCAATGGTATTCACTACCAGTCGACTTGCCTGTTTTGGAAACTGACAAGCGCTGACCCCATCTGCCATCAGCACCAATAATGGGGCTGATGAGGACGGGTGAGATACTGCATGAGGCATTGAGCGATTAGCATTAGATGATTCTGCACCTGAGCATTGATAGGGCAAGCAGGTGGTGATAAGTAAGCTGTCTTGGTTTTCAGTCTTGCGACCTGCCATAGTGAAAAAATCAAGCCACCATAATGCAGTACTGGCATCAACAATATCCTTACTGTCACCAGTCTTATCAATAGCGTGGCTATCAATGCGCTGGCTGACATCGTTGGTAACAAACTGACCTGAGCCTATTAGAGATGACGGATTGCCTGTATTAAAATGAACCGCCATCTCATCAGCGTTTTGGTACATATCACCATCCGCATTTTGACTATTGTTTCTATTGGCGTGTGCTATCGTCATCTGTCTTCACCCCGTACTATCTATGACTCACTTGTATTTCGGCAAATGTGCCATCTGGCATCTCTTCAATAATGATGCCTTCTGGCTCTTTTAAGAGAAACAAAGCAAAGAATCCAGCCACTGCTGTCGCGGCAATTACAAAGAAAAACACTTGATAAGACACCAGGCTCAACACCGTTAAATACACCACTGATCCAACATTGCCATACGCGCCTGTCATCCCTGCAAACTGCCCTGTCATACTGCGTTTGATCAGAGGAATCACTGCAAAAACAGCACCCTCACCTGCCTGTACAAAGAATGAGCAAAACATTGTGATTAACAATGCCAATGCCAGTGGCCACGTTGAGTCAAGGAAGCCCATTAATAGATACCCGATGGCCAAACCAGCTGTCAAAATCAACAAAGTAATTTTGCGACCAAACTTATCACTGAGCCAACCGCCACCTGGGCGTGACATGAGATTCATAAAGGCATAGCTCGATGCCAATACCCCTGCCATCACAATCGATAAACTAAAAGTTTCTTGGTAAAACAAAGGAAGCATCGACACGACGGCAAGCTCTGAGCCGAACGTAGCAAAATACAAAATATTTAAAATACCTACTTGCTTAAAATCATAACGATGCGCCACTGGTACAGGCGTGGTGAAAACCTCTTTATTAAAGCGGTAGCTACTGATGAACTCGTAAACATACAGTATCGCAAGGCCGATATAGACCATGGTGACACTAGACTGGCTCAGCAAGCTCACACCATCAGGTGATAGTTTCCACGCCAATAGGGCCAATGCCAAATACATAGGCAGTTTAAAAACCATCATTAACCAAAAATCACCTGATGACGTCACCATCATGGCACCTGATTTTTTGGGTTTAAAATAAGTAGCTCCTTTGGGTGTATTACGCGCCATCTTATAAAAAATGATGCTATAAATCGCCATCACAACTCCTGACGTGGCTGTTGCATAACGCCAACCTTCATCACCACCGAACACTGCTGCGGCACCAATCGCGATAGTCGGCAATAACAGTGCCGCTGCTGCTGAGCCGAAATTACCCCACCCCCCATAAATGCCCTCAGCTGTTCCCAATTCATTGGTTGGAAACCAATCGCTCATCAAACGGATACCCACCACAAAACCTGCACCCACAAAACCCAGTAAAAACCGAGACAGTGCCAAGGTGTTGTAATCCTGCGCGAACGCAAAGGTAAAACAAGGAATAGCACCAATGGCTAAAATGGCGGTATAAACAATACGAGGGCCAAAACGGTCTGTCAGCATCCCGATAATCACGCGGGCAGGAATAGTCAGTGCCACGTTTAAAATGAGTAGCGTTTTGACTTGATCTTTACTCAGATTGAGTGTTTCTCCAATCGCTGATAAAAATGGTGCATGGTTAAACCATACAAAAAAGGTAAGGAAAAATGCCATCCAACCTAAATGAAGGATTTTATTTTTACCCGTAAATGACAAAACATTAAGCTTGTCTTTACTAGGTGCAACGGGGGCTGATGATGACATAGGCAACTTCCTCAAATGATTAACTTCAGGGTTCTGACAACGTACTAAAGGTACTAAGTGTTCAAAAAATGCAGTATTCAAATATGATAAGTAGCAATGTTTCAAGCAGTGCAATGGTTATGCCAGTTATTTATGTACGCTGCCAAATCCGTATAAAGATCAGCACTCGTTAATTATCCAAGCGCCTTTACTGGCGGGTCTATAACCATTACCACACCTGACGCTTATGCTAATAAAGCATTAACACAGCAGATTTAAAACACTCCATCAGCCTCCCTTATAAACAGCAATAACATCCAACTTGGGGCACTGTAGTGTCTATTTTGGTGCATTAATTTTTGATATCACTGTCGTTAACAATCGTGTTCACCCTGATTTTTGGCAAATAGTGGCGCTAACTATACTCACGTAAAAACCTTTGTACATAAGTGACTCGAACCGATACGGTATACCTTTATGTCTGATGGCAACACGCAAAAACCTAGCTAATCGAAGTGCTCTGGCATGATTATTGAATGCTCTGTAATAGTAGGTATTAAATGCTGTTTATCAGCTGTTGTTGAGAGACGGAGCCGTTTATAGCGTGATAAAAAATAAACGATGTCCGTATTCAACCAGCCCCATTACTAAGGACAGACGCATGATTAGCACTGCATTGAACACAGAAAACAAAGGCAATTTGGTGGTGATTGGCAACGGTATGGTCGGTCATCACTTTATTGAACGAGCAATTGAGCAAGGACTGCACCAGCAATTTGATATTCATGTATTTGCTGAAGAAGACCGCCCTGCTTATGACCGTGTTTATTTGTCGAGCTACTTTGAACATAAAGATGCCAGTAAGCTGAACCTAGTAGATTTAACGGCTTACGAATTATCAAAAGTTAATTTGCATTTGAATCAATGCATTGTAGATATCGATTCTGCCAGTCAGCGTATTACTACTGAGGCAGGCGAGATTATTGAATACTCTGAATTGGTGCTAGCGACGGGCTCATATCCTTTTGTGCCGCCCATCCCAGGCCGCGAGCATCCGCACTGCCACGTATACCGTACCATTGCAGATTTAGATGAGATTCTAGCGATTGCTGAGCTACCCACTGTCAAAAAAGGCGTGGTGGTTGGTGGTGGCTTACTGGGGCTTGAGGCCGCAAAAGCGCTCGTGACGCTAGGGCTTGATACCTATGTGGTCGAGTTCGCACCGCAATTGATGGGCGTTCAGCTTGATGCCGCTGGTGGTGAGATCTTAAAGCGTAAAATAGAAGCACTGGGTGTCAAAGTACTGACAGGCAAAAACACCAAAGAGATTCTGTCTAATACTGCACGCCACTCTGATGACACTAGCAGTGATGGTCAACATTTAACCATGCAGTTTACAGATGGCACCTCTCTAACGACCGATATGATTGTGTTTAGCGCTGGTATTAGACCGCAAGACGGTCTCATTAAAAACAATCCCGAATGCGGTATCGAAATGGGCGGGCGTGGTGGCATCTTGATCAATGAGCAATGTCGCACCAATGTAGATCATGTTTATGCCGTAGGCGAATGCGCAGTATGGGACAATAAAGTATTTGGTCTGGTAGCTCCCGGTTACAACATGGCCAGTATCTGTGCCGCGCAAATCGCTGGTGATAGCAAACAGATATTTACGGGTGCTGACATGAGCACCAAGTTAAAACTGATGGGTGTGGATGTAGGTAGTATTGGCGACGCACATGGCTCAAGTGAAGGCAGCTTAAGCTACCTGTATCAGAACCCTGCTGAGGGAATTTATAAAAAACTGGTCACCACACCAGATAACAAACGATTGCTTGGCGCTGTATTGGTAGGCGACACCGAAGACTATAACAACCTATTGCAATTATATTTAAATGACATTGACCTACCCGCACACCCAGAAAGCCTGATATTACCCAATGTCGAAAAACCCGTGATGGGCATCGACAATCTGCCAGATACCGCCACGATTTGTTCTTGTTATAACGTGACCAAAGGTGCTATCTGCTCAGCCGTCGAAAACGGCGCATACTCCGTCAGCGATGTAAAAACCATGACCAGTGCTGGTAGTGGCTGTGGCGGCTGTGCCCCTATGGTCAAAGATACGGTCAGCTATCAACTCACCGCCATGGGCTTTGAAGTAAACAATGACTTGTGTGAGCACTTTGCTTACTCTCGTCAAGATTTATATAGCTTGATTCGCGTGCACGGTATCAAAACCTTTGATGAATTACTAACTGAACATGGTAGCGGTCATGGTTGTGAGATATGTAAACCAACGGTCGCCTCTATTTTGGCATCGTGCTGGAATGACTACGTACTCAAGACTGAGCTGACACCACTACAGGACAGTAACGATTACTACTTAGGTAACATCCAAAAAGACGGCACTTATTCCGTCGTACCGCGTGTGCCGGGCGGTGAAATTACTGCAGACAAGCTCATCGTACTGGGTCAAGTGGCGAAGCAGTTTAATTTATACACTAAAATCACTGGTGGGATGCGGGTCGATCTGTTTGGCGCACGCATGGAGCAATTGCCTGATATTTGGACGCAACTGGTGCAAGCAGGCTTTGAGACTGGCCATGCCTATGGTAAATCTTTACGTACCGTGAAATCTTGTATCGGTAATAACTGGTGCCGCTACGGCGTCGATGACAGCATTGGCCTCGCCTTGAGATTAGAAGATCGTTACAAAGGCGTGCGCTCGCCGCACAAAATCAAGATGGGTGTGTCAGGCTGTATGCGCGAATGTGCTGAGGCGCAAAGTAAAGACTTTGGCATGATTGCGACTGAAAACGGCTGGAATTTATTTGTCTGTGGTAATGGCGGTATTACCCCGCGTCATGGTGAGCTGTTCGCCACCGATCTGGATACCGAAACCATGGTCAAATACATCGACCGCATCATTATGTTCTATATCAAAACAGCGGACAAGCTACAGCGCACCTCAAAGTGGCGTGAAAGCTTAGATGGCGGGCTTGATTATCTAAAAGCCGTCATTATCGAAGACAGTTTGGGCATAGCAGATGAGCTCGAAGCACAAATGCAATTATTGGTCGACAATTACGTGTGTGAGTGGGCAGCGACGATTAATGACACCGAAAAACTCAAACGTTTCCGTCATTTTGTAAACAGTGAGAAAGGCGATGATAATGTCGTTTTCGTGACTGATCGTGAGCAGATTCGCCCAGCGACTGATGCGGAAAAAGCAACCATCAACCTGGTTGAATTGGCCTAGCCAATGATGAGTGCCTTGTTTGTTATCACAACAAGCAAGGTGCTGTTTTTTCCACTCATGTTTTTAGACTCAAGTTTTACGACTCATTTTTCTCAAATCATGTTTTGCAAATTGCAGCTTATCACTCACGATTTATCATTCATACAGAGCAATATTATCATCACTAAGGATACCGCCTCATGAACCAACAGACTATTTGTACACTTGACGATATCATTCCTGAAACCGGTGTCTGCGCCCTGATAGATGGCAAACAAATTGCTATCTTTCGTACCAAAGAGAACGATTTATTTGCTCTTGATAACTACGATCCATTCAGTCAAGCCAATGTACTGTCACGGGGGTTGATTGGTGGAACCACGATTACAGATGATACAGGAACAGCAAAAGAAGTGCTTTATGTGGCCTCGCCCATCTATAAACAACGCTTTAACCTAGCTACTGGCCAGTGTTTAGATGATGAGAGTATTGTGCTCAATACTTATAAATTCAAACTTGATGGGAATAATGTGGTGGCAAACTACGAATAATAAGCGACGTTATCTCTAATTTGATATGCCATTAATAATTGCTGTATTAATCTAAGACATCCTTTGATTCTGAGATTCAAAGGATGTTTTATTTTTGACAATTACGCTGAAACACCGTGATCTATGATTTTCAAAATACTTACCCAAACTGAAAAGCTGACAATTGCGTTTTTAGCACTTGCTGGGAGTAAGTCTTTTGGCCTTTATCACGTCCTGCTGCACCCACCGCTATCATAAGCGGTAACAAATGCTCTTCTGCCCCTAACGGATGTGAGTCAAGCGCATGAGGAGCATTTTTCCAATTAGCCAAGGCCGTGAGTCGTTTATTCGAATCTGCTGATTCTACAGTGTTCGTTAGCCATTCATCAAAACGCTCTGACGGTTCAGTAAAACTGGTATCGCCATAACCGCGCATATTATGAAAGCTCATGCCGCTACCGATGATTAGCACACCCTCTGTACGCAATGACGCCAATGCCTGACCAGCAGCCAAATGCGCTTGTGGGTCTAAATCATGACGCAGGGATAGTTGGACCACTGGAATATCCGCCTCAGGGAACATTAGCTTGAGCGGTATAAATACCCCGTGATCAAACCCACGCTCCGCATCTTGTTTATTGCTTACCCCTGCCTCTGTCAGTAGACTACTGACTTTCTCCGCCAATGCTGGTGCGCCTGAGGCTGGATAAGTCAAACTGTAAGTATGTTCAGGAAAGCCATAATAATCATAAATGAGATCAGGTTGCTTACTAGCGGTGATACTAAATTCAGCTGTCTGCCAATGTGCACTAATGATTAAGATAGCCTTTGGTCGCTCAGGCAAACGAGCAGAAATGCTCTTTAAAAACGTTGCCATCTCATACCACGTATCCGCTGGTTGCCAATCCATGAAAAAGCACGGCCCTGCACCATGCGGTATAAACAATACAGGCTGGCTAACTGACTCATTAGATAGAAGTGTTATCATGGCTTTCCCCTTGTTGCTTTTCTTAAATGGCTCTAATTAAACAGCTTTATTCACGAAAATTGAATAAAGCTATTTACAACTATAAAACCTATCCTAATTTTTCTGACAATACCTTATCCATACTGAAGGAACCGCCACCTTGGATGGCTAGAGCAAGCGAAGCCACCATCAATGTTAGCGCGTATTCATAACCACCATTATCAGCGAACAGCCCATTACTGATATGGACAGAAAAAATAGCCACCAACATGGTAAAAGCTGCGGCTAAAGCGGCCGGTCTGGTTAGCAAACCTAATACCATAGCCAGACCACCGAAGAACTCAGCACCGCCTGCGAGTATTGCCATCAGGTAGCCAGGCTCCATACCCATACTGCTTAACCATTGAGCCGTACCTGCCAGTCCGTTACCACCGAACCAACCAAATAATTTTTGGGCGCCATGGGCTGCTAAAATTAGGCCAACGGGTACACGAAGAACTAAGGCCGCTGCTCCAGCTTTTGATGTCAAAATAGTATTTAATAGTGATGATTTCATTGATGCTCACTCCATAACGTATGATTAGAATAAATAGTGTCGAAAATGATATAGGCACACTTTACTATCAACGCTATAAAAGAGTAAGATCAGTTATATTGAATAATTATCAACATACTGTTTATAATGGATTTGATATCGAGAGAATTATAGGGACAGATATGGATAGAATCGATGCCATGCGTGCTTTTGTCGCGGTAGTGACAGAAGGCAGCTTTAGTAAGGCGGCAATTACGATGCAGCTCTCGCCGCAGCTAGTAAGCAAGTATGTAGCAAAGCTAGAGGAGGAACTACATACTCGCCTGCTCAACCGTACTACACGCAAAGTCAGCCTGACAGAAGCTGGCAGTCAATACTTTACACACGCGCAGCAGATTTTATTGAGTATTGATGAGATGGCATCGCAGTTAGGCGGCTTACAGCAGCATCCCAAAGGCGTCCTGCGCATCAGTGCGCCCGTCTCCTTTGCCTTAAAGCATATGGCAAAACTCATCACTGATTTTCAGGAGCGCTATCCGTCAGTTACCGTTGATCTGCAGTTGAGTGATCGAAAAGTAGATATCGTTGAAGAAGGGTTTGATATTGCCCTGCGTATCGGACAGCTCCAAAGCTCATCGCTTATCGCCAAGCAGATTGCTCCGATTCGCGTGGTGCTATGCGCCTCGCCTGAGTACCTCAAAGCTCATGGCACCCCTAAGCAACTTGAGGATTTAGAGTCGCATCGCTATTTGCATTATAGCTATATGAATGTAGAAACTAAGGGTCAAATCTACAAATACCTAAAGACCAAACAATTCAAAGAACGTAGCGTTTTCCATAGTAATAATGGTGACGTACTCGTTGAAGCAGCTATTGCAGGCGGAGGATTGATATTACAGCCAACTTTTATTGCTAGCGAAGCATTAAGTACTGGTAAGTTGGTTGTAGTGTTGCCAGAATATGAACCTAGCCCTTTGGGGTTGTATGCAGTCTATGCCCATAGAAAACTACTACCTCACAAAGTCAGATGCTTTATCGACTTTATGACCAACTACTATGGCACGCCGCCGTATTGGGATGAGAATATATAGCTCTAAATATAGAGAAATAAAAAAGCCACGACACATTATGTATCGTAGCTTTCGGTTCAAGCAAACTTAAGCGATCTAATTTGACGATTAGATCCAACCTTCTTCTAATAGGTGCTCAGTATTGCTGATTTTAAAATTATTGCATAAGTCATAGAATGCCATTGGGTCTTCAACATTATCGAGCAATTCTCGTTTATGCAGCGCCACAAATAACGCTAACGCATACGCCGCGCTATGAATAGATTTTTTAGGATTAAAGGTAATATCAGTGAAGCCCTGATATTGAATCACTTCTTCATGCAGCTGAGGATTTTGCTTGAGCGCATTCACGTACAGCCAATCATAAAATGTCGTTAAGGGCTCTACGCCCCATTCCATTCCAAAGTAATTGTAGCCAATGAGCTCGCCCGAAGTCATCAATCGCTCATCCTTTCGGGCTTGTCTTGGCGGCGCAGTCAGCAAATCCGTGTAAGGACCACCATCTTCAAAAACCATACTGGCTTGAAAAGCATTTTCGACACTATATGGATTGTCATCATGCTCATCAGTAATTTTTAAGCTAAACGGGCTTAATGGAAAACTCAGCTTATTACCAGATTTGCTAGACAGCTCTAACACATGCTTAAACCCATACTTTTTACGAATGACTTGTTGTAAGTCATTGATGGATTTTTTCTTTTGTCTGGTCGCAAATCCCACATGCCGCTCAAACATAACCATATCCGTTTTTACCAAATTGTCACTGTTGACTTTGGGCATGAATACAGGTCTTTGTTCTATCGTATTTGGTACTTCTTCCATAGTGATGTGCCTTAATATCAATGGTCTTGTATAAATGTTTTATGTTAACGGTGCTGATATCACCTGCTATTGACGTTGTACTCTGTCATTGCTAGCAGCATTTCTTATTATTGGTATTTTCTTCGCTAGCAGTCAAATACAGTGAATTGATCTAGAGCTATCGAGAGTTATCGAACCCTATCAGCGCTCGCTGGGCAGTTTATCTTATTATCAGTCATTTATCCTGCCCTATTTTAGAATTAATGCCGCCATACCTTCAACAATAAACCATAATCGAGCTATTTTGTATTCAACGATAAATATAAGACGCTACTATAAACGGGTTTAAAAGTATTTAAAGAAATCTGCTTGACCTTACCATGATGTCAACCTATATGCTGTCACTATAGATTTGAAAATAAGATTAAAAATATAGTTAAAAACGACAGAGGTTGTTATGAAAACAAAAAATACTAAAGCCCCTATTTATCAAGAAATACTGAGCATTGAAGGCATGAGTTGCGCGTCTTGTGTTGGGCGTATCGAAAAACAATTAAAAAATATTGAGCATGTTGAAAATGCCGAGGTAAACCTTGCCACTGAACAGGCGACTGTTTACTCATCTCAGCCTTTAGATGTAGCCCAGTTAAACAAAGCGGTAGAGCGCGCAGGTTATAAGGTGACTGAAACCAAGCCTATCGAGCTATCTATAGAAGGCATGAGCTGTGCCTCTTGCGTTGGACGAGTAGAAAAATCCTTGGCCAAAGTCGCTGGCGTGCAACAAGCTACTGTAAACCTTGCGACTGAACGCGCTTGGATTAAAGGCGATGCTCAAATACAAACGAGCGACTTAATTGAGGCCGTTAAAAAAGCGGGCTACGAGGCCAAACTGGTAGAACAAGATCAAAGTGATCGACAAGATAAAAAAGCCTCAGAGCAAAATCAGCTTAAACGAGATTTAGGGCTTTCTGCGCTGTTGTCACTGCCCGTATTCATTCTAGCAATGGGCTCGCATATGATTCCAGCCTTTCATATGTGGGTAGTGAATAACCTCGGCACTCAGCAAAGTTGGCTGATACAGTTTGTCTTGACCACACTGGTACTACTCTTTCCAGGTCAACGCTTTTATCAAAAAGGCGTGCCAGCCTTATTGCGTTTTGCGCCAGATATGAATTCGCTAGTGGCGATTGGTACCGTCGCAGCATATGGCTTTTCTCTCATAGCGACCTTTATCCCGCAAGCGTTACCTGAAGGCACGGTGCACGTCTATTACGAAGCCGCTGCTATGATTGTGAGCTTGATTTTATTAGGACGCTATTTTGAAGCAAAGGCTAAAGGTCGTACTTCTGGGGCCATTCAGCATTTAGTGGGCATGCAGGCAAAAACGGCCCGTGTACATCAAGATGGCAAAGTCATTGAGGTCCCTGTAGAAGATGTCACCGCACAAATGATCGTTGAGATTCGCCCAGGAGAGCGTGTGCCTATCGATGGCGAGGTGGTTGACGGTCACAGTTATATTGATGAATCTATGATTACTGGTGAACCTGTTCCTGTGAAAAAACAAGCAGGCGATCAAGTGGTCGGCGGTACTATCAATCAAAACGGTACCGTGAATATTCGAGCAACGGCCATTGGTGAAGATTCGGTATTGGCGCAAATCATTCGTATGGTAGAACAAGCCCAAGGCTCTAAATTACCAATTCAAGCATTGGTGGATAAAGTCACCCTGTGGTTTGTACCAGCGGTGATGTTTTTATCAGCATTGACCTTTATAGTTTGGTTGATTTTTGGCCCTGACCCTGCCTTGACCTTTGGCTTAATCAATGCGGTTGCCGTGCTCATTGTGGCCTGCCCTTGTGCAATGGGATTGGCCACTCCCACCTCTATTATGGTCGGTACGGGTCGTGGCGCCGAATTGGGTGTGCTATTCCGTAAAGGTGAAGCGCTACAAATGCTTCAGGACGTGAGCGTGGTTGCCGTTGATAAAACAGGCACATTGACTGAAGGCAAACCTACGTTAACGGATTTCCAAGTCCAAAAAGGGTTTGAGAAAGAACAAGTCCTACGTGTGGTGGCATCGGTTGAAGCAAAATCTGAGCATCCAATTGCCTTAGCCATTGTACAAGCCGCAGAACAACAGAATATTCAACTGCTGCCTATCACTGACTTTGAGGCGATGACAGGTTTGGGTATCCAAGCAAACGTGGCAGGCCAAGTGATTCATATTGGCGCGGATCGTTATATGCAACAATTGGGGCTTGATGTTGCGCCTTTTGCACAAGATGCGCTACGTTTGGGACAAGAAGGTAAAACCCCACTCTATGTATCGATTGACCAGCAATTGGCTGCTATCATCGCCGTTGCCGACCCTATTAAAGAGACGACTCATGCCGCCATCGCCGCACTACATCAGTTGGGCTTAAAAGTGGCCATGATTACAGGTGATAATCGCCATACCGCCCAAGCGATTGCCACAAAATTGAATATCGATCAGGTAGTAGCAGAAGTATTACCTGAAGGAAAAGTGGATGCAATACGCCAGTTGCAAGAGCAATATGGCCGAGTGGCATTTGTTGGTGACGGTATCAATGATGCCCCTGCATTGGCTCAATCTGATGTTGGATTGGCCATTGGTACAGGCACAGACGTGGCGATTGAGGCGGCTGAAGTGGTGCTAATGTCAGGTAGTCTGCAAGGCGTTCCTACTGCGATTGCCTTGAGTAAAGCTACCATCAGTAATATCAAACAAAATCTGGCTTGGGCATTTATTTATAATATTGCCTTGATTCCGATTGCCGCAGGTGTCTTGTATCCCGCATTTGGTATCCTGCTCTCACCCATTTTTGCGGCAGGCGCCATGGCACTGTCTTCTATTTTCGTATTGGGTAATGCGTTACGCCTCAAGTACTTTAAAGTATAGTCAGCGAACTACTAAACCGCTACAGAGTAAATATAGAATCGTAAAGGATATCCATATAGGGTTTAAACATTAATGCTTAAGCCCTTTCTAGGTTAGGAGGAAAAATATGAATATTGGTCAAGCATCCAAAAAATCCGGCATCTCTACCAAAATGATTCGCTACTATGAACAGATTGGCTTGCTAGAAACAGTCAATCGGTCGAACTCAGGTTATCGCTTGTATTCTAAAGACGATATAGACGACTTATGCTTTTTAAGACATTCTCGTGACTTGGGATTCTCATCCAAGCAAATGAAAGAGTTACTGTATTTGCGCAAAAATGCCAACCGTCAGAGTGCAGATGTTAAGCAACTGACACAAGAGCATATTGAAACGCTAAACCAAAAAATTGCCCAATTGCAAGAGATGGTCAATTCGCTACAGAACTCTTTTGATCATTGTGCAGGCGATGATAATGCAGACTGCGCTATTCTGGATGATCTTGGGCAAGCTAAATAGAGCTCTTAACGAGCATCTCCTAATGTAGAAGGCGTTAAAATGTCAGGTCATGCTGTTTTGCACAACTAAAATAAAAGTAAATATTCATACTGTTCAAGTATTGACGGTCAGCTTAGTGCCCATAGTAGTCGGTGGTAACACAGTCATAAGTTGTGAGTATTATCTGGCTCAAATGTGTAGTGGAGCAGAACCGAGAAAACTGTTAGCAGTTCCGCTTCAAATGCTTGTTATATCCCGTTTTTAATAGACTCTACTTGTGTGTTTAATATATTCCGCATCATTATAAGCGAGAACTTTACGCCATCTTTTTCGGAAAGAATCTCGCTTAAATATATTTTTTTATCATCATATTGTTCTGGAAAATTGATACTTATATATGTCATTTTTTTCTTCTCAGCTTCCCAGAATCTATACTTTATTTCGGTATGACCAGCGTACTTTTGGAGAAAGCGATCAATGGTTAACCCTTCTTTTTGCCAATTTACTAAGCCTTTTGTTAACCAAACCTCATTCCAACTCTCAAACAAGGGAAAGTGAGCAAAAGTATTTCTAATAAATTTAAACAATGGGCCACCAATTTCAGATTCCATTGGAGGTCTTTGTTTCTTAATTGCCTCAAGAACATACTTAAAGGGCTCATAAGCTAGTAACTCTGCATAAACTGAAAATAGGTTAATCACTTTGCTAAAACGATACCAGTCTTCTTGTTCCCAAAATGAGTCTTCAATTATTTCATCGGCAAGATCATAAAACCTATTGTAAGCAAGGCTTAAAAAAACTTCTTCTTGTGATGTAGGTCGCAAATTCATGAAAGAGAACTCCTAGAAACATAACGCCGGGTTAAACTGCAAAAAACGTGTGTTAGCATTTTGAGCGAAGCCGAACCAACTTTTTTATTTCCGTTTAAACTGCTTGTTATATAAATGTATTAATCATCGATCTTCAGGTTTTGTGTGTTTAACTTTTGCTGAGAACTCTTTAAGTTCTTCAATGCTATATTTGGTATGTACTCTTTCAATTGAAGGAGGCTGATGGTTGATACTTAAACCTATACGTCTAGCCATTTTAGGTCGAATAGGTCGAGGAACAAAACCACCGCCACAATTTGGGCATACATTTTCTAGTATTTCATTTACACATGTGACGCAAAAAGTGCATTCGTATGTGCAAATCATTGCTTCGGTAGAATCTGGTACTAAGTCTTTATCACAACATTCACAATTAGGTCTAATTTCCAGCATATATCAACTCCATTTTAATTCACCTAGGGCTTAATTCTTGGGTTGCAGAGCGCAATTCGTGTTGCAGCCCATAGCAGTTACTTGTCATATTTTGATGCCTACCAATTAATGATTAATGGCAAAACTGGTCGTAAGTCTTCAGATAATCCACTACGCTTATTATCAGGAGATCTCAACTTTCTTGCTAGCCCATTATTCGATTCTTTACTATCACGTACGTATAGTATTTCGAGAATTTTAGCCCGCGCCTATGCGGATTAGACTAGCAGAAAATCTAACTAGTATGAATTGATTATAAAATTTCTGCTTAGGCTATTATTTTATACTTCCTACTTTTATCCTCTCAACCAAGAAATCGACGGCGGCTTTTACCTTAGGCACTAGATAGCGCTGCTTTTGATACAGCAGATATACGGCCATATCAGCATGCTGCGTGATTGCTAATGGATGCTCAAATTTAATCTCTTGCAATGCCCCTGACTCAAGATATGAGGATAGTGCCCACCTTGTTGACATCAAAATCCCTTCACCATCACAAGCCTTTTTGGCTAGCCATGGTCCATTGTTTGAAATTGCCACTGCTGGCCCTGAGACATCATGCCACTGATCGTCCACATAGCAGAGCCAAGGCGTTGGCCCGTTTGGTGCTTTGAAATACAGGCCTTTATGTTCCTTTAATGCCATCACATGACTAGGTTCGCCATGCATCTTTAAATAACTGGGCGACGCAACCGGTATAAAGCCATTGTCCATGAGCCTAATAGCAATCACGTGCTCATTTGGCGCATAACCACCGCGAATCGCAATATCGACATCGTCACGTCCCAATGCGGATAATTCATCACTGAGACTGACATCTAGCACAATCTCTGGATACAACTCACCAAACTCATCCAACAGTGGTAGCAGTATTTTTTCACCAAAACCCACCATAGAGCTGACGCGTAACCGTCCCATCGGCGTCGTTTGATAACTGCGTACTGTTTCTTTGCTTTGCTCGAGCCGATCCAATATTTGCTGCATATCGTCATAATAAACCTGCCCTACTTCGGTCAATTTAACGATTCGAGTCGAGCGCTTTAACAGTGTCGCGCCCAAGCTCTTTTCTAAATCAGATACTCGTCTTGACAGTGAGGATGGTGGCACTTTGAATGCATTTGCTGCTTTAGTAAAACTGCCCGTTTCTACGACTTTGCTAAAATACTTAATGGCACGTAATTGATCCAACTGACCTCTCCATTTAGATGAATATGTGAGCATTTTCGCTTTATTATTGTCTTAAAAGCAATAGTGATTCACGTTATTCCTTATATATAACCACATTAAAACCAGTAATAATGTGTTTAACTTAGGGCGTGCTTGATATTCGACCATGGCACTGACAGAGACTATTTTTTGCCACTTCATTGTTAAAACATAGACGCTTAGAATGACTAAACTTACTATTTTTAACGTCGAACTGTCTAAAAAATAGTCCTGTCTCCTTCTGTTTATATTGGAGCTGATGCTAAAACTGCCCCATACTGTGTTGTAAATCTAGTTAAGGCACGAGCATTACCGTCGTTTTACGCCTTGTCTGGAACCGTTTTAGCAATCAGCAGTGCCTATTTGTGAATATCAAACACGCCCTAAACGTTGCAATGAAAACACGATTAAAAATAACTTTTACGTCAACAATGGAAGAATGACTTATGATTACTTTGCACGGCTTTGCTGCAAGCAACTATTACAACATCGTAAAACACGCTCTTTTATATAAAGGCATCCCATTCCAAGAGGACCTTTTGTACGCTGGTAGTGATGATCTACTCACCGTCAGTCCAGTGGGTAAAGTACCTGCGATCACCATGCCGGACGGTTTTAATCTGTCGGAATCTAACGTGATTTGTGACTTCCTTGAAGAAACGTATCCTGAAAAGCCACTATATCCTGCCGATGCAGCAAAACGCGCGTCTGTACGTCAGATTATGAAAATAGCAGAGCTATATTTTGAGCTACCAAGTCGTCGTCTAATTCCATATGTATTTTCTGGTACTCAAGCACCTAACGCAATCAAAGAGGAAGTTCGTCAAGTATTGGGCCGCGGCATTATTGCTATGAATCGCTTATGTCAATTTTCGCCTTGGATTGCAGGCGAGCAATTCACCATGGCTGATATTTACGTGCATTACGTCAATACTATTGTCAACGCTTTTGGCGCGACTCAGCTTGAGTGGGATGTACTGGCAGAAGTGGACGGCATGAAAGAATGGAACAAAGCCATGAGTGAAACCGAGATTGCAAAAAGTGTTCAGGCAGATAGTCAAGCAAACATGCCTGAGTTTATGCAACACGTTAAGGCTCTAATCCAAGCCGCAAACGCTAAATAACTTGTGGCAATGTGGCTACTAAAAATGAGCCACATTAAGAAAATTACTAAAATTCAATAACCTAAAGAACGACCAATGCCGTAAAGGGATTGGTCTAAAAATCTAACTATTTGCAGGAGCAAATCTTATGACCGATAAAAATAAACAACTGGTTTCAACCATCAGTGATGACAACAAATTAACCCTGTCTTTAAAAGATATCGAGATGCCGCAACCCGGTGCTGACGAAATTGTCGTTCGCATGGAAGCCATGCCATTGAACCCTTCTGACTTTGGTGTGATGTTCAGCGCCGCTGATATGTCAACCGCTGTACAATCAGGCACTGATGACAACCCGATCATTACTGCTGATGTGCCTGCGAAATTCATGCCATCACTCAAAACTCGGGTAAATAAAGACACGCCTGTCGGCAATGAAGGCGCTGGTACAGTCGTCGCCGCAGGCTCATCAGAAGCCGCACAAGCACTCATGGGCAAAATGGTTGCGGTGATTGGTGGCGGTACATATCGTCAATACCACTGTGTCAATGTAAGGAGCTGCATAGAAATGCAAGACGGCACGACAGCTACCGAGGCTGCATCGTCTTTTGTAAACCCGCTCACTTCACTGGCAATGGTCGAAACCATGCGCGCTGAAGGCCACAAAGCCATCGTACATGCAGCAGCCGCTTCTAGCCTTGGTCAAATGCTAAACCGTATCTGTATGGCAGACGGTGTTGATTTGGTGAATATCGTACGTAAAGACTCGCAAGAAAAGCTATTGCGCGATATGGGCGCAAAGTATGTGGTGAACTCAAGCAGCGAGACGTTCCTTGCTGATTTGACCGCCGCGATTACTGAAACAGGCGCTACGATTTCGTTTGACCCTATCGGTGGCGGTAAGCTCACCAGCGATATTCTAAACTGTATGGAAGCCGCTATCACTCGTGACGTAGAAGAATACAGCGTCTATGGCTCAAATACCTTTAAACAAGCTTATATTTATGGCGCCTTAGACCGTGGTCCAATCACCTTAAACCGTAACTTTGGTTTTGCGTGGGGTGTGAATGGTTTCTTATTATTCAATGCACTTGGCAAACTTGGTAGTGAAACGGTTCAGTCCATGCGCAAACGCGTGGCAGAAGAAATCACCACCACCTTTGCGAGCAGCTATACGCATGAAGTGACGCTAGAGGAAGCACTACAATTGAAATCAATCGCCGCTTATGGCAAACAGGCGACTGGTGAGAAGTACTTGATCAAACCTCAAGCTTAATAATTGTTTGAAGCATAATATAGAAATAAAAAAAGCAGATATTCTAGGATGTCTGCTTTTTTGTGCTTGATTGCTATAGCAACGTTTATTTTAGAGTCGAATAATATTTATTCATTGTAATAATTCTTCTTTAAGTTTCTATTATGAAATATTTTTTAGCGTAAATTTCTAATCAGAAAATTGTTAATACCTAAAGGCCATGACATCTTTTATACTTTTTTCCACTTCCGCAAGGACATGAAGCATTACGGCCGACTTTTCGTTTTTGCTTTGGCTCTAACTTTCCCTTAACGGCATGATCGGCTCTAGATTTTATTTGCTGATTCATCCGTTTCGCATCTTCAAATATGAGCATATTTTCTTTAGTCTGCTCCACTGGAACATTAATTTTTAGAGGTTGTGCCGCTTCATAAACACCTCGTTTACCAACTTTAAGTAGTACCCCTATTAGGTTTTCTACTTTAATCGATATAGCAACAACACTTGCTTTATGGTTTACCTTCTCCCATTCAACTTCATATTTTGAGTTTTGCATCCAGACAAGAATTGGATTAGCTTCCCCACCAAATGCGAAATAGCGAGCTGGATGCTGTTCGATAGTTTTGTCTAGATCAGTAAGGTATTTTGCAAAGTTATTACGTGCTTCCTCACCAAAATCTCGAATTAGGCTATCGACAGAGAGCCATCCTGGTTCACGAGAAATATCAAGTGCTGAAAGTACCTTTAAAACCACTTCAGGAAATTCTTGAGTAGGTTTTGAGCTTGTTTCCCATTGTTCACTTGCGAAAGCGCTGTCTACAACGTCACTCATCCCATTATATATTACTAAACTAGCATTTTCGTCCTTAGACTGGTCAATGATATCCTGATCAAAGCGATTTTTAGTTAGGTAAGCTCCTAGATGATCGAATTCATCGAAAAGAAGTCCTTGTTTAATGCCTGCAATTGCTTGTCGCACTTCCATATAATGTGCAAATACTCCAGGAGTAGGCAACATACGTCTTAGAACAAAAAGGTCATCAATGGAAATCGAAACAAAACTATATTGCCCAACCAGTGGTTTTACTTGGGGTAAGTTTTTAGAAAATGATGAAAATGGAGAGAATGACTCAACTGTTAGCCCAATGGGGATCATTACACGATAGTCTGAATGACGGAGTTTTCCTACTTCCTCATATTTTCCATTTATTAGGTTGAATAGTGGGACTTCGTCAGCAGATTTTAAATATTCAAAGAAACGTTCACACTGCTTGTAAGCCTTTATTATCAAATCTTTTATAGATTGTGAATGGCGCTTAAAATCAAGTTCAGGTGAAGCTATGCTCGCAGCTGCGCCAGCTTTAGCTTCAACGAGGTAAAGTACATCATCAATTAAAACTAGGGTATCGTTTTCAGCCCATTGTTTAGTTTTGGGGTCTTTATAATAGACTTCTTGATAGATTACTGCTCCACTCAGTTGTTCAGCAAGTATTTCGGGGAACGCAGCTTCACTCATTACTTTCTGTCGTTCTTTAAAAGCTTCTTTGTAATCAGGCTTCTTTTGCAACAAATTAAAAAGAAGCGAACGGTACCCTGCGTCCCGGATAAAACAAGGATCTACAGCATAATAGTCTTCACCAAGTTTGATTAAAGGTTTTTTACGAGCAGGTAATGTCCTGTAAGGTGTGCCGGAAAAATCACCTTCACTGAAGAAATCAAGCTCCTCACCACGTGAGTACGCCAAATCTGCTAAAAGTTCTGAAGGTAGTTTTGTATGTCTACTGACATTGGATATACCACCTCTTAGCATATCATCCACAGCTAAGCCCGCACTTTTCGTTTGTTGAGCGTTTGCTTCGACCCATTCTTCCATAGCATCTTCGAGCGGTTTATTCTGCTTTTCAGCGAAATCTTGAGCAGCTTGAAACTGCTTCATCATTTCTTCAATAGCATTAGCCTGGCCTACACGCGTTGCATTGGCTAACTGTTGAAACCCCTCAGCAATTTCAATAGCTCCAATACCATAAATATCTTTTAAAACATCATCATGTGGTGCAAGAACATATTGATAAAACTCACCTTCTAACACCTGATAGCGATTTCCTCTGAGCATAAGCCAAGATGATTTGGCCTGAAATTCAATATCCGCCGTATTAGAACCGAAGTCTTTATTCTGAGTATTTATAGAAGAAACCATCGCAAAACACATGGATTTTTCTCGTAAATTTCGACTAAGTGCAAATAATTCACCGCATTTTCTTTCATCAAACACCACATATTCTTGGGCTACATCAGAAGCAAGAACCGCATGCACGTACTCTAATAAGAATTGAATTTCATTTTTTTCTTTATTTTGAGTATCGGAGCTTAGTTCTGGCGAAGTGGTATTACTGTTCATCATCATAAGTTGGCCATAAATGTACCCAAGCAGTTCTTCTGGTGGGATCCCATTTATTAAAATACGTATTTTTGTAGCAACCTGCTCCATCTCCTTTAACAGGTTAGCGATTACTTTTTCTTGTTCGATATTCATCACTTTCAATCCTTTATAGGAAAAGTAGAAATTCAGCGCGATACAACGTTGATGAGGATTTGTAAAGATAAGCTCACAAATATCAGTTTAATGATCGAAAAAAGCACTTGCTCAATACTAACAGTTAGTTATAACCAATATAATTCCGGCATTATCAATCTTAATATTAAACTATAAGAAATTAGTATTACTGGTTATTCTCTAATATCATTCTATTTATATTCAATAAAACGTGGAGGGTTATAACTAAGATATATTATAAAACCATTACCCACCAGATTTGCACAAAACCCGTTACCATTCAACCCATCGTATTTACTCGCAATTTATATAAACGTTATCAAAAAAATCTTGCGATAGCGGTGTCAAAATTGGACAACCAAATACCAAGAGCCATGAATTAACATCACTAACAAACCTATAGTTGCATCTGACGCTTATTACGCCTAGTATTTCGCTCCTTTAAATAACTCTATTTTTAACAATAGCACCTCCATAGGTTTGTCTACTCACAATAAAGAAGGATTCGTTATGCCAATAAATACAACCACAATTATTGATGGTGGCATGGGACGAGAATTGGCGAAACGTGGTGCACCGTTTCGTCAACCTGAATGGTCAGCACTGGCAATGATAGAAGCGCCAGAGATCGTTCGTGATGTACACCGTGCTTATATAAAGAGCGGCGCGGCAGTCATTACGACCAACAGTTACGCCCTAGTACCCTTTCATATCGGCGAGGAGCGTTTTGTGGCGCAAGCACAAGATTTGGCAGCAGCATCAGGCGAAATGGCACGTGCAGCAGTGACGCTAGAAGGCGCAGCAACCAAAGTAGCTGGCTCTATCCCGCCACTATTTGGCTCCTACCGTGCAGACTTGTTTGATGCTGACCACGTAGAAGATATCGCCACCCCACTAATCAAAGGTCTAAATCCGTATGTCGATTTTTGGCTCGCTGAGACTCAGAGTCTAATCGCCGAGTCTATCGCTGTTCGTGAGCTACTTAGTACGCTAGATACAGACAATAAACCGCTATGGGTAGCTTTTACTTTAGAAGACAGTATGGATATCGATGTACCACGTCTGCGTTCAGGAGAAACCGTCGAGGAAGCTGTGGCAACGATGGCTGCTCTCGATGTCGAGGCGATACTCTTTAACTGCTGCCAACCTGATGTCATCGAGCAAGCACTAGATGTCGCACAAACTGTACTGCAAGCAAAACAAGCGCAGCATATCAAACTTGGCGCTTATGCCAATGCTTTCCCGCCGCAACCAAAAAATGCTGCGGCAAATGATACGCTTAATGAAGTACGTGATGATTTGACCCCGCCTGCCTATCTGCTCTGGGCACAAAAGTGGCAAGCACAGGGTGCTTCATTAATCGGTGGCTGCTGCGGTATTGGCCCTGAGCATATTCAGGAATTAAGCCAACATTTCACTGCTACTGCCTAGACATAGGCTGATCTGAACATAGAAAATGTAAGATAATTAGATCGTTGAGTTCATCATGCTGACGACCATCGAATGTTATTTAATGGTCGGCATGTTGCTGGTCATGGAGCTATGCTGTAAACGTATCGAAAAATTCAGTAGCAGCTACAGGCTTGAATGAAATCATTGACTAGCTTGTCATAAATATGCGTATTGTATTTTTAACAGCCTACCATTCCTACCGCTACCCTGAAGTCTTTCTACCCGTTTGTATCAGTAGGACACCACTTAAAATCAGTACCAACGCTATAATTTCTAAGCTGGTGATGTCCTCTCCAATTACAGCGCCAATGATGACAGCAACGACTGGAGCAATATAAGTAGCACCAGCAGCCCGCACCGAACCCAACGTCTCGATAATAAAATAATAAATCAAAAAAGCAGCGCCAGTACCCAAAGCACCCAGACCAAGTATCGTTCCCCACATTGCCCTAGTATCTGTCGACAGCTGGGTTATACCATCGAAATCGATGAGTATCGAAAGCGTTATGACAGCCAACCCCACTTGCCAAGTGGCTAACGCCAGTGGCGGCAACCTCAAAGGAGACAGATAGCGCCGCGCATATACAAAAGACGCACCCACACTCAAAGATCCTGCCAACATCCACAAAACGCCAACGAGAGAGACACCAGTAGCGCCTTGCCATGGTCGCGCACTTAATGCGATACCAGCAAATCCTAGCGCAAGTCCAATCGCCATTTGCTTGGTCGGACGCTCATCAGGTAAGAACAGCGCCGCGCCCAAAAAGGTAAATATAGGGATTGAGCCACTTAATAGACCTGCAATGCTACTGGGCAATAGCGCCGTACCTGCGACAAATCCATAATAGTAAAAAGACGTTGCGAGCACTGACATCACTATAAAGTGTGGCAAATGCTGTAACTGCGCCCGAGTAATTACTTTGCTGTGCCAAGCAACTGCAACCAACGGCAAAAACCCAAATAGCAGGCGTAAAAATACGGTTTGTGAGGGGCTGATTAGAGCCGTCGCCCATTTCATAAAAATAAAATTCGACCCCCAGGTGATACCGAGGAGCACCAGTGCAGCGTATGCTCGAAACATAACATTGGCCTTAACAAATAGATGAGCTGCTTTTTTCAAGCAGCTAGCGTCGATAGTGTTTTATTGCTTGTACTAACAGTCTGGTATTAACTATCTTGTATCAATAGGCTTGTATTGATTGATTCGTTACACAGAGCGAATGACGCCACCATCAACCCGTATATTCTGACCAGTGATGTATCCGGCAGCTTCAGATAATAAAAAGGCAATCGTTGAGGCGACCTCTTCAGATTTGCCATAACGTCCCATCGGCACACTCTCACGTCGCTCATCGACTTCAGGCAAGCTATCAATCCAGCCAGGCAAGACATTATTAATACGCACACCTTTTGCTGCATAGTCATCTGAGAAAATCTTGGTAAAAGCGCCAAGGCTGGCACGAAAAGCCGTTGACGTAGGAAAAAGCGCAGTCGGCTGCGTTACCCAAGAGTTAGATATATTGACGATAGCACCGCTACCCTGTGCGACCATGATTGGCGTGACCAAACGAATTGCACGTACCGCACTAAGAAAGTAAACCTCTAGCCCTTTATGCCAATCCTCATCAGTGATGTCTAAAATAGGTGCGCGCGGGCCGTGACCAGCAGAGTTTACAAGCGCATCAATACGTCCCCACTGTTGCATCGCCGAATCGACCAAGCGCTGCACATCTTCATTAATAAGGTTGGAGCCAGTAACACCAATGCCGCCCAACTCTTTTGCTAAAGCCTCACCTTTCCCAGAGGAAGATAGAATAGCGACATGATAACCATCTGCTGCAAGTTTGCGAGCAGCGGCAGCACCCATGCCTGACCTGCCTGCGGTGATAAGCGCCACTTTTTTTGTCGTTGTAATATTATTCATCTGTCTTTCTCCATTAGTTATCGTTTCATTTATCATAACCAATAAAATCAGATTCCTAACATCGTAATAAAAGATGCTAGACTATAGAAAATCTACAGTCTAGGAAAACAAAGTGTCAAACAGCCATCGTACATTGCCACCGCTCAATGCCTTACGTGCATTTGAGGCTGCTGGGCGTCATCTTAATTTTCGGGCGGCGGCGGATGAGCTGTTTGTAACACAAGGCGCGGTCGCTCAGCAGGTAAGAATGCTAGAGGAGCATATCGGCTTTCCTTTGTTTCAAAGACTACCAAGAGGCGTAGCGCTCACCAGCCAAGGTTCTGTTTACTTTGCAGAAGTCACACGCGCTTTTAAGATTTTAGACAAAGCAACAGCTCAGCTACTCAGAGAACCTAAGACTGTCACTATCAGCGTGACGCCGACTTTTGCCACTAAGCTATTATTGCCGCGATTATCGGCTTTGACTGCGGCGGCTCCTGATGTCGAGTTGCGTACTGTAGCGACTGAATCCGTTGCAGACTTTGACCGTGATCAGGTAGATATCGCGGTACGCCTGACGCGCCCACCATTCCCTGCAGCATTTGATACTCAGCTGCTGTTCAAACAAACGCTCGTAGCTGTAGCCAGCCCTCACCTAATGGTCAATAGAGAACTACCCATATCACTTGAAGCGCTACAAGAGATGCCATTGCTCCATGACTCACATCATCATTGGCCAAGATTTTTTGGTACTACAGGTAAGTTGCCCGGCGCTGTATTTAACCAAACGGCATTAGCTTTAGATGCAGCGCTAGCGGGTCAAGGCGTTGCGATTGCTTGTCAGGCTTTTGTACAAGCGGATTTGAATGCAGGAAGGTTGGTTCAGGTGAGCGAGTCAACGCTAACAGTCGATCCAGATTATTATCTCGTTCGCAAAAAGAGTTCGTCATCATCATCAACTGTCGACGCTGTCTGGAACTGGTGTGTCACTCATTTAGCACTGGCTTAACACTGGCTTAGCACTGATTTTATTTAGTCAGACCTAGCTAGTTAAGCGTCAATATAAATAATCTAATCTCAAACTTATTAACGTAATTAGCTTCTGAGGCTAACTACGATTTCAGTCGTGCTTTTCTATCCAATCACAGTCGTGCTTCAATATATTGATTCAGACCTCTCTGCTTTTCTCTCCTCGTCTTTTTTCCTCGTTTTATCCTTTTACTAACTACCCTAACTCAAAAATAAAACACAGTTACCTACCCCCTTCTCAATCAAAAAACGCCCTATTTTTACGCGATTAAAATACTAAGTTTTTATGTCACATTACGTACAACTTACACAGTTAATTTATCACAAACAATTATCGGCTAAATCATTACTTAATTCTGTATTAGTATGCATTGGTATTCATTAAATGACTGAAGATACAAGTACTTACATTACCCATAAGCATACTATTCTTTATATAAATTTCACTTGTTGTACATGCTTAAGGACCAGACATGACTGCTAACACACAAGAAGCTTTGACTAGCGCAGCACTCAGTTTTCAGTTGATGACGCGAGCTGAGCCTCCAGAGTTGGTTATTGCCACGATAAAGTCGTTATTAGCAGTAAAAGAAGCGCGCGATGAGATATTGATTATCGATAATAATAATAGGGAGACGTCGTTATATAAGCCATTAGCAGCATTTTGCCAAAGCTTAGACGTTAAATTGAACGTCCATTTTTATCATATTGATCGTGTCGAAGGATTCAAAGCGGGTGCTTTAAACTTGGCACTTGGGTTAATGTGTCCAGACTGTAGTCACATTGTGGTGGTCGATAGTGATTACCAAGCATTACCACATGCTAGAGCCTCTATTACGCAGGCTATCGCTCAATATCCTGAGTATACCCTACTGCAGTTTCCGCAGTTTTATCGTAATGAAGGACAGCTCGATGCGCATAGCGAGTTGAATCACTATTTCAATCATCATTTGTATCGTCCTTTTAATCGCAATCGCGCCTTATCAACGGGTACTTATGCAGTCATTCGACGCTCAGACCTTTTGAGCATAGGAGGCTGGTCAGGCGCTTCTATCACTGAAGATGCTCAGATGGGCGTGCTTATGCATCGACAAGGTTTTCGCAGTCAGTTTGTGCCAGAAGTTATTGCCACAGGCTTACTACCTAACACGCTAGATGACCTAATATGTCAACGCTGACGCTGGATCTACGGCAATATGCAAGTGCTCACGGATTACTTGTCAGTCCCGTACAACTCTCCATTTCAACATGTCTCGCAATCTAAAAGTATGGATGAACGTTTAGCATATATACGCGCTCATCTGTCTCAATTAAGTGCTTGGGCAAACTTCACGGGGTTCTTTATCCTTTTGCATATCTGCTCATTATTGGTAATGGTTGATATGCTTTTAATAAATAACGCTGACGTGTCGATGCTTGCACCTTTATATCTGGTTTATGCAGGCTACACATTTTTTATCCTTAGACGTCTATGGGCTTACTGCCGTGATCAATCGCCTCTCAATCAACAAATAGATGACAACCATCAGCCGCGTTTTAGCAGAAAGATACGTGCATGGTTGATGCATTTGAATTTTTGGGAAATTGGCGCGTTGTCATGGCTTCCTGTGCTGTGGGGACGAGAAAAACCTTTTGTCTGTACGCCAAAACAAAACTATATCCAAAATCGTCATTCCTTATTCCTTAAGAATATAGCGGCGTTACCAAAACTGCTGTTGGTGCTAAATATCATTACAGCCATAGTTGTAGCGCCATTTTCACCGCTCTATTCGCCAGTACTATTTATATGTGCAGCGGCAGTTTGTATTCTTAAACTAAGCGCCGCCAAGGTCGCAATGGATAATTTCTCTGATGCTCGAGCAGATATATTAAGTATGAGTAAGGTTCTGAGACAGACTCTAAAAGTAGCCCATGAAAAGAAGACGACTATCACGACATCTTATGCGACGTCTTTATTTAAAGATAAAAAGACCATCGACTCGTAAGAATCAGTACTTATAAAGATAGCGGTTTATATAAGCCAATTTTGAAACAAGGTCATTCTATTGTCTTTTATTGTTTCTATACTAAGTTCCCTATACGCCACTCTACTAACCAAAACGCTTATAGCCATGATGCTTATAACTATAAAGGTCTTAAAAACATGATTAGGTCTTCGAATTCACCGCTACGTATTGCCATTATTGCGCATTCACTGTATCCCATTGCCCAGCCTTACGCGGGTGGTCTAGAAATGATTACCCAATTGATTTGTGATGAGCTAGTGGCGCAAGGTCATGAGGTATTGCTTTACGCTCATAAAGATAGCGAGACGAAAGCAACGCTGGTGCCATTATTGACTCGTCATGAGTTTAACAAGATGGTCTATGATAATGAGCATGAAACGGTCGCCATGGGCCGTGAAGAGATGTACCAATATCTCACCTATCAGATAGCCCTACGAGATATTATCGAACGTGATGAGCGCGGTGAGATTGATATCGTACATAACCACAGTCTGCATCATATTCCGATGATGACAGGCCAAGCATTTGGCGAAAGGTTTTTTACCACTTTTCATACGCCTATTTTTCCACAGTTACGTTTGGCACTTTTGACGCTACGCTCTGGTACAACCACTCAGTTTACAGCGATTAGTAAACATCAACAGCAGTTATTCGCTGAGTTTGTTCCCTCACAAGTGGTGTATAACGGCATCGATGTCGAATCCTTTACTGCCAATACAGAATCGCTTGGCAATACTAATGGTAGCGATGACGAGGTGTATTTGTGGTATGGACGCATCTGCCCTGAAAAAGGCACTCATTTAGCCATGCGGTACTGTATGGAAGCTGGGAAGAAACTTATCATAGCAGGACCTAAAAGCAACGAAGACTACTTTAATCAAAAAGTAGCCCCTTTATTATTTAAAGACAGTAAGAGTGGCGATGACAAACTATTCAGTTACGTAGGTCATGTCACCAAGGACGAGATTAACAATTACTTATGCCAAGCAACTGCCATGCTATTCACCAGTACTTGGGACGAGCCATATGGATTGACCTTGGCTGAAAGTTTGGCATGTGGCACACCAGTGATTGGTTTCGATGCTGGAGCCAGTGCAGAAATTATTACTCCAGAGACAGGAGTCATCGTACCTAAAAAAGACAAAGCCGCCTTTATCAATGGCTTTGCTACGATTAAAAACATATCACGCCAAGCCTGCCGTGACCGTGCTTTAGAGTTTTGTTCAGTGTCAGCCATGGTAGACGGCTATCTGGAACTTTACCGAGCAGCGTTAAAAAATAGAACTGCGTTAATAGAAGACAATTCAGTAAGTTATATCAACAATATCAACAGCTATGAGCTCTCTGATTTAACAAAAGACTCCCTGCAGTTTTTCAATCAGGCCATTCAAGCACCAATTGAAACTGATAATGATCTTGTTAGCTTTTCTGAGGGATCGTAATGATGCGTATTGGATATTATGCTCATCATCACGGCTCAGGACATTGCCGACAGGCAGACAAACTGGCTGCATTGCTACCTAATGACGCAAGAGCGCAATTAACGGTATTTACGAGCTTAGATATAGATAGCTATCGTTTTACCGCTATTGATGAACAACAAATCGTACGTTTAAATGCAGAAGATGAACGCCCAGATGACATACTAGCAGGTCGTGCAGGAGAATATTGGCAACCAGCCAGCCTACATTACTCGCCCGTAGGCAATGGCGACATTCAAAAACGCAGTCACCAAATACTAGACACTATCTTTCAATGTAAGATTGATCTGATGATTATCGATGTCAGCGTCGAGGTGGCAATGCTCTGCCGTGCGGCAAGTATTCCTTACCTTTACGTTAGGCTTCCTGGTATTCGCGATGATGCGCCACATTTGGGTGCATTTGCTGGTGCGCTTGCCTTACTAGCACCTTATCCTAAAGCATTAGAGTCTACCCAGACATCTGAGTGGGTCTGTGATAAAACGCTCTATCTTGACTTTATCTACTCTCAAAAAGCTGAGCCATATACTTATGAGAGCTTTATAGATATTTTGGCAAAATTAAGCGTGAACAATGAAACTTCTGATCTTAAATCTACAAACCTACCATCTATCGAAGCTCAATTAGCATACAAGTCCGAAACTACAACACCTATTATCACCGTTATTAAAGGCTATGGTGGACATAAAGCGATTGACGAAAAACTACCGGAGTTGCGCTCACTGCTACCCAATGCATTAATTGTCTCTCTCGGGCCTATAGACGATGACAAACGATGTTATGTCGATATCTCAGCTGAGGTAGATGACGTCACACCATTTATTTGCCATAGCGATTATCTAATGATGGCCTGTGGCCTAAATGCTGTCGCGCAAGCGTATCATTACGATACGCCGCTCATAGTAGTGCCTGATGACAGACCTCATAATGAACAAGCGGTCATGGCTGAAGCGTTAGTCGCTCAAAATAAAGCGCTAAATTGGCAGCAGTTTAAAACCTTAATGAGCGTCAATGATGGTCAATCTGAATCTATTGCCCAAACAATTCATTACCGAAGCAAACAACACCCCACTACCTCGGTTGATAGCATTGAAAAAAATAACAGTGAGGAAGATAGCATTGAGGAAATCAACGCAGTTACGCCAATAGCTGCTCAAGCGTTTATGCATAGCACCACTGATTATCCTACTACTAATCTTTGGTTTGAAAACTGGTTGCTTCCTCGACTCAACTTAATGCCCGAATCAACAATTAAATACTGACTTATTAAAAATAACAGGCAACCTGATAGCGAGGTAAAGACAAGCGATGACCATTCAGCCAACGAATAACGCTAGCACAACTTCTGATACTGTATCGATGACCGTCATTACGACTTGCTATGGTCGTAATCGTCATCTCTACAACCTACTCAGCAGTCTAGAAAATAGTAGTGTAAAGCCAGCCGAAGTCATTATCGTCAATGACGATGCCGATCCCAATCGGTTAGCTGAATTTTCACTAAATATCGTGAAATTACCAACTACGGTTAAATCAGCTGTAAATGATGGTGGTGATACTACAACTACAGAGTTTGATATCGGACATAATCGCAATCTTGGAGCGTTGCAGGCAACTCACGATATGCTGATTTTTTTGGATGTTGATTGTATCGTAGCGCCTACGTTTATTGAGCAAATGTATAAGAAGCTTCTACAATATCCTAGTGCGCTTTTGATGGGTCAACCGCGCTATCTAACGCGACCATTATCAGTAGAAGAAAATGCACAATTAAAAATCAATCATCTGCCTTTGTCTCTTTTAGACGAGCTGTCTGTCTATAACCCTTATCGTTATAATTTTGATGAAGCTGACTCATATCCTACTGAAACAGAGCAAACAGCCATCAAACAAACTGATGATTACGGTGCATTTTGGAGCCTATGCTTCGCTATCAAGCGGCAGACTTTTGATAAAATTGGCGGTTTTGACACCCAATATACAGGTTATGGTGCAGAAGATACCGATTTTGCCTTTACAGCACGTCGATTAGGTATCAATTTTTACCTTACTGCTGATATCGCTTATCATCAGCAGCACAGTGTCTACCGGCCACCTCTTAATCATCTGGACAGTATCATTGTCAATGCCAATCGCTTCTATCAAAAATGGCACTGTTGGCCCATGACAGGATGGCTGTCCCAATTTTCCGATATGGATCTGATTGATTGGAAAGAAGAACAGTCATCATTGATAGCCGTCCGACGAGAGCCTGACGATAACGAGATAAAGCGCGCTCATTGCCCAGACGCTCCTTATGTTTAACTATTTCTAGCAATTTTTAGCTAACGAAAACTTAGCTAATCAATATTCTAGTACCGATGAATAGTCACTCCTTTAGGTAGTCGACTCATTTCCTGACGTTCAAAATCCCAATTATGACCATGCCAAAAGTGAGCAGTTTTATCATTGTCATTGAAGCCGATCATTAATATCTCTAATGGTAGTTTTGTCTTTTGAATATGGTGTAAGTATGCTCGAGCTACCAGCATCAGCCGATATAACAGAAAACCTGATGAGGGTGCTGACGAATGAATCTCGGTAAAGCATGGATAGTCAGCAACGACTTTATGATGCTCTGATAGCACACTGTGATAGGTAGGGCTTGATAATAGTTTTTGCATGTTCGAGGGAATATCTAAGATGCGATGAGCAGTGGTAGGATCGTCATTAGGGCTTGGATCATCAGCTAATGTTGGAAACTGATAAGGCTGGTTGCTCGTCAATATCCCTAATGGCGCGGTCTCTGCCATTTGCTCCACCACTGATATATGATTGCTTCTAGGCGGTAGGCCAAAATGCAGTTTACTGTCACCAATCTGACGAAAAAACAACAGCTTAGGCAGTAAACTAGCTAGCTGATGGCTAGCAAAAAAATCAGCGTGAATAAAGTGATTAAATAACACTAAGACATCATCGGGCTGTAACAACATCTCAAGCTGCGTCGTGGTTACAGCAGGATTATTTGCAATTAGAACAACTCGTTTAGCTTGCTCTAGTGCAGTCTGTATAACGACTGGTAGTGTTAAGAAAGCAGATTGCGCTGTATTTATGTCATTAGATATATATTCGCTATTCTTTGACAGCGCGATACTCTGTTTGAATATTGGTTTTTCTGTATTGGACTCTATATTAGACATAGCAACCTTAGTTAATGTGAACTTTTTATTGCTACTTTAGCATTATTAGCGATTTTTATAGAAAAATTGACGATGTTAGTATGCCTATTGCTTTTGCCTTAAATAAGTAAAGCCCTTAAAACTTATACTTGATCAAATTTTTTCACGCTTATATATGAAGCCTTCTTCGTCATAAATTTGATAAGTAACATCTAATAACGTTTCCAGTAATCCAGACTTATCAAAATGTCTAACACTCATCACGATTGGCGAAGTTAATATCCCCTCTTCAAATGGGATATAGGTTATCTCTTGATGACGTAAATGCTCAAGTGTCTTTGGTACGATAGTCAACCCTTCTCCTGCTGCTACTAACCCTAGGGCAATATGCAATTCACGTACTTCCATGAAATAATTCGCCTTCAAATTACGATTTTCAAATAGTTCTAATACGTAATCAATGAAACTGGGCCTCGGTGCTGTTGGATAAAGTAAGAGGTTTTCATTTGTTAAATCGATCAAGCTTAAACTGTCGCGTTTTTCTTTTGATAATGGGTGTTCGATAGGAACAGCAACTACTAAATCTTCCTCTCTAAGCACCATTCGCCTAATAGAAGCATCTTCAAATAATAACCTGCCAAAACCTACATCTATCTTACCTTCTGTCAATGCTTGCATTTGTTGCCAAGAGTTTAGCTCATACAATTTAACTTCGATATTCGGATGAACTTCTCTGAAACGGGATATTACTCTCGGCAATATGCCATACAATATAGATGATACAAAGCCTATTGAGAGCGAATTATCAAAATTTCCCTTACGAATAGTCATAGTACGCAGATCGTCTGATTTTTTTAAAATTTGAATAGCATGATCATAAAAAAATTCGCCAGCCTCAGTGAGTTTCAAGGGACGATTCTCCCTATCGATAAGCGTAACGCCAATCTCTTCTTCCAACTGTTTTATCTGCCGGCTAAGTGGTGGCTGCGAGATGTATAAACGAGCAGCTGCTTTATTGAAGCTTTTTTCTTCTGCCACGGCTATGAAATAGCGTAAATGCCTGAGTTCCATTATTCTTCCTTGATTGACTTCCTATTGTTTCTATCCTAAGTCGTTCTAATTTCTTCCCTTTTATCCATCACCTACTTCATATACAAAACATCCATACCTAAAGAACATAACATACCACCTACCTTTCGACAAAATACCTAAAAAGTATTAAAAAAAGACTAAATAGGTCTTAGACATGTCGATATTTAACACTTATAGTTCTTATTAAGCATAAGGAAGCCAAAATTTTATACTAAGGATAGATATGATTCGTTCAATTAATACTTTACTAGTACCAATACCTACTATTCGAGCGCATAAACTGGCTTGTACCGTGATGAATGAACAAGTATTGGTTCTGGTGCATATCCAAACCGAAGATGGCTACGAAGGTTGGGGCGAAGCAACGACGATTGGCGGCTTAAGTTATGCTGAAGAAAGTCCTCATAGTATCAAAACTAATATCGATACTTACTTTACCCCTCTCTTGATGAAAGAAAAGCCTACAAGCACAGCAAAAGCAATGCAGCTATTGAATACCCACATCAGCGGCAATCGTTTTGCAAAATGCGCGATTGAAACTGCTCTACTCGACATCGAAGGCAAAAGACTCAATCTACCTATCAGCGAGCTCATCGGTGGTCGCGTCCGTGATCGTATCGAAGTGGCATGGACGCTTGCTAGCGGAAATACTGATACCGATATCGCTGAAGCTCATCAGATGATTGAACAGAGAAAGCATCGGATTTTTAAATTAAAAATAGGTAGCAACCCTATCCTTGATGATGTCGCCCATGTGTTAGCTATTAAACAAGCTTTACCTGATTGCCGCATCACCGTTGATGTTAATCAAGCATGGACAGAGCTTGAAGCTATGAAAGGTATTAGTCTGTTGCAAAATGGCGGTGTTGATTTAATCGAGCAACCAGTATCGATGCGTAATAAATCAGCGCTAAAGCGTTTAACTGAACACTTTGACGTGGCTATTATGGCTGACGAAGTCGTGCAAGATCCACATAATGCGTTCCAATTGGCAACGGATCATTGTGCCGATGTCTTTGCTGTAAAAATCAATCAAGCTGGTGGATTAAAAGCTGCATGCTTAATCGGACAAATGGCACATCTAGCAGGTATCGAGCTTTATGGCGGGACGATGCTTGAAGGACCTATCGGTACGGCAGCATCCGCCCATGTGTTCTCGACATATCCAAGTCTCAACTTCGACACTGAACTCTTTGGTCCTTTGTTATTAACTGACGACGTTTTAGCACAGCCTCTTGATTATCAAAATTTTGGATTGAGTGTACCTACGGGCGCAGGCCTTGGTATCGAAGTAGATAGCGATAAAGTCTATCACTACGCCAAACAAGCAGTCCCTACGTTACCTAAACCATCAAATCCATAATTCTCTACCAACGCTCAAACTGAAACGCTGTAAAAGTCAGCCAAATTATCTTTCATCACGTATAAGGAAATAATTATGTTATACCACGTCAGAATGGATGTCTTAATCCCAACAGATATGGATACCGATAAAGTCAACGAGCTTAAGGCAACTGAGAAAGCACTGTCACAGAAGCTGCAAGAGCAAGGTAAATGGCGTCATATTTGGCGTATAGCAGGTCAGTATTCTAACTTCAGTATCTTTGATGTTGAGAGTAATGAAGAGCTACACGATATTATGATGTCATTACCACTTTATCCATACATGAAGGTTGAAGTGACACCGTTATTGCGTCACCCATCATCTGTTCGTAGTGATGACAGTTAAATCAAGGCATTAAATCTGTAATCAGAATCTATAAAAGGTGGGTAAGAATACTCACTGTAGTTACCCCTTAATAAAACAGTCCTCAACAAGGAGAGAGACATGGAACGCAGCCAAATTGAAGCATTAGCCACTCAGTTCATCAAAGGCAAAATCGACTTCCCTGAACAAGTAAATCCACGTGTACAAGAGATTGTATTACGTATTGTGACCGACCTTATGCAAACCATTAATGACTTAAAAATAACCGCCGATGAGTATTGGTCTGGGGTTGAGTTCATTGGTGATTTAGGCAAAGAAGCCGGTTTGTTATCACCAGGTCTTGGTTTTGATCACTTCATGGATTTAATGATTGAAGAAGATTTAAAAGAAGCAGGATTGGATGGCGGGACTGTACGTACTATTGAAGGCCCTCTCTATGTCGCTGGCGCACCAGAAGAAAAAGGGTTTGCACGTCTTGATGACGGTACAGATATTGATAATGGCACGGTGCTATTTATGCAAGGCACTGTTTATGGTGAAAATGGAAAACCTCTTCCAAACGCAAAGGTAGAAGTATGGCATGCCAACAGCTTAGGTAACTACTCTTTCTTTGATGAATCACAGTCTCACTTCAACTTGCGTCGTAGCATCATTACAGATGAGAACGGCAATTATGCATTCCGCAGCATCGTTCCGCTAGGTTACTCGGTACCACCAGAAGGAATGACGCAAAAAGTATTGGGCGCGCTAGGACGTCATGGTCATCGCCCAGCTCACATTCATTTCTTCGCCAGTGCTGACGGTCATCGCAAACTGACCACGCAGATTAACATCGATGGCGATGAGTACCTATGGGATGACTTTGCTTTTGCAAGCCGCGAAGGTTTGGTACCAGAGGTAACGATGGTCGAAGATGCGGACAAGCTAAAAGAAAAAGCGCTGGATAAGCCTTACGCAAGTATCGACTTTGACTTTCATTTAGTAAAAGACATTGACCAAGCTGTACAAGGCAGCGAAGTAGAACGCCGCCGTGCTCAAGGTTAATGAGCACTCATATTAAATAGCATTAATTAATTGATCACTACTAGCGACTTACGTTTGATATGCCCTCAGTTGCCGTATCAAACGTAAAATTCTAATCTCATTTTATACCGTCATTATACAAGGAAGGCAGCCATGAGCGAGCGTATCAATTTAGTACCTGAAGGATCAGACATCACTATTGATGATTTTTTAGAAGAGAACAGTGAAAAAGGGATTTATCGTCTGCATCGTAGCGCCTTCACTAACGAAGAGCTGTTCGAGCTTGAGATGAAGTACATCTTTGAGAGCAACTGGGTCTATTTGGCTCATGAGTCTCAAGTTCCTGATAACAATGACTACTACACCTCATACATCGGTCGTCAGCCCGTGATTCTTGCCCGCAATAAAGAAGGCGAGCTGCATTGCATGATTAACTCATGCTCACATCGTGGTGCACAGCTCTGCCGTCATAAGAAAGGCAATAAAGCCACTTACACTTGCCCTTTTCACGGTTGGACTTTTAACAACTCAGGTAAGCTGCTTAAAGTTAAAGACCCAAGACACGCCGGCTACCCAGAATGTTTCAATAAAGAAGGTTCACACGACCTAAAACAAGTGAAAATGGCCAATTATAAAGGCTTTATCTTTGCTAGCTTAAATGATGATGTTCAGTCAATTGAAGACTGGCTTGGTGGTTCTACCAAAATTCTTGACATGATTGTCAATCAGTCGCCAGAAGGTCTAGAAGTTCTACGCGGCACATCAACCTATACTTTTGATGGTAACTGGAAACTGCAAGCTGAAAACGGTGCTGATGGCTATCACGTATCAGCTGTGCATTGGAATTATGCGGCTACCACTGCACGTCGTAAAGAACAAGAAGCAGTCAAAGAAGACAACATCAAAGCCATGAACGCTGGAAAATGGGGACGTCAAGGTGGCGGTTTCTACTCTTTTGAAAACGGACACATGCTGTTATGGACACAGTGGGAAAACCCACAGGACCGTCCAAACTATGCCTATCGCGATGATTATGTCGCTAAATACGGTGAAGCAATGGCGGACTGGATGATTGGACGTTCACGTAACTTATGCCTATATCCAAACGTCTACATTATGGATCAGTTCAGCTCACAAATTCGTATGCTCCGCCCTATCGCGGTTGACAAAACTGAAGTCAGCATATGGTGTATCGCACCAAAAGGCGAAAGCGATGAGTCACGTGCACGCCGTATCCGTCAGTATGAAGATTTCTTTAACGTTACTGGTATGGCAACACCTGATGACTTAGAAGAGTTCCGCTCATGCCAAGAAGGTTATAACGGTATCAAACTTGAATGGAATGATATGTGCCGAGGCTCCGAGCACTGGATTCAAGGAGCAGATGAAGGCGCTGCCGCTATTGACTTAAAACCTTTAATGAGCGGTGTTAAGACTGAAGATGAAGGGCTATATACCGTCCAACATCGCTACTGGCATGAAGAGATGAAAAAAGCTCTAGAGCAAGAGCAGCAGCTACACGGTGCTAATAGCGACTAATACATTTTTATTATTACTCTGCTATTTATTGTAGAACTGACAAAAAATAAGGATATCAATCATGAAAAACACAACTGTTAACATTGAAGACATTAGACAGTTTCTATACCGTGAAGCGCGTTTATTGGATGAGAAAAAATGGGAAGAATGGCTCACTTATTACGATGAAGACTGCCCTTTCTGGATGCCAAGTTGGGATGATGATGGTCAGCTCATCAGCGACCCACAACGAGAAATTTCGCTGATTTATTATCCGGACCGCCGTGGTCTTGAAGATCGTATCTTCCGCATCGAGACTGAGCGCTCATCAGCGACCATACCTGATACACGTACCACGCACAATTTATCAAATATTGAATTACTCGAAAACAATGACGGTATTGTGACGGTACGTTTCAACTGGATCAACAAGTCCTTTCGCTATCACGAGACCAATACCTATTGGGGTTACTCTCAGTACAAAATAGACATGACTCAAGACCAACCAAAAATTTTGGATAAGTATGTGGTCTTAAAAGACGACTATGTGCATCAAATCATGGATGTCTATCACGTCTAATCATTATTCACTCATTACTTAATCACTAGCTTTTAATTAATACGTGTTGAAAAGGGATATTTCTCATGGAATATAATATTGCTCTACAGTTCGAAGACGGCGTCACGGGCTTCATCAAATGTGAAGCCGACGAAACAGTTGCCGAAGCAGCGTATCGTCAAAAATTTAATATCCCTGTGGACTGCCTAGATGGTGCTTGCGGTACTTGCCGTTGCCATTGTGAATCTGGCAGCTATGACATGCACCCTGATATGTATATCGAAGATGCACTCACAGAAGCTGAAGCTGAAGAAGGTTATGTACTCACCTGTCAGATGATTCCTGAAAGCGACTGCGTGATCAAAGTACCAACCTCCTCTGAAGCTTGCAAAGTTGGCAAGTCTGTATTCAAAGGCAAACTACAGCAGCTGAATGTACTGTCTGAGTCTACCATTCACTTTGGCGTCGAAGTCGATAATCCAGATGCGCTAGTATTTTTGCCAGGCCAGTATGTCAATGTCAGTATTCCTGATTCTAACGAGACACGCTCCTATTCATTTAGCTCTATACCTAGTGCCAATCAGGCCGAATTTGTCGTCCGCAATATTCCTAACGGCAAAATGAGCACCTTTTTATCTGATACTGCAACTATAGGCCAAGAGATTAATTTTGAGGGTCCATTTGGTAGCTTTTACCTGCGCCCTCTAATCCGCCCGACCCTATTTCTAGCAGGCGGTACCGGTATCGCGCCTTTTTTATCGATGCTAAAAAGTTTAGAAGTGTCTGGTGCTCATCATCCTGTCAGGATGGTCTACGGCGTCACCAACGATTTTGATCTGATAGAAGTCGAGAAACTAGAAGAAGTAAAACAAAACCACCCTTGGTTTGACTACCGCACCTGTGTCGCCACAGAAGATAGTAGTCATGAGCGTAAAGGTTATGTTACCGGTCATGTTGATAATGAGTGGCTGAACGATGGTGACGTCGATGTGTACTTGTGTGGTCCGTTAGGGATGGTGGATGCGGTGAGTAATTGGTTAGACAGCAGTAATCTAAAACCGTGCAATTTTTACTATGAAAAATTCACGCCCAGTGAACAATAACATAGCTTAGCCGTATTACTCTACTAGCAAAGCATGAGCAAGATTTTTAGGAGACTGTCATGAGTAAAAGATTTGATAATAAAGTATGTATCGTTACTGGTGCCGCCCAAGGCATCGGGCGCGGAGTCGCATTACGCTTAGCAAGTGAGGGCGGAAAAATCGTCATGGCAGACTTTTCTCCATTAGTAGAAGAGGTGCTGGCTGAAATCATTGCTAATGGTGGACAAGCCGTTACCATTCAAGCTGACCTTGAAACCCGTCAAGGTGCTAAAGAGGCTATTGATAAGGCACTTGATAGCTATGGGCGTATCGATATATTAGTCAACAATGTCGGCGGCGCAATATGGATGAAACCTTTTACCTGCTTCTCTGAAGCAGAAATCCAAAAGGAAATCAGTCGCTCATTATTTCCAACATTATGGTGTTGTCATGCGGTATTACCAACCATGGTCAAACAGCAGTCAGGCATTATTGTTAATGTGTCCTCTATCGCTACTCGTGGTATCAACCGCATACCCTACTCGACAGCGAAAGGCGGTGTGAACGCCATGACCGCATCGCTCGCTTTTGAGTATGCAAACGATGGCATCCGTGTGAATGCCGTGGCAACTGGCGGTACTGAAGCGCCGCCCAGAAAGATTCCACGTAACGCCAAACCATTAACTGATGATGAAAAATCATGGATGAATGCGGTGGTTGATCAGACCATTGATCGCACCTTTATGAAACGCTACGGCACGATAGATGAGCAAGTCAATGCCATCTTGTTTTTAGCATCCGATGAGTCTTCTTATATTACTGGTAGTACCATTCCTGTAGGCGGTGGCGACGAAGGCTAATAATAAATCTGTCAATCAGTAGCATGCATCTTAATTTGCAACCCCGTAACGAATGCTAATTTGCAAGGAAGCAATATGGCCTCTGTAATCCAAACCTTAAAAAACGACTGGTCGCTCTCTGCATCGGTTGCAGGGTTCTTAGCGGTTCTTATTTCCTATGCAGGTCCTTTGATTATTTTTTTTCAGGCCGCACAAGCCGCACAAGTATCGGATGCCATGATGGCGTCTTGGATTTGGGGTGTCTCCATTGGTGCTGCCATTCCTGGTATTTATTTATCTATTAAATATAAAACACCGGTTATTACAGCATGGTCCGCACCTGGTACCGCTTTACTGGTTACCCTATTTCCACAGATGAGTATTAATGAAGCTGTTGCCGGTTATATCATCTCAGCGATTGTCATATTTATTATTGGAGCGACAGGTTACTTCGACAAAATATTAAAATGGATTCCTAACGGTATTGCCGCTGGCATGATGGCAGGCATCCTATTTCAGTTCGGCTTAGAATTATTTAAAGCCACTGATAGCATGCCATTTATCGTCTTTAGCATGCTCGGTTGCTATTTATTAGCCAAACGCTTTTCGCCGCGCTATACGATGATCTGGGTGTTGATATGCGGTGTTATCTTAAGCGTCTTACTTGGCAAAATGAACCCTGTCCATTTCGATTTAGCCGTTACCATACCTAATTTTATTGCACCTGAATGGTCGTGGAACTCAACGTTTAACCTCGCTATACCACTCATCCTTGTGAGCTTAACTGGTCAATTCTTACCCGGCATGGCTATTTTAAATCTAAGTGGCTATGACACGCCAGCCAAGCCTATTGTGAGTGTTACAAGCCTCGCCTCTTTAGCAGTTGCATGTGTTGGTGGTATCACTATCGTACTTGCCGCTATCACAGCCGCGCTTTGTACTGGCAAAGATGCGCATGAACTTAAGGAAAAGCGCTATATCGCAGGTGTCGCTAATGGCATCTTCTATTTATTTGGCGGTTTATTTGCTGGCAGTATCGTGATGGTATTTAGCTTGCTTCCAAAAGAGCTTGTCGCGGCACTGGCCGGCCTTGCGTTAATCGGTGCCATTTCTGCCAATATCACCATTGCTATGAAAAATGATGAGCAAAGAGATGCAGCGTTAATTACCTTTTTGGCGACAGCATCGGGTATGAGCTTTTTGGGATTAAGCTCTGTGTTTTGGGGCATTCTTATTGGCATGATTGCTCACTATATTCTGACCAAAAAACGCCTACTACCAACATCATCTATCTCATTAACGACCTCTAATAATGAAGCCAATTAAAAGCAAGTCTCTTACAAAAAATTTAAGTAGTGTCAGAGCAATGAGTCTAACCCATGTACCACTTATTAATTTTAAAGACACTACCTCATATGACTTTTTATAGGATATAAACATGATTAACAAAGCTGATAAAGGTATCACTGACGTACTTAGTCAAATCAAAGATGGCGCCACCATTATGATTGGTGGCTTTGGCACGGCAGGTCAACCCGCTGAACTCATTGACGGGCTTATTAATTTGGGCGTAAAAGATTTGGTCATCATTAATAATAATGCCGGTAACGGCGACCATGGCCTTGCCAAACTCTTACAAACAGGTGCTGTACGTAAGATAATTTGCTCTTTTCCCCGTCAATCAGACTCTTGGGTATTTGATGAGCTTTATCATGCTGGCAAGATTGAACTGGAGCTAGTACCACAAGGTAATTTGGCTTGTCGTATTCAAGCAGCAGGTATGGGACTCGGCGCAGTATATACGCCAACAGGCTTTGGCACTTTACTCGCAGAAGGTAAAGAGACTCGTCATATCGATGGTAAAGACTATGTTCTTGAATATCCGATAAAGGCTGATTTTGCCTTAATTAAAGCCAATAAAGGCGATCGCTGGGGCAACTTGGTGTACCGCAAGTCTGCACGCAACTTTGGTCCAATCATGGCAATGGCAGCTGAAGTAACTATCGCCCAAGTCTCTGAAACGGTGGATCTTGGTGAACTTGATCCTGAGTATGTTATTACACCGGGTATCTTTGTGCAGCATGTGGTGCAAATCCAGCCTACTAGTACTGAACCTGCTAGTGATGAATATGCTAGCACAGCAACGACAGCCACCGCTTAATACTGCCAATTATAAGGATCGTCATCATGAGCCATACTTCCTACACCGTTTTGACCCGCGATCAAATTGCCGAGCGCGCTGCACAAGATATTCCAGATGGTGCTTATGTCAATTTAGGCATCGGACTACCGACCAAAATTGCCCAATACCTACCGGATGATAAAGATGTATTTTTACATTCAGAAAATGGCTTACTAGCTTTTGGGCCACCACCTGCTAAAGGTGAAGAGGATCCCGAGCTGATTAATGCCGGCAAAGAATACGTCACCATGCTCGATGGCGGTAGCTTCTTCCATCATGGCGACTCTTTTGCGATGATGCGTGGTGGTCATATCGACATTTGCGTATTGGGCGCGTTTCAAGTGGCAGCCAATGGCGACTTAGCCAACTGGAGTACCGGTGCAGAGGATGCAATACCTGCCGTTGGCGGCGCAATGGACTTAGCCGTCGGTGCCAAAAAAGTCTTTGTCATGACCAATCATACCACCAAGACGGGCGACCCTAAAATCGTCAGCGAGCTTACTTATCCTGTGACTGGCAAAAACTGCGTTGATCGCATTTATACTGATTTATGTGTCATTAATGTCACCGATAAAGGCTTAGTAGTCACCGAAATGGTCGATGGCATTAGCTTCGAAGACTTACAGGCCTTGACGGGTGCCACACTGACTGACGCTACTACAGTAAAATAATAAAAAGGATAATATCTACAATGGATAACTTAACAAACGCTTATATCATTGACGCCATTCGCACCCCTTTTGGACGCTACGGCGGCGGTCTAGCACCCGTACGTGCAGACGACCTAGGCGCTATCCCTATCAATGCGTTAATAGAACGTAATGCTAATGTCGACTGGGTACAAGTAGATGACGTCATCTATGGCTGTGCCAACCAAAGCGGCGAAGACAATCGCAACGTCGGACGTATGTCGTCATTGCTAGCCGGCCTACCTTATCAAGTGCCTGCGACAACTGTTAACCGCTTGTGCGGCTCGTCGATGGATGCGTTAGCGATAGCGGCGCGTGCGATTAAAGCTGGTGAAGCCAATTTAATTATCGCAGGTGGTGTTGAGAGCATGAGCCGTGCGCCATTTGTGATGGGCAAATCAGGTCAGGCATTTGGTCGTAGTCAAAAGCTGGAAGATACTACTATGGGCTGGCGCTTTATCAATCCAAAGCTTGATGAGCTATATGGCACAGAGACTATGCCGCAAACCGCTGAAAATGTCGCAGAGCAATTCAATGTCAATCGAGCTGACCAAGATGCATTTGCGCTACGTAGCCAACAACGTACCGCAGCGGCGCAAAAGTCAGGATTTTTTAAAGATGAGATGACCCCTGTCGTCATTCCGCAGCGTAAAGGCGAGCCTGTCACCGTCGATACTGATGAGCATCCTCGTGCTGACACCACCCTTGAGAAGTTGACTAAACTGCGTCCTATCGTCACCGCAGATGGTACGGTGACTGCTGGTAATGCCTCTGGAATTAATGATGGTGCAGCAGCCTTCCTAGTAGCGTCAGAGCAAGCGGTTAGAGAATTTAATCTAAAGCCACGGGCACGTATTGTGGCCTCAACTACGGTAGGCGTTGAGCCACGTATTATGGGTTTCGCCCCAGCACCCGCAATGAAAAAGCTGCTTAAGCAAACCGGCCTGTCTCTCGATGAGATGGATGTCATTGAATTAAACGAAGCCTTTGCCGCGCAAGCTCTAGCTTGCACACGTGACTTAGGGTTAGCTGATGATAGCGAGCGCGTCAATCCTAACGGCGGTGCGATTGCCCTTGGTCATCCACTCGGCGCCTCAGGTGGACGTTTGATCTTAACCGCCCTTAATCAACTGGAAAAAACAGGTAAGCGTTATGCTATCTGCTCAATGTGTATCGGAGTTGGACAAGGTATCGCGATGATTATTGAGCGTGTTGAGAGTTAAGCGTGTTGAGAATATATAGATAGCTCAAAAAATAGATGCACTCATTGATAGGCAAAAACCAATACCTTACTCACATGACAATCACAAACAAGGACGTTCATCATGCCTGAATTTGACAATAAAGATATAACGCTAAACTATGCCACTTTTGGTGATAGCAGTAACCCTGCTCTGATATTCTCTAACTCTTTAGGTACCAGCTATCATATGTGGCAGCCACAAATCGATGCTTTGCAAAACGATTATTTTATCATCTGCTATGACACTCGTGGCCATGGTAATTCTTCTGCACCAAGAGGTCCTTATAGTTTCGATCAGCTTGGGCAAGACGTCATTGATTTGCTTGATTATCTGAACATAGATAAAGCATTTTTTTGTGGCATTTCTATGGGTGGTATGACTGGTCAATGGTTAGCTATTCATCATCCTGAGCGCTTTGATCATTTAATGCTATGCAATACCGCCGCGAAGATTGGCAATGAGGCAGCATGGGTAGATCGCGCGCACTTGGTACGTGAGCAAGGTCTAGATCCTATTGCCGCTACAGCCGCTCCGCGTTGGTTCACAGCAAGTTTTATCGATAATCATCCTGATGTAGTTAAAGCACTATCTGACGCTCTCGCAGCTGGCAGTAGCGAGGGTTATGCCAGCTGCTGCGATGCACTATCTGTCGCTGATACTCGCGAGCAGTTACAAAATATTCGTGTACCAGTCACAGTAGTTGCAGGTATCGAGGATCCAGTGACAACGGTTGCCGATGGTCAATATATAGTCGATCATATTCCTAGTGCTAAGCTCGCCACTATCAATGCCTCGCATATCTCAAATATTGAACAACCTGAAGCACTTAATGAGTATATTAAATATTACCTGCAATAACGCCAATAAATGCTTTTAAAAAACACATTCATTAGCGTTGATTAATTAGGCTAATTTTATCTATTTATCTTATATTTTTAATCATCTATATATTTTTTTAGTATATGGATGATTTTCTGCGTATTCAGTATTTTCATAATAGAAATTAATGAAACTTCTTGGCGTTAGTTGTCTTACACACACTCACTGCAAGCATCATTCTTCGTATCTAATACTTTATAAGAGTACCGAATACTCTAATAAAGATAAAAGTCAACATTGTTTCAATAGAATGTTATATAGAAAAATATACCTTTTAGGTATAAATTTATACTTAGATGGTTTTTGACTTAGCACCTGTAAAACCCTAACTTGTAAAGCACGTATAAGGATATCATCAACGGAGAATATGAATGGAATCTCAAACCTTAAACATCAATAAAGTTATTGATGAAGCCAAATTTTCACCTTTTCATTGGAAAGTCCTGTTTTGGTGCTTACTGATTATTATCTTTGACGGCTACGACCTCATTATTTACGGCGTGGCCCTGCCATTACTTATGGAGGAGTGGTCATTGACTTCGGTACAAGCAGGTTTTCTTGCTAGCGCAGCACTATTCGGTATGATGTTTGGTGCCATGATTTTTGGCACTTTATCTGACAAAATCGGTCGTAAAAAAACAATTATGATTTGTGTCGCTCTATTCAGTAGCTTTACTTTTTTTGGTGCTTTCGCTAGCGGGCCTATGCAGTTTGCGGCTTTGCGCTTCATTGCAGGTCTAGGTATTGGCGGCGTGATGCCAATCTGCGTGGCACTAACATCTGAATACGCACCGAAACGTATGCGCAGTACTTTAGTCGCTATTATGTTCAGCGGTTATGCAATTGGTGGTATGACGTCAGCATTATTAGGATCTTTTTTGGTGCTAGATTTTGGCTGGGAAATTATGTTTTATATTGCGGGCATCCCTACTTTGCTATTGCCAATTATCTGGAAGATGCTACCTGAATCCTTGATGTATTTGGTCAAAGAAAAGCGAGAAGACGAAGCTAAAAATATCGTTCAAAAATTGGCTCCTCAAGAAAAAGTTACACCCTCTACTACGTTAGTACTAGACGAACCCACCAAAGGTGATGATGCACCAATTAAAGCGTTATTTCTGAACAGACGTGGATTCACTACTATTATGTTTTGGGTAGCATTTTTTATGTGTTTGCTGATGGTTTACGCTTTAGCAAGCTGGTTACCAAAGCTAATGATTCAAGCCGGTTACTCATTAGGTGCTAGTATGTTATTTCTATTTGCACTTAATATTGGTGGGATGATTGGGGCTATTGGCGGTGGTGTCCTAGCTGATAAATTCCATTTAAAACCTGTACTAACTATTATGTTTGTCGCTGGGGCAATAGCATTAATTTTGCTTGGCTACAACAGTCCTCAGATTGTACTATATACGCTCATTGCGATTGCAGGTGCTACAACCATCGGCTCACAAATTCTGCTCTATACTTTTGTGGCTCAATATTATCCTACCGCTGTACGTACGACTGCTATGGGTTGGGCGTCAGGGATTGGACGTATTGGTGCTATCGTAGGTCCAATCCTAACTGGTGCGCTTCTCACCTTAGAGCTGACCCATCAGATGAACTTCTTATTTATCGCTATACCAGGTATTATCGCAGCCATCGCTATCTTCTTAGTAAATCTGAGCGCAGCGGTCGACAGCAAAGAAAGCAAACTGCAACCAACAAGATTAGATACTTCAGCAGCGTAAAAGTAATATTGACTTTAAAAATCGTATTTCTGTTACCGTAGAAAACACATAGTACCTTATCTTTTTATAAACTAATATAACTGGCGTTTCGATTCTTACAATTGCAACGTCAGTTATATTTATAAAAAAGCTCCTAGTATATATTCTAATACCTGAATAACATGATAAGTATCAATAAAAAATCATTAATCAAGATAATACATCCCCACTATAACTATGAAGATGCGCCATCGTATCGCTTACTCCTCTCAACACTTCAACTCAAAAATCATATTTTGCCATTATTTCAATTTGCTGACCTGCTGGCATCCATGGGAATGTCGTTACGTCCTGATTTCTCCACTCAATACCCAAATCTAGATCTGGTAGATACTCATAGATAAGGTTTGCGCTTTTTACATTAGCAGAAGTGTCTGCCGCATCGTTTACATTTACTTCACCATAACGCAAGTTGCCACGCAGCTTTTGGGTAAACTGATGCTTATATCCTACGCTATAGCCAGTTTGCGAGATCAGCTTCCCATCCTCGGCATCACAGTCTACGCCGCCATTCATAATTAGCGGTCCTCCAACACAGATGGCAGAATAGGCACCCATGCCTTTACCATTATATATACTGGCATGGAGCGAATCTTTACCCAATGTTAGCTTGCCAGCTAAAGAAACACCGATACCCACATCTGAACCATCTCCGTTCTCAGCATCACGAGCCGTGACAGCCACGTTATAGTCAAAGTTAGATATCTTATCTTTGTAGCTTACCACCATATCAGGTAAGCTCGCATTATCGTAAACAGGGTCTTGCGCCGTAAAACGTAGCCCCTTATAAGTATAGTGCAACGTCAAATCTGGACGAATATAAGAACCACCACCAGAGGCCGTGCCCAAACCAGTGCCCCAAAAATCAAGCTGCTCCGTAGACAGAGGTGCCACTGCCAAAAATTGACCGTTCCAAGTCTTACCCACTGTCAAATCATCAACCTGAACATAAGCATGACGCAAACGCAGATTTGAGCCGCCCTTGGCGTAATCGCCATAAAAATCACCTTCGATAAACCCCGTGAGTTTTTTATCATCTACCGACTTAGTCGTTTTCACATTGATACGAGACTGGCGTAAATTACCCTTAAATTCCGACTCGCCTTCATCAGGAAAGTTAAAAGCACCTTCTGCTTTGATGTAACCACCGATACTCAAAGTCGTGTCACCTGTTGTCACAAGATCT
>TARA_R110000737_G_scaffold347664_1_pt1 | contig 61162 bp, 60 predicted proteins | sample TARA_R110000737 | Tara Oceans TARA_R110000737 (sample SAMEA4398027) | marine metagenome | biome: Polar Biome; feature: [SRF] surface water layer (ENVO:00010504); material: water (ENVO:00002006), including particulate matter (ENVO:01000060) such as... | depth 5 m | reverse complement strand
AATCGCGGTTCGGGCGAGCGTGGATTTGCATTCGAAAGTCAAATTCATCGACAATTAGGAACTTTAGAAATGGAAGATCAACTATCTGGTGTGGAATATTTAAAGTCGCTTCCTTATGTTGACGGAAATAGACTAGCAGTTCACGGGTGGAGTTTTGGAGGTTTCATGACTTCTTCTTTGATGCTTCGTAAAGCTGGGACTTTTAATGTTGGTGTTGCCGGCGGACCAGTAACTGATTGGAAATATTATGAGATAATGTACGGCGAACGATACATGGACATGCCCGAAGAAAACAAAGAAGGTTATGAAATGGCTAGTTTAATGACTCACGCAGATAAATTAGAAGGTAAATTATTGCTAATTCACGGAACAATAGACAACGTTGTTGTTATGCAACACAGCTTATCTTTAATCGAAAAGTTTGTTGAATTGGGCGTACAAATGGATTTCTTCCCTTACCCTATGCACGAGCACAATGTGAGAGGAAAAGACCGAGTTCATTTAATGACAAAGGTTTTGAATTATGTAATTGAGAACAATAAATAATCTTCGTAATAAATGCTGAAGTTGAGCTTTGGCATAACGATTTTAAAAGCGGAGGAAATAGAAATATTGCTTTCCGCTTTTTTAATTCAAATCTATATCGTAATATTGCAATAATACTTTTATATGGGAGCCTCAAAATTAGATTCATTTCCGAAAGCACAAACCGATATAGCCGCGCTTATGAAAGCTCTTGGTCATCCGGCTCGTGTCGCAATTTTGGAACATTTAATAAAAGTAAAAGCTTGCATAGGCAACGACATAGTTGACATTCTTCCATTATCACAACCGACTATTTCTCAACATTTGAGAGAACTTAAAAATGTAGGAATTATCAAAGGAAGCGTTGAGAAAAACTCCATTTGCTATTGCCTAAATGAGAAAAAAGTAGAACAAATATTGAATTACATAAAGCAAATCAACTTCGTTTTAGAAGAGGATAAAAAATGCTGCTAATATAAAATATCATGAAATTATCAGAATTTAAAAAAGCACTAAATAACACACCACTCCAATTTACTTTGGAAGACGGAAATATGATTCCCGCTCATTTTCACATCACTGAAATTGGAGCAATCTCTAAAAAGTTTATTGATTGTGGCGGAACACTTCGCAACGAGGAAAAAATAAGCTTTCAACTCTGGTATTCGGAAGATGTTGACCACCGTTTAACGACTGAAAAACTATTGAAAATAATAGAAATAGGTGAAAAACAAATTGGACTGACAGACGACGATATTGAAGTAGAATATCAAAACTCTACAATAGGAAAATTCAATCTAGAAAAATCTGATTTCGGCTTTATTCTGACCAACAAACAAACGGCTTGTTTGGCCATGGACCAATGCGGAATTCCGGTTGAAAAAGTTAAAAAATCACTTTCTAGTCTAACTGAAAACACATGCACTCCGGGAGGAGGTTGTTGTTAATTGCTTATAAATGAAACAAGGAATAAAAGAGTATTGTGATAAACGTTGTAAGGAATTTGATCAAATTTCCGAAGAAAGATTATCTGCTCTAGCGAAAATTGCAGCCTATATTAAATACAGAGAGGACGAACCAATAAATCTTCTTTTTGTATGTACTCACAATTCTCGACGGAGCATGTTGGGTCAAATTTGGGCCAAAGTCGCTTCTCGTTATTTTAATCTTGAAAATGTAGAAACGTATTCTGGTGGAACTGAAGTAACGGCATTTCATACCAATGCTGTTCAAGCGCTTCTGCATATTGGTTTCGATATGACAGTTGAAGGTGACAATGAAAATGCTATCCATAACATGATTTTTGACGATATCCAAAACGCATCTGTATGCTTTTCAAAACTGGTCGACGATAAGGCGAATCCATCAGATAACTTTGGTACTATTATGACTTGTAATCATGCCGATCATAATTGTCCAACGGTGATTGGAACAGACATAAGAGTTTCCTTGCCGTATGTTGATCCAAAATCAAGTGATGGCACTGATAAACAAATGGAAGCCTACTTGAATACTTCAAAAGAAATCGCAAGGGAAATGCTTTATTTATTCTTTATCTCGACAGAAAAATGAGTGTCTCTCGATTGTGGAAAACGCTTATCTATGAAATCTTTGTAACATTTCAATTGATTTTTATTGGAACTGGAGCAATAATCGTAAATCAAAAATACACAGGAACACTTGGCGACTTTGGAATTGGAATCTGTTTCGGTTTAGCTATTTATGTTGGCATTATGTTATTCGGTCGAATTTCAAATGCACACATGAATCCTGCCGCCACACTTTTGTTGCGCGCTTGCGGAAAAATCAATTCGAAAATCGCAGCAATATTGATTATTTCTCAGATTATAGGTGCTTTCATTGCAAGTTTTATTCTATACACCATATCACCAATGGATTCTACCTTAGGATCAACTGCACCTAACGCGGGAATTTTAAATTCTTGGTTTATCGAATTTGGATTAACTACAATTTTATTGATCGCTGTTTGCCTTGTGAGTAATATGAAAGTTCCATTAGTAGCTTTTATTCTAGGAAGTATAGTTTTTCTTGAAGCATGGCTTGCCGGACCATTAACGGGTGCCTCCATGAATCCAATTCGGAGCATTGCTCCGGCAGTCGTTTCAGGAAATACAGAGAATCTATGGATTTATATTACAGCTCCATTTACTGCGTCGGGACTTGTTTATGGCCTAAACCGGACATTTAAACTAGATAGTATTTTCTAAATTTCCTCGACAAGAAGTCGCTCACATACCGTTAGACTAAGCGTTTCTTTTGGGTGCTTTTCATAAGCAACCACTATGCTTCCGTCAAAAGTCTCAATTGAAATTAGTTCAATTTGCATACCTAATTGTATGTCTCGTCGGTTTAAAAAAAGTAGAAAGTCTGCAGATGACTGGTCCAAGGATGCCAACCTATATTTCTTACCTTTCGCTGCATCACTCAACCTTAAATAGTCCTTCTCAATTATTGCACCTTCTTTGTTAGGAATTGGCGAACCATGCGGATCAATTGAAGGATGACCTAGCATAACATCCATTCTATCGAAAAACTTTTCAGATTTAATATGTTCAATTTGTTCGGCTATTTCATGAACTTCTTCCCAACCAAAACTCATTCTTTCTACCAAAAACATTTCCGTAAGTCTATGCTTTCGAATTACAAGAGCTGCCATTTTTCGCCCCAAATCTGTTAAATGAATCGGTCGATACTTTTCGTATGAAATCCACTTTTTCTCAGCTAATTTTTTAATCATCGAATTAGCTGTTGGTGTACTTACATTTAGTATCTGACTCAAATCGGACACAGTACACTGACCATTATCACCAGATAATTTTAATAAAGCCTTGAGATAGTTTTCTTCCGTAGATGAAGCCATTGCGCATGTATTGAAAAGCAAAAGTAGTAAAATACTTTAAAATATTTTGTTAGACTCGTCTAACTTTTTATATTTGCACATCTAATAAATTAGAAATGACTCTCAAAACTATTCTATTAGTTTTATGCTTTTTCGCAATAAACTTTCTATCATTTGGGCAATCAGCACAGATTATTGGGAATTTAAAAATGAATGGGGTCCCATCGAAAGACATCAAAATCTCCATTGTTGGCGGCAATCAAGGTGCCTATACAAACGACCAAGGTCAGTTTAAAATTGAAGGACTTTCAATTGGACAAACCAAAATAGTTTATTCTCAATCTGGGGTTTATTTAGATTCCAGTTTGATTAATATTGAATTTGAAAATCAAAAATATATTATAAATAAAAATATAAAGTTCATTAATCAAAATATTGATGAAGTTGTTGTTACTGGAACACTTAAGGCTGTTGGAAAATTAGATTCACCAGTTCCTGTTGAAATTTACAATAGTTGTTTTTTTCAATCAAATCCTTCTCCATCAATCTTTGAAGCAATTCAAAATGTGAATGGTGTTCGCCCTCAATTAAATTGCAACATTTGTAATACAGGTGACATTCACATCAATGGTTTAGAGGGTCCTTATACAATGGTTTTAATTGATGGTATGCCTATAGTAAGTGGATTATCCACAGTCTACGGCTTAAGTGGCATTCCCCAATCATTGGTTGAGCGCATTGAAATTGTAAAGGGCCCGGCCTCAACTTTGTATGGTTCAGAGGCTGTCGGTGGAATAATAAATATAATTACAAAGGACCCCAAGAAAGCTTCTATCGTTTCGATTGATCATTTTTCAACTTCATGGGGCGAATTGAGCACCGATATTGGACTAAAATACAAACTGACGCCAAAAGTTCAAGGATTAATGGGTATCAATTATTTCAATTATCAACTTCCGTTCGATAAAAACAATGATGGATTTACCGACCTAACCTTATCAAATCGTATTTCAATTTTCAATAAGTTTAGTATCGAGAGAAAATCTAAAAAAACCTTTACCATTGCTGGCCGATACATATATGAGGATCGCTGGGGAGGTCAAATGGATTGGTCACCTAAATTTAGAGGAGGCGACAGCATTTATGGAGAAAGCATTTATACCTCGAGATGGGAAACATTTGGAACTTACCAACTCCCTACAAAAGAAAACATCTTCTTTCAATTTTCTGCAAATGGTCACCATCAGAACTCGTATTATGGAACGACTCCATTTTTTGCCAATCAAACTATACTTTTCGGACAATTATTATGGAATGAAGAATATAAAAGGAGTGACTGGTTAGTTGGATTATCCAACAGGTATACTTCTTATGATGACAATACAAGTGCCACTGGTTCTAGTGACACGGCAAGTTTAAACGTTCCTTCAAAAATTTTCTTACCTGGACTTTTTATTCAAAACGATTACAATTTGAATGAAAATAATAGAGTTTTACTTGGAATACGAGCAGATTACAGTGCAATCCATGGCATTATTCTATCGCCAAGAATCAATTACAAGTGGATGAGCCAGAACAAGAAAAACATTGTCAGATTCGGGCTTGGAAATGGATATAGAGTTGCAAATATTTTTACCGAAGATCACGCAGCTCTGACTGGAGCCAGAAAGGTAGTTTTTAAAAACAAACTAAGACCTGAACGTTCGTACAATACCAACCTAAATTTCGTAAAACAAATACATACTAAGAAGAACCACTACCTCACTTTTGATGCTACGGGATTCTATACTTATTTTGTAAATAAAATACTTCCTGATTACGTAACAGATCCGAACGTGATATTCTATGATAACTTGAGCGGTTATGCCGAATCAGCAGGAATTTCGGTCAATATTGATTTTCAATTCACGAAAAAACTTTCAATAAACGCTGGGGGAACAGTAATGTCAGTTGTAACTGTTGAAAATGGTGTTCGAACGATTCAACCTTTAACAGAACGGGCAAGCGGTACGTGGAGAGCACAATATCTTTTTGAGAAAATCGGTTTAACTTTCGACTATACGGGAAATGTTTTTGGACCAATGAAATTACCCTTGTTGGGAGTGTTAGACAACCGAGAACCCTACTCCCCAATTTTTAGCATTCAAAATATTCAATTCACGAAAAAATTTAAAAATAAATTGGAAATATACACGGGAATAAAAAATTTATTAAACTACCGACCGCCAGCTAATAGTATTGCCAGACCGCATGATCCTTTCGACAAAAATGTAAGCTACGACGCTCAAGGTCAAATCATACCAACTGCTGACAATCCTAATGCTTTATCTTTTGACCCAACATATGTTTACACATCTAATCAAGGAATAAGAGTATTCCTTGGATTCAGATTCAATTTTTAGATATTTTATTTAATCCTTTACACTGATTAAGATTTTTTAAACTTCAGATGAATTAATGATAACTATCTTTGTCGCATGAAAAATAAAACGCGACAGTACTTAGACAATTTAGGCATAGAAAAATTAATGCCTATGCAAGAAGAAGTTCTCGCGCAATTTCCTAATAATAAAGATTTAGTTGTTCTCTCTCCGACTGGTTCAGGTAAAACCCTTGCCTTTCTGCTTCCTATTTTAGAATTGCTCGATGAAAAAATGGAAGGAATTCAGGCTGTAATTATTTCTCCAACCAGAGAATTAGCTTTACAAATTGAAGATGTTTTCAAGAAATGTAAAACAGATTTTAAGATCAATATTACTTATGGCGGTCACTCGATGCGGACTGAAAAACAAAGTTTAAGTGTCGAGCCTACTGTTTTGGTTGCAACGCCAGGTCGTTTGTGCGATCATCTCGACAAAGGAACAGTTCAGTTAGATAGATTAAAATGTATCGTTCTTGATGAGTTCGATAAGTCTCTGGAAATGGGCTTTCAAGGGGAAATGGAATTCATCATTCAGTCGACTCCGAAATCAGTAAAAACAATTCTTTCGTCGGCAACAACTTTAGAAGAAATACCAAAATTTACAGGAATAGAAAATCCAAAATGGATCAATTTCTTGAACGAATTGAAACCAGAACTGACACTTAAAAAGGTCATTTACGGTGAAGAAGAAAAACTACCGAAACTATTCGAATTGATTTGTTCATTGCCGAACGAAGCAACCATGATATTCTGTAATCACCGCGACGCTTGTATTCGTATATGTGAGCACTTGCAAGAAATGGGCGTTCCAGCTTTGGCTTTTCACGGAGCAATGGAACAACCTGATAGAGAGAGATCATTAATTCGCTTCAGAAATGGTTCCGCTAATTATTTAGTCTCAACAGATTTGGCTGCGCGTGGTTTGGATATTCCAGATATCGGAACGGTAATTCATTACCAAATGCCGCAAAAGATTGACAGTTTTACTCATAGAAATGGTCGAACTGCGCGGATGATGGAAAAAGGTCAAGCTATTTTATTTCAAGAACAAGGCAGAGACATGCCAGAATATATAACCAAAGATATTCCTGAATTCAAATTTAAAGAAAACATCACACTTCCTGACTGGCCGGAATGGGATACGATTTATTTCAGCGGTGGAAAAAAAGAGAAAATCAACAAGATCGATTTGGTTGGCTTTTTGATTCAGAAAGGTGAGTTAGACAAAAGCGAAGTTGGTCTAATTACAGTTGTTGATCATTGGTCGTATGTCGCTGTGAAAGCGAGTAAGATAAAGGATGTTATTCACAAAATCCGTAAAGAAAAGATAAAAGGAAAACGTTTGAAAATTGAAATCTCGAGGTGATTACTTCTTGAAAAATTCAGCTATCGTTTTCTCTGCCAATTTATTCTGAGGTGTAAATTGCGTATCCGTTGGTCCGCCAGCTCTTTCATGAAAAGGAAACCATTTCCAGATGAAACCACCGGCCATCCAATCCTTGTCCCACAATTCAAACATTGCTTGCGTAAGACGAACTTGTAATTCTTCATTAACACCTGCATCCTTGTGGTCAAATTCCCACGGTTTTGAAGCGGCATAATCAACACTTCTGTAACCGCATTCCGTGAAAAGTATAGGTTTCCCTGTTTCTTTAAAACATTTATCCATGGAGGAAATATGCGATTGCCAACCTTTTCTGATTTCATCAATTGAAGGATTTTGCTCATCGCTTAAAGGAAAATAAGCATCCACGCCAACGTAATCTAAATCCTTTAAAAATTTTGGTTTATCATAACAATCCCAATTTTCTGCGTAAGTCAATTTTCCAGAATATACTTTTCTAACTTCAGCAATTAAGTTCTTCCAATATGTAGGTCGCTCTTTGACAAATCTTCCAAGTTCAGTTCCTATACAATAAATATCAACCTTTTCCTTTTCGGCAACTTTCGCAAATTTCAATATAAATTGGCTGTAATTCGTTTCAAATTTCTGCCAATCTTCATCCGTTTTCATTTCAATGAAGCCTGTAAATTCTCCATGACCTATCCAAATTTGAGGTTTTAACATGATTCGCATTCCTTTTTCATGGCACATACGTATCGTTTCGCTCGCCCCATCACTTTTTTCTCCCCACCATTGTTTAGGATGATCGAAATGAATAGCCGAAGAATTCAAATTTTGCATAAAAGCAAATGGCATAATCGCAGCATAATTTGCATTGACAGAAGTCATCACCTCAATTTCTTTTGAATCAATTTTTTGAGGTGAAGCAACAAAGCTCAAACCGTTAATCTTTGTAGCTCCCTGTCCATTTGATTGACATGAAAAAAAGCTAAAAAGAAATACCAGAATCGAAAACTTCTTAAAATTACCTATGCTATACATACTTGCAAGTTAAGTTAAAAAAGGCAAAATTCTAAAGATTTTTATTCTATGCATGCATAGTATTGGAATAATTTCTTATCTTTATAGAACAAACTTACAATTATGTCAACCGAAAAAATAAATCCTATAAAAGGTGGAGAGTTTATCATTAGAAAAACTCTTCCTTCAGAAGTATTTACTCCAGAAGATTTTAACGAAGAGCAAAAAATGATTGCACAGATGTGTATAGATTTTATTGCTCAAGAGGTTCATCCAAATTTGGATAGAATTGACAAAATGGAAGAAGGCTTGATGCCATCCATAATGGAAAAAGCTGGAGAATTAGGTATGTTAGGAATGTCTGTTCCTGAGCAATATGGTGGTATGGGTGTGGACTTCAATACATCCATGTTAGCTACAGAGTATCTAGGTCCTGGTCATTCATTTTCCGTTGCATATGGTGCACATACTGGAATTGGAACTTTGCCTCTACTCTATTATGGAACGGAGGAACAAAAGCAAAAATACATACCAAAATTAGCTACTGGCGAATGGAAAGCGGCTTACTGCTTAACAGAACCAAGCGCTGGATCGGATGCGAATTCGGGTAAAACGAAAGCTGTTTTGTCTGACGATGGCAAACATTATTTGATTACAGGTCAAAAAATGTGGATTACGAACGGTGGCTTTGCAAATTTCATGACTGTTTTTGCGAAAATAGACGATGATAAAAACTTGACTGCTTTTTTAGTTGAAGCAGATTCGGAAGGAATTTCATTGAACCCTGAGGAGAAAAAAATGGGAATCAAAGGTTCTTCTACTCGTCAAGTTTTCTTCAATAATGTTAAAGTTCCCGTTGAAAATATGCTTTCTGAGCGTGAAAACGGATTTAAAATAGCAATTAACATTTTAAACATTGGTCGAATTAAATTGGCAGCAGGTGTTTTGGGTGGTTCGAAAGAATCCATTTCAGAATCAATAAAATATGCCAACGAAAGAGAACAATTTGGTCGTCCAATTTCGAAATATGGTGCTATCAAGTACAAATTGTCTCAACAAGCTATTCTAACGTACGTTTTAGAATCTGCGACTTATCGTGTTAGTCAAAATATTAGTGACGCAATTCAAGCTTTGCAAGATGATGGAATGGACAAAGGTAAGGCAACATTAAAAGGTATTGAACAATTTGCCGCAGAGTGTGCCATGATGAAAGTGGCAGGTTCAGAATGTTTGGATTATGTAGCTGACGAAGCGGTTCAAATATTTGGTGGAATGGGTTACTCAGCAGAATCTTCTGTAGAACGCGGTTACCGAGATGCTCGAATCAATCGAATTTTTGAAGGTACGAATGAAATCAATAGAATGTTGACTGTTGATATGATTCTGAAAAGAGCAATGAAAGGTGAATTGGACTTGATGGGACCCGCAATGAAAGTTTCTAGTGAATTGATGAGTATACCATCTTTCGGTGATGCTCCAGAAGGAATTTTCGCTACCGAGGAACAAATGTTGGAAGGATTCAAAAAAACATTGTTGATGGTGGCTGGTTCAGCAGTTCAGAAATTAATGCAAACCTTAAGCAAAGAACAAGAAGTTTTGATGGCTATTGCTGACATTGCAATTGACACCTACCAAGCAGAAAGTGTATTGTTACGAGTTCAAAAAGCATTGCTTACAAAATCTGAAGCAGAAATGGAAGCTCAAATCGCTATCGTAAAAACATACTTCTTCGACCTTTCAGACAAAATAGCGAAGTTCGCAAAAGATGCAATCTACATGTTTGCTGAAGGCGACGAGCGCAAAATGATGTTAATGGGTGTGAAACGCTTCACCAAAACAAATGAAATCAACCCAAAAGAATTACGTCATGTAATTGCTGGAAAAATAATAGAAGCAAACAAATATTGTTATTAATATCCTAAATATAAAAAGCCTGCAAATGAAATCATTTGCAGGCTTTTTTATGTATTCTAATTTCTTTCTATTTTGTAGCTGGAACAAATTTAACTCCCTCTGCTTCGAAAACTTAAGGACTTACCAAGTTTATGCTAAAATTCACGTAAAGAGGATTCGTTAAGTTATTTTCCATTATAAACGGTTGGTCGCCAAAAAAGCCTCTATAGAAATCCTTACCATTTTCTACTCTATCTACATTGTAACTATAGTTGATGCGATAGCCAACAGCCGCAGACATCCAAACGAAACCAACGATTTGACGCTCATATTTCAGACGAGGACGCAATTCGCTTCTTCTTATTTCTAGATCGTTCAAAGGAGCAGCCAATTCGTTTTGATTTCCAAAACGATAGCTAGTACCTTCCAAATCAAAACCTAAAAACAACATACTTCTTTGGCTAAAATTGTAACGCACGTCACCTCTTGCAGGAAGAAGCGATTCAATTCCCCATTTCCGATTGGAACTCGTCCAATTATACATGATTATAGGAAGGTAGTTTAATTCGCCAGCTTGGTAAGTTTGGGATAAACCAATTGCCCACTGTTTACTTTCATTCGGTTTTTTTCCCCACAAAAGCGCAATTGAGTATCGGTTATAATTCAAAGGTTGAAATTTACTGAGTGTATAATCACCACTCATAGCAGCCGCAACTCTGCCTAATAAAAAACTAGTCTCATTGAGCGGTTTATAAACTGAAGTCGAAAGCTCCATATTATTTAAACCATTATCGCTTAGAGCTTTGTGCAAAGGATGAGTCAATTGGCTGGCATTTTCAAAATTATATTGTGTATTCCAATATTGAAGTCCGCCTTGAATAATTATGCTGTTTTTGGAAATGATTGGAATATTTGCGCTTAGCCTGAGACCATGCGTAGCGCTTACCGTTTGACTGGATGCATTATAGATACCATAAGCAGCCGCATCCATGATGTATGATCCTTGAAAATCATAACCAACCGATATTAGTTTATCTGGACTTTTGCCGTTTACTTTTACATTTGCAAAACGCTTTGCACTTTCGTCAACATATTCTAAATCGTCATAAATACTAAAATCTTCTTCCTCCACTATATTGGTGTCGATTTGAGCATTCAACGGAGAAAACCAAAGCAAACATACGCCTGTAAGTAAAATCGCTGCTCTATCAATTCTTATCATCAACTTTTTCTATTTAGATGACATCTTAAGTCGTTTCCAAATATCTGTACGCCCTAGTGCAGAGATTCCAATATATCCTCGTATGTCTAAGGTGTTTTCATCCGTCATTTTAATCGTACAACTGTAAGTATTGCCATTTTCCGGATCGTAAATAGTACCTTCTGACCATTCATTATTACCGCTGTAAGTAAAATCTTTGAGCAAGCGATAACCTTTAAGCGGTGTATTTCTCAGTTTAGAGTCTGGATTGTTCTTGTCAACTTTAGGCTTTTTAGTCAATGGATCGATAGGTTCTCTTAACCATACAATTCGTCCATAATATTTGTCGCCAATCTTATCAATTTTAACTTTTACCTTTCCGTTCGAAGGCTCCCATACACCCGTAAGTTTATCAGCATCAGCCGAAGCAGGCACAAAAGCCATACTGCAAAGAACAATGGACATTAATGAGAATAAAATAATCTTTTTCATAACTTCTTTTTTAATTGTGTTTAACAATGAGTTCCATTTCAATTACTGTGCCAATTTCTTCAATTAAAGCATCTTCAATAAAGTTTAAATCCAACACTAGGCTGAGTTTTTTTCCTTTAAAATAATCTACAATATCCACTTCATCACTAACTTCCAAAGATATTTCTTGATTCTTTGATTTTATCGGATTTTTTATCGCAACTGTTTGCATATCCGTATTTGGACCAACAATTTGGAGTGTTGCACTGGTAAATGCATCAAACTTTATATCATCCTCTTTATTAAGGCTGACAGATACAGATTTAATTTTGATTTCTTTTATTTGATCTTTACTTACGTTTTCTAGTCCTTTCAGGTCGGAAAGCTTAACGGTATATTCAGCTATTAGGCTATTTGGACCTGAGAAAAAAGGCCCAGCACCCAAAGCTTCTAGTTGCAAAGTTACTTTTGTTTCATTTTTTGGAGCGCAAGAAGTTAGAAAAAAGCTTGCTAAAAAAAGAAAAGTAAGATAAATAGGTAATTTTTTAATTTTTTTCATGGCCGAAAAATAATAAATTAATCTTCGAAAAACAAACAGATAAAATTACTTTTTGTTCAATTTAAAAAATTTTTCTTCATTTCACAATGGGTTTTTGACCCAAAAAAGCCCGAGAACATTTCTGTTTCACGGGCTTTTAGAAATTGATAACTCTCTTTTATTTTTTTGCTGGAACAAATTTAATTCCATCCGCTTCAAAACTTGTCGTAATTTTTGGTTGTGTAATTTTCATTATCTCAGCTTCAGCTTTACCAGCGTCTTCAGCAAAGTGACGAAGCATATCAACAGAAACTGTATCAGCATATAACTCTCCATGAAGAAAAGCTTTAGTACCAACCTTAGTTTCCATTGGAATAGTAAAATGATCTTTAAATCTTACCATCAAAGTTTCGTCCTTTGATTTTTGAATATTGATCCAACATCCTGCTTTTGAGCAAACTTCTTCTATGTCAGCTGCAATGGTGTATGCGGAACGCTCGTTTCCTTTGGCATTAAAATCTGTAAGCATAGCAGCAACAGGTATAGCCTTTGTAGTTTCAACCTTATAAGGTCCGTATTCAACAAAATTTGCTGAATCAGCAACTTTAGAATTTGAGCAAGAGAATAGAGCTATGGAAAAACATAACCCTCCTAAAATATTTAATTTCATGTGTTCTTAATTTTCTACAAAGATAAGTAGAATCTTTAGAAATTACTTCTTCTCAGTTTTGAGAAATTTTTGATAGAAATCTTCCACCTGGAAATAATTTCCATTGTACTGAATTTCTCGAAGTCCTAAAGAAATGAAAAATCGTCCAATGATATGCTTTGCATTATCCGACATGTCTTTCATTGTAATCAATGTTTGATGATTTTTTTCATCAAAAGTCACTGTGAAATACATCGTATAATACTCTGCACTTAAAGCAACATCTTTGGCGGTAATGTCATTAGGAACAATAAATGTATAGGAGCCTTTTAAATTTGAACTTACAAAATTGTCAGAAGAAATAGCTGTAGCAGCTCTTTCCTGTCCAAAAGAAACCATCGCCGAACCTAGTATTAATGCGACGATAGATAAAAAACGAGTGATTTTCATAACTTTGGTTTTAAACATTACTAGCTGAAAGGTACAAATTATATCTAATGAAATAAAAATACTCTCAGCTTTTTAATTTATTCATTCAGTTGAATTGCTAATTTCGTGCCAATGACGAAAATCGCATCTCAATCTAAGGTAAAGACGAAAAAAAAAGAGAAAAGTCACGAACCTCTGAAACTTTTTTTGATAAAAGACAGATTAGAAGTTGGTTGTGATGAAGCTGGACGTGGATGTTTGGCTGGTCCAGTAGTTGCGGCGGCAGTAATTTTAGACCCTGAAAATCCAATAATAGGACTAAATGATTCAAAAAAAATCAGCCATATTACACGTCAGAAATTGCGAAAAGAAATAGAAGAAAAATCCTTGGCTTGGGCTGTAGGTTTGTGTTCACCCGATGAAATTGATGAAATAAATATCCTATGGGCAAGTTTTAAGGCCATGCACAAGGCACTCGATAAAATCAAAATCCCATTCGATCATATTCTTGTGGACGGAAATCGTTTTACAACATATCCAGAAGTCGGCAATACCTGCATTATTAAAGGAGATGCAAAATTCCAAAGTATAGCGGCTGCTTCGATTATAGCCAAAGAATTTCGAGATGATTTGATGTCAAAAATGCATGAGGAGTTCCCAAATTACGGTTGGAATCAGAACAAAGGTTATCCAACTTCTATTCATCGTTCTGGGATAGAAAAATTCGGCCCTTGTATTCATCATCGAAAAACATTTCAATTATTGCCGCTTATTCAAACGAAATTGGAATTAGATTAAACATGTGACTGTTGAGAGATTCTAACATCAACCTTCTTTACCAGGCGAGTGATGCGTTAACTTTGAAGACTAGATGTGATATTCTATGATTCGAAATTTTCTTTTCTTTGTTTTGACTTTAGGGGCACTTGCTTGGGTTGTTTATGCAGGGATGAACCTTGTCAATTTCTCTGAAAACAGTAATCCAGAAAAGCTTTTTGGTTCTGAAGACGGTAGAATATTCATTTTAAATCGACCTCAAGAAATCCGAATTGAAGGAACAGATTTTATTCTTCAACCACGGCTAATTGAATTATACGGAATTTTAAGTTCTACCTTACGTAAAGGTGAACGCATCTACGTTTCTGAAAAGAAAGCTCATATTTTGCTGCAAACCAACAATTTGCTCGGTGAAGATGAGATCATGTCACGCTTTAATGCTATTGGCATGGAAAGTATTGGAGCAAAAAAATACAAATGGAATAATTTTAAAATTTCTTTTTTCAAAGGGGTTGTAGATTGTCAAATCGAATCAGAAAAAACAGCATTCAACAATATTAAATGGAATACTTTTGACAAAAAAAGTTCTTGTTCAATCATAGAATTCAGCAATAATCAATCGATAGTAAAGGACTTTTATCAAAGCAACGGAAAAACCACTATTTACACAAGACAGCCACTATTTTCAGAAACTCCAAAAAGTTACGACGACCAAACACTTTATGGAAACTACATCCCTTCTTCAGTCCGCACCTATCATTTTATTGAAAAAACATTCCTTGCTAAAAAGGACCCAGTATTTGTTAAAAATGATGCGTTTACTTGGACTAAATATGGGGTTGTAGCCTTTGAATATAACGGTGCCAATTTCCTATTATTCGACTTCATAGATGGGTACGAGCCAGAACAAATGCTCGAAACCTATTTGGATACTGTTTTGCATCAACACAAACATTTTACTGGCGTTCAACTAACCGAAAACTTTCCGATTAATAACAAACGTGGATTTTATCTTAAGCAAATTGATAATTACGTTCTAGTGTCAGACACAGAAAATGCGCTTAGTGAAGCTGAAGTTGCTTTGCAATTGGATCAGACTCTTTCCAGATATAGAAAAAAGAAAAACCTAATTTTTTCGGACGCACCGCAAATCGTCAATGAACGAACATGGTCGAATGAAGGGAAATCCGCACGTAGTTCGTATCAAGGTTTTTCTATAGGAATGGAGGTTCTAAATTCACAAAAAATTCAACAGTCAATTCCTTCAGATTTTCAAGTGAAAAACTATGCTTTAAGCGCCGAGGTCGTGGATTTTATTGTTGACAGTAACAAGGATTTAGTATTTGCGCTTTCTAAAGACAATTTCATATCTGGTCACGCTAACGGAAAAAGTAATTTCAATGTAAAAGTTAGCGATGGAGTAATCGGCACATTATTTTGGTCCAAAAGCTTTTCAAATGTGGCGATATTCACTAGTTCCAACAAACTTTATTTAGTTTCTCAGGACGGCACAAACCTTCCTGGCTTTCCAGTTGAAATTCCAGGAGGCGTTTCAAAAGGAGCTGTTTCGTTTATTTGGAAAGGGAAAGAGAATTACTTGGTACCTTCTAACGACGGAAAATATTATTGGATTAATGAAAAGGGCGGTATTTTAAAAACTGGAGAGACAGCATTAAAATCAATTGCTCATCTTCCAGATGTCTGGACTTCTGCTAAACGATTGTTTTTTGGTTTCCGGGATGACTCTAATTTTTCAATGATCGAAGCTGAAAAAGGCACCCAACTTCGCTCATTCCCTTTGACAAAAAATGCAGTTTCAGTATGCTTGGAAAATGAAATTAATTTTTTCGACTTAGAGGCAAACGCATTAATTCAACTAGATCAAAAAGGTGCAAAGAAGATGATTACTGACATTCAAATTCCGATTTGGATCAAACCGATTTCCGAACGCGATAATGACGGATTTTTAATAAAAACCGGCAACGTAATTTCTTATTATTCACAAGAAGGGAAATTTAAAATGAAAGTGAAAATTCCATTCGAAAGCGTTGATTATATTGGGTATTCAAATAGTATAAAAAAAGGGGTATTATTGGGGATAATAGATGGATTAAGCAACAAAATCTATCTGTATCAATTGAATGGCTTTAAAATTACTTTACCAAAGAATCAGGCACAGAAAAAATATCAATTAAGTAATCAAGGTAACAACTTAGTAGTTTATACGATAATTGATAAATTCGTAATACAATACGTACTATAAAAAATATGTTGTAATTTTGATTTTGATTAGATTTAAATAGTAAAAATCAAAGCATTATGAAAACTACACAACTTATATTTGGTGTTGCCATGTTGGCAATATTTTCTCTTACGTTTTCATGCAAAAAAACAAATAGAAATAACGCCGCAGAGGTTGTTCAACAAAACAATCTTGGAGATGTTACTTTTCTTGACTTTGCATATATGACTGAGCAAGTTGCCAAAGGACCTTTGTATTTTTCTACTTTCAACGGAGACTGTTCAACATTAGTTTATGATACTACTGGAACAACAATAACAGCTACTATCGATTATGGAACTGTGCTTTGCGTTTGTAATGATGGAAAAAAACGGATGGGAAAAATAATAATCGTATACCCAATTAACAACACTGCGATTGGTTCAATTACAACTGTTTCGCCATCTAACTATTCTGTAAATGGAAGTAAAATTGAAGGATTGCGAACCGCAACGGTAAAAAGCAATACAATTACTGAGGTAGTTTCAACGGCAACAATAACGCCAGGTGAGAAACTTGGAAGCATCACTTGGAACGCTAATTGGACAAGAAAATTCATTGAAAATACGAATTCGCCAAATGTTATTGCTGGCAGAAACTGCGAAATCACCGGAACAACGAATGGCGTCACGGCTCGAGGTGATGACTTCACAGCTACAATTACAGAAGCATTAAATGTTCAATCTGGATGTCGATCTATCAAAAAAGGCATCACAACAATTACTTCTTCAAATTTCAAAGACGAAGCACAAGTTGATTATGGAACAGGAGATTGTGATAAAAATGCTACTCTGATTTATGGTAAAAAAGAAGTAGAGCTAAAATTGTAAAAGAGCAAACAATGCTTCCCAATAATTGAGAACACCGAGCCTAATCTTGGTGTTTTTTTTTACTTTTACTTTCGCATGAAAAATACTTCCAAAAAACATCGTTTTGCCCTAAGTTTATTGTCAGGAATTTTAATGGGAATTTCCTTCCCGCATACTGGAAGTTTATTCTTTCTAAGTTTTGTTGCCTGGGTACCATTACTTCTATTAGAAAATACAATCTCTGAAAAAAACTATAAATCGCGCAAAGTATTCACCCATGCTTATCTCGCTTTTTTCCTTTTTAATTTAATATCAACGTGGTGGATCTATTTCGCAAGTGCTGGTGGTGCTATAATGGCTGTTTTCGCCAATTCTTTGCTTATGGCAGGAGTATTTTATTTATTTCATTTAACGAAAAAATACGTTGGTAAAAAGGAAGGTTATTTGTCATTATTTATCTTCTGGATAGCGTTTGAATACATGCATTTTCATTGGGAGCTTTCATATCCTTGGTTGAATTTGGGAAACACTTTCGCCAGAGTTCCATGGTTAGTTCAATGGTATTCATTTTCAGGAATTCTTGGTGGTAGTTTATGGATTTTAATCATGAATGTTTTGATCTATCGACTTTACTTAAAAATTCGGATCAACAAATTGAACTGGCGCTCTCAAATTCCAATGATGACTTTTGCTGGTTTCGTTTTATTCATCCCAGCTATAATTTCATTGGCTCAATATTTTAACTATTCAGAGAAGAAGAATCCCATGGAAATTGTTTTGGTTCAACCGAATATAGATCCTTATAACGAAAAATTTACTTCTGGAATGGAAGGTCAAATAGATAAAATAACTCATCTGGCTGATGGAAAAATAACGCCTAAAACGGATTTAGTTATGGCGCCTGAAACGGCATTGAGTTATGAATTTGACGAAGACCAGTTCAAACGTTATCCTTTCTCCGCAATGCTCGATTCCGCTACTTCACGCTGGGGATGTGACTTATTAATAGGCGCTTCGACTGTTCGCGCTTTTGAAAATAAGAATTCAAGCGCTTCTCGACCATTCACCGATGGTCCTGGATTTTGGGAAAGTTACAATACCTCTTTGCTTTTAAATACTGAGGGTGAAGCTAAATTCTTACACAAGTCTAAATTGGTACTGGGTGTAGAAAAAATTCCTTTTATTTCTATGATTCCTTTTCTTGAAGATTTCTCTATCGACCAAGGCGGTGCTTCGGGAACATTGGGAATTGAAAAAGAACCTCAGACCTTAACGACTAAAAATGGTGTCATAGCTCCCGTAATTTGTTATGAATCTATTTATGGTGAATTCGTAGCACAGCAGGTTCGAAAGGGTGCTGAAGTTATTGCCATTATAACAAATGACGGTTGGTGGAGCGATACACCCGGCTATAAACAGCACATGAGTTTTGCACGTTTGCGAGCTGTTGAGAATCGACGAAGCGTTGCTCGTTCAGCAAATACTGGTACTAGCGGATTCATTAATCAACGTGGAGATATTGTCGATGCTTCTTTATGGTGGACGCCATTAGCGATGAGAGGGACAATAAACAAAAATCGAGAACTTACAGTTTATAGTCAATACGGAGATTTCATTGGGCGATCCTTTGCCTTTGTAAGTGCTCTTTTACTATTGCTTACTTTTGTTAGACGATTCAAAAAGAAATTTGCAACATCGCAAACGGCGTGACTAAGTTTTTCGTTCATGAAATTGAAAAATAAAATTAGATAATGGCTCAAAATCAAATTGAAAAAATTAATTCAGAACAACTTGTTGAAGAACATGCAGATTATCTTTTTCAATTTGCAATGTCAAAAATTCGCAATCGTGACTTAGCGTTGGATTTTGTTCAAGAAACGATGCTGGTTAGTCTAGAAAAAATAGAACAATTTGAAGGAAGAAGTTCTCTACGAACATGGATGACAACTATTTTAAACCGGAAAATAATCGATTATTGGCGAAAAGAAAAGAGAACCCAAGGCACAGTGGATATTTCTGACAACGAAAATTCCACGTTTACAGCAAATGCCAATTTCATTCCAAAAGATCCACACCAACTTTCTGAAGAGGCTGAAAAACGAAGTATTCTCGAAATATGTATCGATAAATTACCCGATAATTGGCGTGAAATTGTCCATGCGAAGTACTACGATGAAAAAAATGGTGAAGAAATTAGTAAGGAATTCAGAATAACCTCGTCTAATTTCTGGGTCATTATCCACCGTGCAAAAGCGCAATTGCGTGATTGTATGGATAAAAAATACTTGTCTTAAAAATGAAAATACCAAACATACCTTGCGAAGAAGCTGCGGTTAACATTGAGAAATCATTTTGGAAACAGTTGAATTTTATCGATTGGGTAAAAACACGTTGGCATTTATTTCTATGCAAAAACTGTTCTGATTATGAAAAAGACAGCACAGTTCTTCATCGTTTGCTTTGTTCGTTAAAGAAACGAGATGACTCCGACAACTTATCAGAGGCGGATAAAATACGTTTAAAAGAATCTTTAAACCACTAATGATTCTTATTTAGCAAGAAAATTAGCAGCATACCTAGAATAATAGTTAAAAAGGGAGTGAAATTGTGTTTCATGCGCTTTTCCATTTCCTATCACGAACTAATAGCATTAATTTTAGTCAACATGATAAAACAACCTTTAAGATTCTCCGCATTTTTACTTATTTCTATAACTAGTTGTACTGAAAATAAACCATCAGAACAGGTATTAAACATTGAGAAAAAAGTATCTCAATCAGAAAAAATTATTCAATCATCCATAGAAGCACATGGAGGAGAAAAATTATTCGAGAGCTCATATACATTCGACTTTCGAGGTAAAAACTATTCTTTTACTCAGAAAAGAAATAGTTCATTTTACGAATTAAGCTTCAATCAAAATGATTCAATTTTATTAGACAAACTTGATAACGGCAAATTTACTCGAACTATTAATGGTGAAATTGCACAACTCGATTCAAAAGAAATTGACCAATATTCGAATGCTTTGAACTCAGTGATTTATTTCACCTTGCTTCCCTTCAAATTAAACGACCCCTCAGTTATTAGCGATTACAAAGGAAAAACAAAAATCAAAAATAATTCATATGATGTCGTTCAAGTCTCTTTTACGGCTGCGGGAGGTAAAGATCACGAAGATGAATTTTACTATTGGTTCAATTCAAAAAATCACAAAATGGAATACTTCGCTTATAGTTACAATGTTAATGAAGGAGGGATTCGATTCCGTGTGGCAAAAAACCCACGAAAAGTTAAAGGAGTCCTTTTTTATGATTTTGAAAACTATAAAGCCGAAATTGGAACCCCGATGGAAAAGCTTCCTTCACTTTATGAAAAAGGAGAGTTAAAATTGCTCTCTGAGATAATAAACGAAAATATTAAAATAAGAAAAGCGCTCTTTTGAAGCACTTTGCTTTTGGAATAAAGTTGAATTAAATTCCAGTATAATTCTGTGGAGTAATCGTTTTCAATTTTGCTCTTACCTCATCAGAAACTTTCAAGTTATCAATAAACTCGTGAACAGATGCTTTTGTAACCGCTTCATTCTTCCGCGTTAATCCTTTCAATGCTTCATATGGTTCTTCAAAACCAATGCTTCTGAGGACAGTTTGAATCGCTTCGGCAACCACTGCCCAGTTGCGTTCCAAGTCTGCTTCAATAGCAGCTTCGTTCAACAACAATTTATTCAAACCATTCAAAGTAGATTTCATTGCAATAAAAGTATGCGCAAAAGGCATTCCTATTGTTCTGAGAACAGTTGAATCCGTCAAATCTCGTTGCAGTCTAGAAACTGGGAGTTTTTCAGATAAATGTCCAAAAAGTGCGTTTGCAACTCCAATATTTCCTTCTGAATTTTCGAAATCAATTGGGTTAACCTTATGTGGCATAGCGCTAGACCCAATTTCTCCTTCTTTCAATTTTTGCTTGAAATAGTCCATGGAAATATAGGTCCACATATCTCGATTCAAATCTAGAATGATGGTGTTGATTCTTCTAAGAACATCAAAAAGTGCGGCTAAATTATCGTAATGATCAATTTGCGTTGTTGTCTGAGAGCGATCCAATCCCAGGTTGTTATTTACAAAGTTATTTGCAAATTTCACCCAATCATGATTTGGAAATGCGATGTGATGTGCATTGAAGTTCCCTGTTGCTCCACCAAATTTAGATGAATAAGGTGTTGTTTCCAATTGAGCCATTTGAACTTGCAATCGTTCAACATAAACTTTAATTTCTTTACCCAAACGAGTTGGCGAAGCTGGCTGACCGTGTGTTCTAGCCAACATCGGAATATCTTTCCATTCGTTTTGAAACTCAATCAATTTATCAACCATTGATTTCAAAAGCGGCAGATAGGTCTGTGAAATTGCTTCTTTAAGTGAAAGTGGAATACTCGTGTTGTTAATGTCTTGCGACGTCAAACCAAAATGAACGAACTCCAAATATTGGTTCAAGTTCAATTCACGCATTTTTTCTTTCACGAAATATTCAACCGCTTTAACATCATGGTTGGTGATTTTCTCTTTGTCTTTAATCCAATTCGCATCGGCCTCAGAAAAGTTTGTGCAAATAGCTTCCAAAGCAGGAATTTTATCCTTTGGAAAATCTGACATGCCTTCTATTCCCTCAACTGCCAAGGCAATCAAATATTTGACTTCAACAATTACACGATATTTTATCAATGCAAATTCCGAAAAAAACGGACGAAGTTCTGATGTTTTGCCGTGGTAACGACCATCGATAGGTGAAATTGCTGTGAGAGAATTTAGTTCCATGTTTTAGTTTTATTGATTATCAGTTATTTAACCTAAATCACCGGTAAAAAAGAAAGCGCAAAGATAGTAAATTATTGTCGAATTAAAATTTGGATTGCGGATTGCGGATTGCGGGAAATAAAAAAAGTTAATCCTCAGCTGAATAAGAAACTGAAGATTAACTTTTAAATATTTAGATGATGAATTTCTTATTTCTTCATCCAACGGAAATTCATTTCTTCTTTCGCATCGAATAAACAAACATATTCCCCGCTAGGTAAATTTTGAACATCTAGTTCATTTAACCCTTCTTTAAGAATTACAATTTTCACCAATTCACCTTTCAGGTTGATAATTCGAATTTGGCTGTTCTCCATCACAGGTTTAACAATGATATTTAATTGATCAATTGATGGATTTGGATACCACTTTACAGACTCACTTCCAAGTTCGATTAAACCTGTGAAATCAAGCTGTAAAACTAGAGTTATCGTGCTATCACATCCTGCCGAATTCAGAACTATTTGAGTATAGGTTCCTGACGAAGAATAAGTTGTTCCATTCAACACATACTGATCCAAAGCATTAATATTCAATGTAGACGAAGTTGGTTGATTTACGGTAACAACAACTGAATCAGCTCCTGGGCAATTGAATCCATTCGAACCAGTTACAGTATAAGTTGTCGTGCTTGTTGGATTGAAAGTAATATTATTGAATACGCCATTATTCCAAGTCAAAAAATTACCGCCTGAGGCAGAAAGTGTAACTGATGACCCCGCACAAATACTTGTATCATTCCCTGCATTAATTACAGGACTTGGGTTGATAAAAATTGAAACATTGTCAGACTGAGTGCAACCTGCAGCATTGGTTCCTACTACTGAATAAGTTCCTACAATAGTTGGTATAAATGGGACAGCGTTCGTCACTCCGTTGTTCCAAACATAGCTGATTCCACCTGTTGCTGTTAATGTTACAGAATCGCCATCACAGATCGTTTGACTAAGTCCTGCATCAATGGAAATTGGCGTAATAGATACTACGACATCATCCCAAGCAGAACAGCCTGCGGCATCAACACCAGTTACAACATAGGTTTTAGTTGTCGTAGGGTTAAAACTTGTTCCATTTGTAATTCCTTGATTCCAAATATAAGTACTCGCTCCTGAACCATTTAAAGTTATGCTTTGACCTGCGCAAATTGTTGTGTCACTGCCTGCACCAATACCTGTTAAAGTATTCGTTTCGTTATATAAATCAGAAATTTCACAAGCCGTTAATGCCCTATCCCAAATTCCTAAATCATCCATACTCCCATTGAAATAACCTCCAGAAATTCCTTTTCCTACGTATAGTGGCAAATTCGCTGAGGTTACACCAGTATAGGTGAATGTATTCGTTCCCTCAAGCACACCATTTCTATAATGGGACATCGCTCCAGCATCGTAGACCATTACATAATGTTCCCAAGTCCCAGTATTCAATCCGGTTGTCGGGGCATTGATCCATGCTGACTGTTGTTTATTGGTTGCAAATGTCATACTGGAACCTCCGCCTTGCCAAAGCCAAATAAAATTTCCAGCAGCACTAGATCCATGAATTAATGCCACTCCACCAGTTGCATTTGGTTTAGTCATCCAAACAGAGATTGTAAAACTTCCAGTTGATGTTAAAACGAAGTTTTGCGTATTTCTGCTCATTGATTGGTTAGTACCATTAAAAGAATACGCAGAATTAGGAATGCCATTATGATCAATTGTTAAAAGTGCCCCGCTGTTGGTCAAATGACTCGCGTAAGAACTAACATCATTCGTATTTCCAGAAAAAGGATAATAACCTCTCAATCCGTTCTGAGGAACATAACTTGGAATTTGAGAAAATGATAAAGTCGAAAGTAAAGTAAAAATTAGTAGAAGAGTTTTTTTCATATTTTTTTGATTTGAATGGCTAAGATATTAATTTCTATTTTTTTTAAGAATTTTGAATTCTTATCTAACACATTAACCGTTAGAATAGAAAAATTCAACAACTCTAAAGTGGTAATGAACTTCTAATAAAAAAGCTACTTTTGTCGAAGTGAAAAGAATTGCTGTAAAAATCGCCTACCGAGGCATAACATTTCATGGATGGCAGCGCCAGCCAAGAGAAATTTCTGTTCAAGAAACGATAGAGGAAAGTTTGTTCAAATTACTCGGCAAAAGGGAAAAATATCCAATTGTTGGGTGTGGACGAACAGATACTGGTGTACATGCTAGCGAATATTTTTTTCATGTCGATGTGCCGAAGGAAACAGATTTACAGGATTTGGGCCACAAGCTCAATCGAGTTGTCGGTTCGGAAATTGTTATCAAAGAAATGAAAGAAGTTGCTTCTGATTGGCATGCTCGTTTCGATGCAAAAAAACGAACGTATCATTATTTCATTCATCGTGAAAAAGATCCATTTATCACGGACGAAAGTGTATACGTTCCAGGGCCATTGGACTTCGGCAAAATGAACGAAGCATGTCAATATTTGATGGGTAAACAAGATTTCACCTCGCTTTCCAAATTACATACGGATGTTAAAACAAACATCTGCACAGTCTCAGAAGCCAAATGGGTTCAGATGAACGAAACGCGTTTTTATTTCGAAATTTCTGCCGATCGTTTCCTTCGCAATATGGTTCGCGCAACTGTAGGAACACTTTTGGAAATTGGTCAAGGAAAAATGGAACCTTCAGAAATGAAAACTATCCTAGAAAAAATGGATCGCGGAGCTGCTTCACAATCGGCACCTGGGCAAGGGTTGTTTTTGTGCGGGGTTGAGTATTGATTGGGAAGTTCTTGAGTGTAGAGTTGTAGTGTAAAAATCCATTTTACACTCTCCACTTTAACACTTTTCACTTCATTATTTCACCACCAAAATATAATTATTCTTCTTCCCTTTCCCCAGCAAAACGTATTTGTCGTTGATTAAAGTTTCTGGAGTAATTATACAGTCCTCTCCTACTTTTTCTTTGTTTACAGAAATGGCATTTCCTTTGAGTTCTCTTTTCGCTTCACCGTTTGAGGCTAAAAATCCTGTTTTACTAGAAAGTGCATCCACGATAGTCATTCCGTTTTCTATATCTGAACGATCGACTTCGGCTGTTGGGACTCCATCAAAAATGGCAAAGAAATTCTTTTCAGATAATTTTTTCAAATCATCAGCTGTCGATTTTCCAAAGAGAATGTTGCTTGCCGCAATGGCTATTTCTAATTCTTCTTTACCGTGAACACGCTCTGTAATATCTTCCGCGACTGCTTTTTGCAATTTTCGCATGTGTGGTTCAGCTCGATGTTCAGCAATTAATTTATCAATCCCATCTTTTTCTAAAAGGGTAAATATCTTAATGTAATTTTCTGAATCCGAATCGCTTGCGTTCAACCAAAACTGGTAAAACTCATATGGCGTAGTTCTATTAGCATCTAACCAAACTGCACCAGACGCTGTTTTTCCAAACTTGGTACCGTCTGCTTTTTTGATTAATGGAGTTGTAACTGCGTATGCTTCATTTCCACTTTTCCGACGAATCAATTCTGTTCCTGTTACAATATTTCCCCATTGGTCAGATCCACCCAATTGAACGATGCAATTTTTGTGTTCGTTCAGCCAGTAGAAATCATAACCTTGAACCAATTGGTAGGAGAATTCTGTAAAGGACAATCCAGTTTCCAAACGCTTTTTTACTGAATCTTTCGCCATCATGTAGTTCACAGTGATGTGTTTTCCTACGTCACGAATGAAATCCAAGAAGTTCATATTTTTGAACCAATCGTAATTGTTCACCATTTCGGCGCCCGTTTCACTATCGTTGAAATCTAAAAAACGAGACAATTGATCTTTCACACATTGAACATTGTGGTCCAAAGTTGAGCTATCCAATAAATTTCTTTCATCTGATTTTCCAGAAGGATCGCCAACCATTCCTGTTGCTCCGCCAACTAAGGCAAAAGGTTTGTGTCCCGCACGTTGAAAGTGAACCAAAGTCATAATTTGCACAAGATGGCCAACGTGCAGTGAATCCGCAGTTGGGTCAAAACCAATATAACCAGAACGAACCTGCTTGTTCAAAGCTTCTTCCGTACCCGGCATCATGTCGTGTATCATTCCTCTCCACTGCAGTTCAGCGATAAAATTCTTTGGCATTACATTTTAGATATTAGGATGGTAGGACTTTAGGACTCAAGACATTATTTTTCGACGAAATCGTTATAAAGTCTTGGCATCACAAAAGTCCTTCTATCTCATTATTATTTTCTTGGCAATTACTTTGCGTACCTAAATGCAAAAATAATAGATTAGAACATAAAACAATGATTCTAACATGTTCAATTAGACTTTACTCGAATTGAAAAATGACTTTTGAACAAAATGAATACGAAAGAATACATCAATTACGGATTAACAAAAAAAATCCTCTTCCAAAAAATTGAAAGAGGATTGATGAAAAATAAAGTAGTGGTATTTACTTTTTTACAAAGTTCTTAGTAATTAACTTGGTTTGGTCTGAACTAATAACCTTAACGTTATACATACCTGGAGATAAATTGCTGACATCAAAAGTGTTTAAATTTCCACTTTCAAAATTCATGCTTTGCCCCATTAGGTTATAAATTTCGATTGAATAATTTTCAATTCCGGAAACCATGATTTTTAGATCATTTTCTGCTGGATTAGGATAAAGTTTGATACTCGTTTGTTCAGCAATTGCCTCTTCAAGTGAAAGTGTTACTTGATCAAATAGAGCATTAATATTTGCCCCTACACCTCTACCTGTTGTTAGTCCAATTTCATTTCCAAACTCGTAGTGAATTCCACCATAGAGTCTTGAAATAGCTGCCTCTTCGGCAGCTTCATTAAAAGAATTAAATGAACGAGGACCACCAAAATTAGAACCGTGTGCACTATCGATAAACGAATAAGAAGTACCTAAATAATCTTCCATAATTGCTTCCATAGCGCCTGATTGAGAAGAGTGTCCACTAGAGTATTCAGGAAAAGGTGGAGTTTGAACCAAAGGAACCCAATTAGAGTCAATATTATCATTTATATAACCTATTGGTCGAATACAGTTGTATAAGTATTTCGTTTTCCAACATGCTCTAAAAGCATCCGCAAGTGCCATTCCCATTTTTGCGTATTGTAAAGTGGCAGTTTCGAGTGATGCATTCTCAAAAATCAATATGTTCTTAAGCATAGCCATACTATGACCTGGAGGAGAAAAAGTCCCTCCGCCATCGGCCCAGTATTGTGCTATTATGACTTGACCTGGAGTATTATTTGTAGATTGTAAATAAACATCATTTGCATAATTATAAAAAGCAGAACCAGGGGATGTTGAAAATGCTGGTGGAGGCCCCGGAATAGTGCTTACCATATTGTCTAATACGAAAGGTCTATTATTTCCCCATTGCGGTTGTAATGCCAATTGTCCTGTCAAAGGAACCCACAACCCCGCACCAACAGGCGGTACATATGAAGTTGGGAAATTAGAATTGTAACCTTGATGTCCACCATCATTTTTAGAATATAGAAATATATCATTCGCAATATTTTCTCCGTATAGTTTTGAGTCGGCGTATACAGATGCTGAAACTTGAGATTGAAAAATTACGTTGTACGAATTCTTGTAGGCATGCAGGATAGCCTTATTTGCTTGGCTAGCATTCGCCCATAAACTATCAATTATTACGGCCAACACATTATTGGCTACTGTCGGCCAATGATAAACAGCTCCCGAACTGATCGGCGTTACAGATTGAAATTGAGGAAGTTTATTCACGAAACTGATATTGTTTGGCATACCATTCACGATTGCTTCGTAAAGCGCTAGGCCTGTATAACCAAAGGCTCTAGAAGCAACCGGTGGAGTAAATCCTGGAGTTTCTTTCGTAAGCTTCAATGTAAAATCAAAGTATTTGTTGGGAACTTCGGCTGAATAAGTATTTGCTATTTGAGCGTTCAAATTGTACAACATAAATGTTGAACACAGAAGTAGAAGTGTTTTCATAATAATGTAGTTTTCAGCGAATTTATTAAATAAAACTTGTTAATAAAAATTTTTTTTTACTGCTTCAAGATTTAAAAGGAAATACGTGCACATTTAGAGTTTTAAAAACCCTGTGTTACTAATAAAATGAAAAGGGCCTATTTACAAAATACGGATATTGGGAACCGCCAAAAAACCAGTTAAAATAATTAATAACAAGTGTTTAAGTCAATTTATTTTTTACTTGTCAATTCTTTAAACACTTCCTCTAAACGTTTTTCTTCAACACGAAGCGTGAGCACGAGTAATTTATTTTCTTGGGCGAATTGGGCGATTTGTTTTCTTAAATCTACGTTGGCACTTCCTTCGAATAACCAGCCCTCGCCAACTTTTTCTACTTTTCTTACGTTGGTGATTTTCGTCAAACGAGATTTTGAAAGTTCTCCTTCGAATTCAGCATAAATGGTGATTACTTGTCCTTCTGCATGCTGTAATTCACTTGTTTTACCGTCCGCAACGATCTCACCTTTATTGATGATAACAACACGGTCACAAATTGCTTCTACTTCCTGCATGATATGCGTAGATAGCATAACTGTTTTTTCTTTCCCGATTTTTTTAATCAACTCACGAATTTCAACCAATTGATTCGGATCCAATCCTGATGTTGGTTCATCCAAAATCAATACTTCCGGATCGTGAATAATTGCTTGAGCAAGACCTACACGCTGACGATAACCTTTGGAAAGCATTCCTATTTTTTTGTTTTGCTCTATTTCCAATCCGACAGCTTTAATCATTTCGGCAACGCGCGCTTTTACATTTTTGATTTTGTAAATATTTCCCACGAAAGTCAAATACTCTTTCACGTACATATCAAGGTAAAGTGGATTGTTTTCCGGCAAATAACCTATCAACCTTCTTGTGTCCAACGAATCCACGTCAACTAACTTACCGCAAACTTTCACTTCACCACTTGTGGATGGAATGAATCCTGTAATAATTTTCATCGTTGTCGATTTTCCAGCACCATTCGGACCTAAAAAACCAACTATCTCACCTTTTTTCACTTCAAAAGAAATGGAATTTACAGCTGCTTGTTCGCCATAAAATTTGGTCAGATTTTTTACCTCAATTGACATGTACTTTGTTTTGAGGAGCGAAGATAATGAAAATCAAACTGACATTTGACTGTTGACTTTCACTTTTGACTTTAATTCTTCTGTTAAGAGTCAAAGGTCGACAGCCAATGGTCAAAATAAGTATCTTTGTTCCCGATGTCAATGCAAGCAAAAGTTTTAAAGTCTACAGGGAAGTTTTACAATGTTCTTTTACCGAATGGTGAACCTGTTCTTTGTCGAATACGCGGAAAAATTAGACTTTCTGGATTAAAAACCACAAACCCAGTTGCTGTTGGCGACGAAGTAATTATCGACGATCAATTTGATGATGAAGGCCGTGGAATGATTATCGATGTGATGCCCAGAAAGAATTACATCGTTCGTAAATCGACAAATTTGAGCAAGCAAATGCAAATTTTAGCTGCCAATGTCGATAGAGCATATTTAATGGTCACCTTGCATTCACCAAATACGCATTTAGCTTTTATCGATCGGTTTTTAGTGTCGACTGAATCGTTTCGAATTCCTTGTACTTTGCTTTTTAATAAAATTGATCAGTACAGTGAAAAAGACATGATCAAAATCGACGAGTACATCGCAAAATACGAGGCAATTGGTTATCCATGTTACAAAATTTCAACTTTTGATGAGAAATCCGTAGACTTTTTACGCAAAGAAATTTATGGTCAACAAGTGATGATAGGTGGACATTCTGGAGTTGGAAAAAGCTCTTTGATAAATGCTTTAGACGCCTCCATTTCAGCTAGAATTGGTGAGATTTCACAATCGCATTCTCAAGGTCAGCACACCACAACTTTTGCAGAAATGTTTCCACTTGAATCTGGTGGATTTATTGTTGATACACCTGGAATACGAGCATTTGGAATTATCGAAATCGAGAAAGAACATATTGGTCATTATTTCAAAGAAATACGTGAATTGATGGATGGTTGCAAATTCAACAATTGCAAACACATAAATGAACCGCATTGTGCAGTAAAAGAGGCTTTGAAAGAAGGAAAAATTGCTGCTAGTCGATACGATAGTTATTGGCAAATGATGATGGAAGATCCGAATGATAATTACAGGAAAAATATTTACGGATGAGGATAGTACTTCAACGTGTAAGTGAGGCTTCAGTGAAAATCGATGGAGAAATCAATGGTCAAATTGGTAATGGATTGCTTGTACTTTTGGGCATAGAAACCAACGATACTTCAGAAGATATCGATTGGTTGCTAGGAAAAATAATGCTGATGCGCATCTTTTCGGATAGCGAAGGAAAAATGAATGAAAGTGTTTTAGATCAAAATGGAGAAATGCTTATTATCAGTCAATTTACATTGCATGCTTCAACAAAAAAGGGAAATCGACCAAGTTTTATAAAAGCCGCACGACCAGAAATTGCAATACCTTTGTATGAAGAATTCATTTCGAAAGCCGAAAAAGAAACACCAGGCAAAGTGCAAACTGGAAAATTTGGCGCCGATATGAAAGTTAGCTTGGTTAATGATGGACCGGTGACTATTTTATTGGATTCGAAGAATAAAGAATAAATTGACGTCGGACTGGAAGACTTATGACGAAAGGACAATAAAAGTCCTAATATCCTGAATCCTCTTGTCCTGAATCTCGTAAAAAATGGAAATAAAAGAAGCACAAAATATAGTCGACAAATGGATCAAGGAAGTTGGCGTGCGTTACTTCAACGAATTGACCAATATGGCAATGCTAACTGAAGAAGTTGGTGAGGTGGCTCGTATCATTGCTCGACGTTATGGTGAACAAAGCGAAAAAGAGTCCGACAAAAACAAAGATCTCGGTGACGAATTTGCAGACGTATTATTTGTCTTAATTTGCTTAGCCAACCAAACAGGTGTTGATCTCGAGGAGGCTTTGAAAAAGAATTTAGAAAAGAAAACAATTCGCGACGGCGAGAGACATAAGAATAACGAAAAATTGAAATAGAAGATTGACTCAGGACTTAAAGACCAAGATTGCAGGACGCGTAAGTCCTAAAATCATGAATCCTCAAGTCTTGAATCCTAAAAATAGATTCATAACTAGAAAACAAATGGCATTCAAAAAATTACAAGAAACCTTAATTGAGAATTTAACTGCAGCAGGATATACAGATTTTTTACCTGAACAGAAACTGCTGTTCTCAAAAATACGAGAAGGGAAAAACCTTGTCGTGTTGACCGAAGGTGGCAAAGGTTTATCGAGTTTGTTTTTAATGACAGCATTGCATAAAGTTCCCGAACCAGAGGAAGGTTCTCCAAGAGTTGTAATTATATGTGCAACTGACGATGAAGCTCAAGAGAGATATGAAGACTTAAAAAAATGGTCTCGCCACATGGATTTGACAATCGATTTGGCTCATGAAAGAGGAAAACAAATTCAACAACGAAACGATATTTTTGATGGAACTGAAATCGTTATTGGAACAACAAAACGGATTTATGATTTATACATTCAAAGTGGTTTGAACTTAAATTTGTTGCGCCTTTTTATCATTGACGATGCGAACCAAACATTGATAAAAAACAATCCTGGTTTCTTAGCACGTTTTGCCGATAGTTTACCAAAGTGCCAGATTCTAATTGGTGCGAAATCTTATAATGAGAAGTTGGAAGCTTTTTGCGAGCAGATACCGTTTGGGTTTACCAAGGTGAAGATGTAGATGTTTTTACCGCGGAGGGCGCGGAGATTTTCGCGGAGAACAAAAAGTTTTTATTGTTCGAGAAGCCACTTTTAAATAAACTTTTTGCGTAACTTAATATTAAAAGTTAAGACAGAAAATGAATTAGCGGGGATTATTATTGGTGCCGGAATTGAAATTCACACTGCCTTAGGTCCGGGATTATTAGATAGTGCCTATCAAGATTGTTTATTCCACAAATTAAAGAAATTAGGCTTTAAAGTTGAGAAAGAAAAAGCTATGCCTTTGATTTATGAAGAGGTTAATTTAGATTGTGGATATCGCATTGACTTACTCGTCGAAAACAAAGTGGTTATAGAACTAAAAAGTGTATCAGAATTAACGGATATTCATCTAGCGCAAATTCTAACTTATTTAAAATTGGGTAATTTCAAATTAGGGCTACTAATGAATTTCAACGAATACCGTCTAAAATCTGGGATAAAACGAGTTGTAAATAAACTGTAAGAACAACTATTATTTTGCACTAACTCATTTCACATTGCGTCCTCTGCGAAAATCTCCGCGCCCTCTGCGGTTAATCCACGAGCTTTTTGGCAACTATTTTATCAATCGGAAAGGTCATATCATTTTCAGAAAGATCTTTTAAACTTCGCCAAACCAATTTTTCACCATCCAATTCGTGCTTATAGTTTAATGAAACCGTTTCTAATTCATGTGAATTCGCATACTTCACGTAATAATAGAAACTAATCAACTGATGATCTTGACTAAACGCTGAAACTTGCAAAAAATCATTTACATAAAACAAGTCCCCGACTTCCACATCTATACCACATTCTTCTTGAAATTCTCGGATGAGACATTCCTTTTGACCTTCACCAAATTCTAATCCTCCGCCAGGAAATTTAATCATGGATTTGCCAAAACGTAATTCGGAAGAAAGCAAAACTTCTTGTTTGTCGTTGATCAATATCCCGTATACGCGAAGGTTGAATTTATTCATTTACTTTTCTAAAATTGCTTTGATATTCGGTCGGAAATACTGATCAGATTTCAACACCTTTCCATCTTCTCTGTAAATCGGCTCACCATTAACATCCAATTTACTCATGTTCGAACGCTGTATTTCTTGAAACACTTCTTCAATTTTGTATTGAACTCCATGTTTTAAAATCGTTCCACACAGAATGTACAACATATCGCCGAGCGCATCTGCAACTTCTACGATATCACCATTTTTAGCCGCCTCCAAATATTCTTCATTCTCTTCTGCCATTAATCGATGACGAAGGTCAATATCCGCCTCACTTAAATCAGTGGTTGGCTCGTAGTTATTATCTATTTTGAACGCTGTATGAAATTTTTCTACAGCAGAAATGATCTCTTGGAATTGCATGTTTTAGTTTTTGAAAGGTGGAAATTAGTGAAAATTGATGTTTTTAGGGCCTTTTTTCGTAAATTAGATAGTATAACTTTCACCCTCTTTTAAATAAATATTTGGTCATGAAAATTCATAAAAAGGTTATCGTAGTTACAGGTGCAGGCAACGGAATAGGACGTGAAATTGTATTGAATCTTTTGAAAAAAGGAGCAAAAGTAGCTGCCGTTGATTTGAATGAAACTTTTCTAAATGAAACAGTCAAATTGGCAAATGTAAAAAACACAGATTTATCAATTCACGTATTAAATATTACTGACAGAGAGGCGGTTAAAAATTTACCTGAACAAATCATAAAGGTTCACGGTCAAATTGATGGGCTCATAAATAACGCAGGAATAATTCAACCATTTGTTCAAATCAATAAGCTTGAATTTGAAGATATTGAAAGAGTGATGAACGTTAATTTTTATGGCTCTTTAAATATGATAAAAGCACTTCTTCCTTACTTTCACAAACGTCCAGAAGCACATATTGTTAATATTTCGAGTATGGGCGGTTTCTTACCTGTTCCTGGTCAAAGTATTTATGGAGCGTCAAAGGCAGCCATAAAACTTATGTCCGAAGGATTATATGCCGAATTAATGGATACTAACATACAGGTATCTGTTGTTTTTCCTGGCGCCATTGGGACCAATATTGCGACAAATTCGGGACTAACCAATCTTCCTTCTGGAGATTCGGACACCAAAAATTCATCAATAAAAATGTTGCCTCCAGATAAAGCTGCCGAAATAATTGTAGCTGGAATTGAAAAAAACAAAGTCAGAATATATGTGGGAAGCGATTCAAAAATTATGAATTTTCTTTACCGTCTAAGTCCTGGGTTTGCAACTCGATTAATCGGAAAAAAAATGAAGTCACTTTTGCCTCAATAATCTGAGGTAAATCGATTACATCAAAATAAATAAGTTGATTTTCATAAACCGTAGTTTAAAAAAAAACGTAAATTAGTCAAATACAGAGTCTCATATGGATTCGCGACAAAAGGTCGTTTACTACTTTAAAAAACCACTTTATGAATGTTGGACCAGTTTCAAAAGGTAGAATTGAACCCCACAATGCTGCCTACAATCCCATGGATAAAATTTTCCGTTTGATCATGGGAGATTTCCCTTCTGTTTCCAACTCTTGGCCCGGTGAATATGGCGAAGCTAGTTTGGCAAATATCCAGAAAGCGCAGCAAGTTAAATATCAAAACTATTTTGAACATTTAGGATTGAAAGAAAATGCAGGAATGAAACTATATGAAATTGGCCCAGGTTGGGGTCCATTTTCAGATTACTGTATTTCCCGAGGAGTAGATGTTACTTCGGCTTGCCCAGGAAAAAATCAATATGAATATTTGAAAAAATCTGGTCACAACGTTCATCGTGCTGTTTGGCAAGAGTTTACTCCTGACAACGGTCCTTTTGACGCTATTGTTTCTATGGGTTCACCTGAACATTTTGCTAGTCCAAAAGATTATGTTGAAGGCAAGCAAGACCAAGTTTATCGAGATTTCTTTGATTATTGTAATGGACTTTTAAAGCCCGGCGGACGTTTGGGAGGGCAATTTATGACCTTCAACGGCAAAGAATGTGATTACAACAAACTACAAGTGGAAAAAGAAGGCAAAACCGACGAAGAACAAAAAAACTACCACATTGGCTTATTGCTGTACCGTTATCCTGACGCATGGCTGCCAAGAGATTCAGCACATTTTATTGGTTGTGCGAAACCTGGTGATTTCAAAACCATTAAAGTTGTTGACGGTCGTGAACATTACATTTGGACGATGCGCGGTTGGAAAAAACATTTCAACCGACCTCTACCCTTGTCAAAATGGTTCAAAGTTTCAGGTTTGGTCGTTCATGGAATGTTCAACAAAGATTTTGGCTATTGGGCCAAAGCATTCTGGAAACAATCCAACCGATTGTGTTTTGAAAAAGGCTGGATGGGACATGAATTTTTCTTTGTAGAAAAACAGAATTAAAGACTAAAATCTTTTTTCAAAACTGTGCTTAATGCGAATTTTCGCTTCTTTGAGCAAATCGTCTATCTCAACTCGGGAAAGATTCGTAATATCTGAAATTTCCTCGATGGAGAATTGTGCGCTATAATAAAGGTCATACACATTTCTCATGGCTAATGGCAGAGAAGCAAGCACAAAATTAATATGATTGTGCACATCCTCAGCCGTCAATTCTTTATCTATTTTTTCGACTAATTCAGTTTCATCATTTTCTATTAAGTAAGAACTAAAAGATTCTATTTTTTTTGGGTTGAACGATGATTCATTCAATTCATCGAGCATAACAACATCTCCACCACCATCAATGGTATATTTTTCCACCATTCCTTCCAACTCCTGTTTCGAATAATCATCGATATTCTTAAAAAAGAGATCGTCAAATTCTTCTTCAACAATAGTATCATCCAACAATTGATTTGTTTTTTTGAAAAGCCATTTGTAGAAATTGTTCTTACTTTTCACTTCTTCCAAATTATCATATATTTCAATGAAAAGTTGGTCAATGAAATCTTCTGCTTTGTATTTTCCCCTTGAAAAATGGCCTTGATGAATAGCCGAGGAAATTCGTCCATTAATGTATTTTTTTATTTCAGACAAAATACTTAAAACCAGGCCATTGAAAGCTTCCTTGTTGTTTTCGCTCTTTAAAAGAACCAAATCAGTATACACGTTTTCAAATGTAAGCTTTACCTCTTTCCGGCTTTCATCAAATATTATTCTACTGTTCATATCTTTAGTTTTAATCTATTCATTAAGTCAAACCGTGACTCTCAGGTAAAGTTCAACAATAGGTCTCTGGAATACTATGATAATAATCAGGTTTTTAATTATTAATTGTAATGGCGACAGTTAAATTAAATGGATAGCTTTGAAATATAATTCGAATTACAAATGCATAAAATAGGAATAGCTTTATCTGGCGGAGGAGCAAGAGGTGTGGCACATTTAGGGATATTAAAAGCCTTAGAAGAATTTGGAGTAAAACCAAACATTATTTCTGGGACGAGCGCTGGAGCAATAGCCGGGGCTTTTTATGCAAAGGGTTTTTCAATTGAAGAGATTCTCAAAATCGTAAAAAACGGACACTTTTTTAGTTTCTCCAACATCTCATTTGAAACAAGGGGAATCTTCTCAATGAAATCTTTTGAAAAGATCTACGCAGAGTACTTTCCGAAAAATTCATTTGAAGAACTGAATATACCATTGTATATCACGGCAACTGACATTCTGAATGGCAAAATCGCCTATTTTTCAGAAGGTGAATTATCAAGGTGCATAATGGCGTCTAGCTGTGTGCCTGTAGTATTCAAACCGATTTCTTTTAACAACACACATTACATAGATGGAGGGATTTTGAATAACTTCCCTGTTGAACCTTTATTGGACAAATGCGATAAGATTATAGGAATAGATGTTAACTCCATAAAAAAGGAAGAAAAAGAAATTGGAATAACAAACATACTAGACAGAAGCTTCCACTTAGCTTTAAGCAGCACACTTGAGGATAAGAAAAGTAAATGTGACTTGTTTATTCAACCTCCAGACATGAGTCAATTCGGTATTTTCGATTTAAAAAAAATTCAAGAAATCTTTGACTATGGATATCAATACGGTTTGTCCTTGGAAGAAGAAATAAAGGCTTTTTTGGAAGATGTTAAATTTTAAACTAACGGCTCAAACGTTTATATTTATTGAATAAGCAATATTTTTCCATTTTAGGCAAACGCTCAAAAGGAGTATTAAAAACACTGATACCAAACGGAAAAACTTGTCATGCCTCTATTCCAGTTGATTTTCGCTATATTTGAATAGAACTACTAACCTTTCTATTGTTAAAAAGAAAGGAATACTATTCGCTTTTATAATTTGGCGATTGGAAAGTAGACTAAGCGAAGTGAATCATGGGAATGTCCCTTATTAAAACACTTTGAAACACTAAAAACTAATTATTATGATTGGATTAAAAAAAACTATGCTTCGGTTTTTATTCGTTGGAGTTATAACACTTTTATCTTCTCAGAATCTTAGCTTTAGTCAAACCAAAAGCGAACAAATTGGCAAGCTATTAAATCTATATCTAGAATCTGGACAATTTAATGGATCCGCTCTTGTAGCTGAAAAAGGGAACGTCATTTTTAAGAAAGGTATCGGTATGGCGAATATGGAATGGGATATTCCAAATGCGCCAGATACAAAGCATCGATTAGGCTCAGTTTCCAAGCAATTTACCGCTATGTTGATTATGCAATTAGTTGTTGATGGTAAACTTGAATTGGAGGCAACAGTATCAAAATATCTTCCAGACTACTCAAAATCAAATGGAGAATTGATAACACTTCATCACTTATTAACCCACAGTTCAGGTATCCCAAATTATACTTCGTTCTCGAATTTTTTTAACGAAACAAGCCGTGATCCCTTTAGCCCAAGTGAATTCCTTAAACTATTTGCTGATTCAACACTTGAATTCACTCCAGGCTCAACTTTTGCATATAGCAACTCAGGCTATTTTTTGTTGGGCGCTATTATTGAGAAAGTCACGGGTAAGTCTTACGAGCAAGTATTGCAAGATAAAATTCTTAACCCTCTGAAAATGACGAATACGGGATATGACCACCACCTTACGATTCTAAAAAAAAGAGCTTCTGGCTATGAGAAAAATGGTGGGGCATTTGAAAATGCTTCCTATTTAGATATGTCTATTCCATATGCTGCGGGATCTTTGTATTCAACAACTGAGGATTTATATATTTGGGATCAGGCATTGTATACGGAAAAATTACTTCCTAAAAAGTACAAGGATATAATGTTCAAGTCCCATATTCCCGCTTTTGGTGGGCATTATGCCTATGGTTGGAGTACTAGTAAAATGCCAATTGGAAATTCCGAAGAGAGCATAGAAACAATTGGTCATGGTGGAGGAATAAATGGATTCAATACCCTAATTACTCGCATAACTTCTGACAATTCCTGTATTATATTATTAAACAATACAGGGGGCGCTCCACTTAGCGAAATTACAATCGCAATAACTGGAATTCTTTATGGAAAAGCATATGACCTCCCAAAGAAATCTTTAGCTACGGCACTTTCTAAAGTGATCACAGAAAATGGTATTGAGTCGGGCATAAAGTTTTATGAAAAAAATAAAAATTCTAAAAACTATTCCGTCAAAGAAGTTGATCTGAATAGTTTGGGTTACCAACTTTTACGTTCTGAAAAAATTAAAGAATCTGAAGCGATTTTCAAACTAAACACTGAGGCATTTCCTGAATCTTTTAATGTTTATGATAGTTATGGTGAATCCCTAATGCTTCAAGACAAAAATGAGCTCGCTATTAAAAATTACAAAAAATCTTTGGAATTAAACCCCGCGAATCAAAATGGAATTGACATGCTGAAAAAACTGGGAGTGGATACAGATGAATTGGTAAAAGAAATAATCGTTCCAGCTGAAATAATGGAAAGTTATGTAGGTAAATATGAACTGATGCCGGGATTTATCTTAACAGTTACCAAAGTCGGAAATCAAATGAAAACTCAAGCGACCGGACAAGCGGTAGCCGACATTTTTCCTAAATCCAATTCTGTGTTTTATTTAAAGGTGGTAGCCGCTCAAATCACTTTTAATAAAAATGAAAAGGGAGAAGTTGTAAGCTTAACATTGCAGCAAGGTGGTAAAGAAATAACTGGAGAAAAATTACCTGAATAAAAAGATTCATAAAATAATTTGAATTGCCAGTTTTCAAAATTGAATCTTGAAAGGATGATAATTACCATCCTATAGGGATAGTATCTTTTAAACTTCCACCTTACCAAAAAAATACCGATCTTCATAGAAACCCCAAATCCTTTAACGCATGAAGAAATTCATCCATCTTCTCCCCTTTTTGTTTTTAAGTTTACTTCTCTCCTGCGCTAGCAATAAAAATATTGTAGATGATAATAACCCAAAGGAAGATGAAAAAAACACAATAGGGAAAAGTTATCTTATTTCAGCGCGTATAGTTGAGAAGCAACGAATAATTAATAGTGAAATCCAAACCAAAACGGATTACTTTTTGGAGAGATCGGTGCAAGATTATTTTATTAAATTCTGTGAAAGTAACGTCAGCAGAGCTGGAAGCTTATTTGGATAAACAAAGAGCGAGCATAAAAATCCTTCATGCAGAAGTAGAATATTTGGAAGGTGAATGGGATACTTGTGACACCACCGGAATTAATGATAGCCGCTTTGGATCGTATGTGATAATCAAACGTTTGATAGATTAATCAATACAATTCCTTTGGATGAATTGAAATTAAAATCAGGAACCTATTTCTACAAGTTGAACATTAACGGAAAAAGACAAACCTTAAAAAATTTGCTGGTGGCAGAATAAATCAAAGCCTTATATTTGATACTTAATTCCAATAAAACAAACACGTGCCTTCAGGATTTTTCGCTCTTTTAGATGATATCGCTACATTAATGGATGATGTTGCAACTATGACAAAAGTTGCGGCAAAAAAAACAGCCGGAATACTTGGTGATGATTTAGCCGTAAATGCTGAAAAATCATCCGGATTTGTCTCTTCTCGAGAGATTCCTGTCTTATGGGCGATTGGAAAAGGTTCGATTTTAAATAAAATAATTATTCTGCCTGTTGCTTTCTTGCTAAGTGCTTTTTGGCCTTTTGGAGTAACCATCCTCTTAATCGCTGGTGGCTTGTATTTGGCATTCGAAGGAACAGAAAAAGTATTTCACCTAATCGTTCCGCATAAAAAAGAACATCATACAATTGAAGATAAAATTCCCGCAAAAGAAGAAGTCCTTTCGAAAGAAAAGGGAAAAATAAAATCCGCCATAGTTACCGATTTTATTCTTTCGGTTGAGATTATCATCATTACACTTGGGACCGTTATAGAGGAACCAATTTTAAATCAAATTCTCGTTGTTACGTTTATTGCTTTGGTCGCTACTTTTGGTGTTTATGGTGTAGTTGCCCTTATCGTGAGGATGGATGATTTAGGACTTGCCATGATAGCAAAAAGTTCAAGCAAAACAAGTTTTAAAGCTCGGCTGGGAAATGGTTTGGTGCAAGGTTTACCTTGGGTGATTAGAGGTTTAACCTTTGTAGGAACAATTGCTTTGTTTCTCGTTGCTGGAGGAATTTTCGTTCACAATATTGAATTTTTCCATCATATTCTAGATTCATGGCCTTCGTTGCTAAAGGACTTTACAGTTGGTATTGGGGTAGGAATTGTCTGTTTGATTTTTGTTCTTATCTTTAAAAAACTCCTCCCGAAAAAGAAACACTAACACCCTAAATAGGCATCGTCTTTGCATCTTTAATTAATTTCTTTTGTTAAAATTCCTCAAAAACAATTCAACTGTTTAAACTTTGAATACTTTTGTGTCGCACACGATATAATCGCAAAAGATTTAAAAAATGAAAAACAAAACAAATACCTCAACGATACAGAACATATTTCGAATTCTATTGGCTTTGTTTATGATTTTTGCTGGATTTAGTCATTTAACCTTTAATCGGATTGAATTCCAAGCACAAGTTCCAGATTGGGTTCCAATGGGCAAAGATTTGGTAGTTATTTTATCCGGTGTTGTAGAAATGATTTTAGGATTAGGCTTACTTCTTTGGAAAAAGTACCGTGTAGAATTCGGTTGGGCATTAGCCATATTCTATGTTTTGATTTTCCCAGGAAACATTTCACAATACCTGAGTGGAACCGATGCTTTTGGTGCTTTAAATTCAGATAGAGCCAGATTGATTCGCTTGTTCTTTCAGCCCATTTTGGTTATTTGGGCGTTATGGTCATCTGGAGCTTGGCGAGCGTTGAAAAATAAAAACAAAGTATAAAATGGATAATTCACAATTGCTTTTAAGCAACCAGATTTGCTTTCCCTTGTATTCTGTTTCACGACTGATAACCAAGGCATACACGCCGTATTTGAAGAAAATGGGGTTAACCTATCCTCAATATTTGGTTATGATGGCGCTTTGGGAAAAGGATGAAATTTCGGTGAATCAAATTGGCGAACAATTGCTTCTCGAAACCAATACGCTCTCGCCTTTGTTGAAACGTATGGAAAAAATGGACCTCATCCAACGAAATCGATCCACAGAAGATGAACGTTGCGTAAAAATTGCATTAACACAAAAAGGAAAGGACCTTAAAATTACAGCGATTCCAATTCCGGAACAGTTGCTGCAAAACCTGTTGTCCGAAAACATTGAAGTTGAAGAAATTGTCCATTTAAAAGACATGCTCACCAACTGGATTGAAGTATTAGCAAAAAAACACCAGTCTGCCGAGAGGCACGGGACAACAAATAAATAATAGAAAAATCAAAATGGAATTATTAGACAAATTAAATTGGAGATATGCCGCGAAAGCGATGAACGGGAAAAAAGTACCTCAAGAAAAAATAGATCGTATTTTGGAAGCTGCACGTTTGGCGCCAACATCAAGTGGATTACAGCCATTTGAAATCATTGTCATTACCAATCAAGAATTAAAAGAAAAAATCAAACCTGTAGCTTGGAATCAATCAGTAATTACTGATTGTTCTCATTTATTGGTCTTCGCAGCGTGGGATACATACACGCCTGAGCGTATCAACAAGATGTTTGATTTAACAAACGAAGTTCGTGGTTTCGAAAACGAAGGTTGGGAAAATTACCGCAAAATGTTGTTGAGCAGTTACCCACAAAAAGATGCAGAAGTAAACTTCAACCACGCCGCAAAACAGGCGTATATCGCTTTTTCAGCAGCCATAATTGCTGCAGCATACGAAGGAGTTGATGCTACGCCACTTGAAGGATTTGATCCAGCGGCAGTTGACGAAATTTTAGGTTTAAAAGCAAAAGGTTTGGGCAGCGCTGTGATGCTTCCTATTGGTTACAGAGCGGCTGACCAAGATTGGTTAGTTAACTTGCCAAAAGTGAGAAAAAGCACAGAGGATTTGGTTACAGTAATGGACTAATCTATATACCAAAAAGTATAATTAATAAGCGCTATGGGTGGATTGAAAGTTATCAGTCTGTCCATGCGCTTATTTTAAAAACGAATCGAAGGAAATGACCATGAAAAAAATAAAATATTCGCTTTTAGAACTGGCCATTGTTTCCAAAAATAGCAAGCTTGATGAAACCTTGCACAACAGTTTGCACCTTGCTCAAAAAGCTGAAGAATTTGGTTACACTCGATTCTGGTTGGCAGAACACCACAATTCCGACCACATCGGAAGTTCGGCAACTTCTATTCTAATTGGCTACGTGGCACAAGGAACAAAAACGATACGCGTTGGTTCTGGTGGAATCATGTTGCCCAATCATTCGCCATTAATTGTTGCGGAACAATTTGGAACCTTAGGCTGGTTATATCCAAATCGTATAGATTTAGGATTAGGTCGAGCACCAGGAACCGACCAAGCAACAGCTACGGCTATTCGTTCCGATCAAAGAAATGCAGCCTTTACCTTTCCTGAAAACATAGAAGAAATTCAAACCTATTTCTCTAAAGAAAATTCAACTGCCAAAGTTCGAGCAACTGTTGCCGAAGGAGTTGATGTTCCGCTTTACATTTTAGGTTCAAGCACAGACAGCGCACATTTGTCGGCTAAAAAAGGATTACCTTATGCTTTTGCAAGTCACTTTGCTACAACTCATTTGTTCAAAGCGATATCCATTTACCGACAGGAATTTCAAGCTTCAAAAAGTTTAAAAGCACCCTACGTAATGACAGGTGTAAATATAATCATTGCTGATACTGATGAAGAAGCGGAGAAAATCTACACTTCCTTGATTCGCATGATTGTGAGTTTACTGACAGGAAAAAGAGATGCACTTCAAGCGCCGACTGAAATGACAGATGAACTGCGGGAAATTGCTCAACATCCTTCTGTACAACAAATGCTCAAATTTACTTTTGTTGGTAGCAAAGCGACTGTCAAAAAAGGAATTATTGATTTCATAGAACGAACGCAAGTGGATGAATTAATTGCGGTGACCAATGTGTATAGCCCCGAAGACAGAATAAAATCGTATCAATTGTTTTCAGAAATCATGAAGGAAATCAATGCGGAATAAGTAACTTCAATTTTTAAATTTCCACAATAATGAAAGTACTCGGAATTTCCATTGAAGCGAACAAAGCTATCTTTTCAGCATTAGAAAAAGATGCGAACCAAACGATTACTGAAATTGCTAGTGCTCCCAAAAAGTTAGAACTAAAAGATCATTTGGATTCTTCAGAAGTAAGAAGTTTTCTTTCAGAATTACATACTTTTTTAAGCAATGAACCTTTTGATAAAGTTGGCATTATTACGCGCGGAACGAAAGGTCGTTTTGCAGCCTCCCCAATTTCTTTTAAAATTGAAGGATTGATTCAGATATTCCCAGCAATGGAAATTGATTTTGTTGCACCGGCAACTTTACGAGCGTTTTATAAGAAAAATGCAAATGCAGTTGAACCGAAATATAGTTATCAGAAAGATGCTTGTGATTTAGCGAATTTTCTTTTGTAAGTGTGAAAATTTGTTGATCGAGTTCTTTGCCCACAGAAAAATTTATTTTACGTCACTTTTCCTTGATGAAAAGTAACCAACCTGCCTGACGGCAAAGGCAGGAAATCAAGGCTTTGATAAATAGTTGAAGTGCAGCTTTTATTCAAAAAACATTCACGATTCTGGCACTTCATTTTGAAAACTCCTAGAAACGTGATTTTGTCGGTGATCTTCTAAGTTGCTCTACGAAGCTTCCTCCAAAAGTCTACGTTTATAGTTCGCTTTCAAAACCCTTTTCATCAAGGCCGTTTCAATTTATAATGAACATATATACTAATTCCAACAATAAAAATTTTCAATAAATTAAAAAACCAATATTGGATACCGAATCAAAGACTTTAAACGCCGCATTTGTCGTAACTTTACGCTGTCAAGCAACAATTGCCAAAATAGCATAACATCATGGATCAAAACGAATTTTTAGAAACTCACATTTTTTCAAACCTAAAAGGAACAACAAACGGAGTTGAAACCAACCCAGTTCATTTTTTCACTGAAGCAGATTTTCAAGTCGTTTTGGAGCGTATTGAGCATTTTGGAATAAGCGTTTACCAAATCGAACCATTTTTGGATGGAAAATCTTTCGGGATTCAAACCAACGAAGATTTAAAAAAGAAAGCAACTGATGTAAGATGGTACGGAAAAGCTTTTTCTACTTTTAAACATCAACAACCTGGAATGTTGTATTCTGCTACCTATAAAGTTCCAACTAAATTGTTGGCTAGGTATTCTTAGAATCCTATTAAAAATTTAAAATTCCGTTTCTACTCCCAGACCGATAAATTACGGTGGAAAGAAAACCGACAAACGGAATATCAAGACCTGAACGCATTTTACATCGAACAGCTTTCAAAAGATTTAAAAGTCTTGTACGGAAATGACGCTATTCAATACGTTCAAACCAAAAACAAAGGCTTTAGAGCCAGCGGCGAAAGACATCCACACAGTTGGTCTATTGTAGATAAAAAGGGGTTGATAGAATGGATGGTAAAGAAATAATTCTATGTCCAATCATTTGAAAACTAATTAATAAAACCAAACCACTACTAAAATGGATTTCCGTATATTTGATTTGAGACTGAAAAAGTAAAACCTTAAAAGGTAAATTAAATACTTAAAGTCAATTACTATTAAGTATTGAAATATTTAGTTTGTTTTTATACAACTCTTAAAAATTAAAATTATGAATCTAAAAAAAACAGTGTTTGCTTTAACTCTTACTTTACTTATTCTTTCTTGTGGAAATTCTGAAGGCAATTCCGCATCAAATGACGAATCGAGCCAGTCTGAACAGGTAACTTCAAAAGATGTAAATTTTAATTCTCCTTGTGAACTCGTCTCTTCGAAAGAAATTAAGTCCATTTGTAATGTGGAAAGTAAATACGAAATTGTCCAGGCAGACAAGTTATATACTTATCCTACGTGCACGTTTAAATGGGAAGACAAAAAAGTTAGTCAAGTAACGTCTATTGGTGGGAATGAAGTAAAATACGATATGCCGAGCGAAGTTTTGATTGTTATGGTTTCTAATTCAACTGAAAAAATGTTCGAACAAGCAACAGTAGTATACAAAGATGGTATAGATGTTTCAGTTGGGGAAAAAGCAATTTGGGGAAATAAAATGTCTCAACTTACTTTCTTAGCCAAAGACTATATGTTCCATGTTCATTTAAAAATCTCAAACGACGATAGTGACAATAAACTAAAAGCCATTAAAGTTGCTGAATTATTGATTGGTAAAATTTAAGTTTACAAATAGCAAAAGCTATAATGAACACTTAGTATTCTCAATAGCTCGATATATTGGTAATTGTTACTTCCCCGAATAAGTAAACACAACCCGAAACCCAACAGTCTTGTCTGTTCCCGTATATTCTTTTCGAGAATCGATACGCACATCATAACCAGGATTGTTCCAAGAGCCACCAACGGCAACGCCTTTTTCGTTGATCATTTCAGCGGCGTTTCCGCTTAGGTTGTAAACGCCCATGCTGTTTGGCCAATAGGATTGACTTGGCGCTAATACATCTTTTGAACCATTTGCTACGTATGGAGGAATTCCATCCAACGTCACTTCAAATTTTCCGGTTTCAGTGTTTCTAGTCACGCACTCCTCGCCTATTCGAACGAAATTGCCGAGAATTTGTCCGTCTTTGTTTCGTGTTTCATTGGAGTTCCATGCATAGCGCATATCTGGACTATCACCACGAGCGGCGCGAACATATTCTGTGAAAGTTGGCAGTCGAACAAGCATATCAGTTCCTGGAAACGCTTCTCCCAAGGCCTTTCTTATGAATTCACAATACAATTCAGCTGCTTCATGCGAAATATTGACTACTGGATAATCTCGATAAGCAATATGTGTATGGTAAAAATCTTCCATTCCTTTGTTTGAAGACTTGGCTGTCGTCCAATTTGACGAATCTATTTGACAAATTTTCAACTTTTCAGTTTCGTTGTGTGTTCTCAGATAACTTAAGAATTCTTGGTATTGAAAATTGGTTACTTCTCCTTTTGAGATATAAAACGACTGTACTGTTTCTTCACGATTATTCACGAACGCTTTTCCCGATGGAATGAAAGTATAGGCGCTTTTTTTCAAGAACTTTTCGAAGGATTTACTTGGCGCTGGCTTAAAGGAACTTAGTCCGATAATTAATGCTGTGAAAAGGAAAAATGTTAGAGTAAATATTTTTTTCATAATGATAGACTTAACTGTTTTAGTCGTAACGGCCTTTACTCATTTACGTTACAGATTGAGTTTTACAATTTGTTTGAATAATCTCGCACTTTCAAAAAAAAACGGGATTTAAAGGATTAAGGGGTGGACAGGATTTTAGTTTTGTGATGAGTGTAATAAATATAGGTTAATTTTAATCGAGAAATTCCGTTAATCTTTTTAATCCCGGATTCTTTTTTTTGCAGAACACTAACAATAATCTGGTTGATTAAAATAAATTAATAAGACCGAAAGGCCTTATTTCCATAACATTCAGCTATTTTTATCAGTTAGAACGAATTAATAAAAAAAATGGCGCATACCCGCGATCATTCTCATTCTTCGAAGAACTTGAAAGCTGCTTTTTTTATCAATCTGTTTTTTACCATTTTTGAATTTTTCGGGGGAATTTACGTGAACAGCGTTTCCATTGTTTCAGATGCAGTTCATGATTTGGGCGATAGTCTTTCTTTGGGAACGGCTTGGTATTTACAAGAGAAATCTAAAAAGGAAGCCAATTCCAAGTTTTCATTTGGTTACCGTCGACTTTCACTTTTGGGCGCATTGATCAACAGTGTTGTTTTGATTGTAGGTTCAATTTACGTAGTATCAGAAGCAATTCAGCGCATTGTGCAACCCGAATCTTCTGATGCAAAAGGTATGTTTATTTTTGCTTTAATCGGAATTGCTGTTAATGGTTATGCCGCTTGGAAATTGAGCTCGGGTAAAACACTTAACGAACGTGTAGTTTCTTGGCATATGCTGGAAGATGTTCTGGGTTGGTTTGCTGTTCTAATAGTTTCCATCGTTTTGCTTTTCAAAGACATTCCCTTTTTGGATCCAGCGCTTTCTTTGTTGATAACGGCCTACATTCTATGGAATGCTCAGAAAAGACTTCGAGAAACCCTGCATTTGTTTCTTCAAGGAAAACCAGTCAATATAGACCAAGCAAAAATTGAGCAAGAACTGGTGGCAGTTGAACATGTTGATTCAGTCCATCACACGCATATATGGTCGCTAGATGGTGAACATCATGTTTTAACGACACATGTTAAGTTGAAAAAAATTAATGATGTGAATCTGTTGCTTAAAATCAAAGGAGATTTAAAAGAAGTTGTCAAAAAATATCACTTTGAACATTACACTATTGAGACTGAAGTTGATGAAGAAAACTGTGGCTTGTAAACTAGGAAAACAGCTGTAGAATCAGTAACTTAAGAGTATAATAAAATTAAAAACCATGTCATCAACGCAGTATTTATTATCCCTTTGGCAAGAAGCCAGAACTCGTTTTTCGAATCAATTACCGGGAATAAAAGAATCCGATTTAACGAAGAAATTGGCCGATTCTACAAACAGCATAGGATTTCTCATTCGTCATATTGGCGATGTGGAATTGTTATTCGCGAAAAACGTTTTTGGAGCGAAAGATCTTCATGTCACAGCCAAAACAGTTATCGATAAAACAGATACCGGCGTTTGGACCAATTTGGAAGAACTGAAGGCATATGTGGAACTTTCTTTTGAAAGTTTAAAAAGTATCGTCGAGAAACAAACAGATGCTGATTGGGAAACTGTTATAGAAACAAAAGAATTTGGTGCAAAAACGAAAGCAGAAGCATTTGGGAGAATCGTTTCGCACACGGCATATCATGCAGGACAAATTGGAATTATTGTGAAATACGGAGAGTAAAAATTACCATAATAATTTCCTCAAATCTTCGGAAAACTTAATTATTTTATCGTATTCATCGAGTCTTGCTAGTCGCAATTGATCATTAAAAATAAGTATCGCTTCACCATTGCTTTCGATATGATGGATGTCGCTTTCTTGAATTAATTCTCGCAGTCCATTGGCTATGAAGTCATCCATTTCCAATTGGTCTTCAACTTTAACTTTGAACTGACTTGAGAAATTAGGATAGAGTTTGTAATCGATATCTTTATGCTCTCTTATTTTAAGGTATTTATCCAAAATACCTTTCTTTTCAATAGTAAATTTTGGGATAAGGAAAGGCAATCGTATCATCTCAACCGTAGTCTGGAATTCTTCTAAAGCCAAGTAGGCCCCCTCTTTAAAAGTTATATCCGCAATTTCCCAATCCATATCATTTTCACTTCCAGAAATGCGATTTGATTTAAATTCGATTGGCCGTGATTTAAAGAAATAGAAGGATTCAAAATAAGAATCATGAACAGGATCATATGCGTAGTCCCAACCATTGCGCATTGCCATAATTTGCACGCTTTTTTCGCGTGAAGTCATTTTCTTTTTCGTCTCTTTGGTATTAATGCGCATAGCATATTTGTGAGCAGAAGAGGAAACGTGGTCATTCAACCCCATAATTTCCACTTTCCCACCGTTGGATTCATGCAAGCGTTTAAACTCATAAGTCAATTCCAAAATAGATAAATCTACTAGTCGCGCTTCCGACATATCCACTTTTACAATAGACATATCTGGAACATCTCTGAGCATTTTGTCATACTTTAAGGTGCCTAAAAAGTTTGCTATTCCTTTTACTTTTATGTTTATTTTTCCATCCTTGCTTTCTTTCATTTTCGTTCCCGACTTGAAAATCATTTTAAAGAAATCGGTAACCGAAACTTTCGACATGATAAAATGGATTATTAGAGCCAATAAAAGTCCGCCTAAAATCCCTGTCAAAATATCTGTGAAAATGACCAAAACCAAGGTGGCCATAAAATAGATGACTTGTTCAACACCTTGTTTGTATATCAGTTTAAATACTCGTGGTGAAGCCAACTTAAATCCGTTATATACCAATAAAATAGCTAAGGCCGCCAGAGGAACTTGTTGAATAAATGGTGCTAAAATGAATATGAAAAGAATCAATAATAGTCCATGATAAAAATTGGACCATTTGGTTTTCGCGTGATTGTTAACGTTTACTGTGCTTCTCACGATTACCGTAACTATTGGTAATCCTCCAATTGCTCCAGAAACCATGGTGGCCAATCCAACTCCGATCAAATCTTTGTTCAAGTTCGTTCTTCTCTTATAAGGATCAAGTTTATCAATTGCTTTGCTGCTTGCCAAAGTAATGATTGTGGAAACTGTAGTTATGGAAATCACAGCTAACCAAAAAGGCAAGGTTCCAATTTTCGAAAAGTTAGGATGAATGATTGCATCCCATAAATTGTCGGGAATGTTTACCAGAAGATCTGGTCCAACATTATACGCTCTGCCTAAAAGGCTTATGGAATGTGGTTCAAAGAAATTGAACAAATAAACCAATGGTATAGACAATAACAAAACCCAAATTGGCGCGGGTAAAAAATGGAATAATTTGTAACTGATTTTAGCATGCCAGACCAACAATATTAGTCCCATCAAAGAAATGACAGCCACAAATGGATTGATGTTGGTAAAGTGAGTTACAACGCCTATTAAATCATCGATAATCCTTGTAGACGTGGCTTCAGTGCCGAGTGCCAAATGAATTTGTTTGGCAACAATAATCACTCCAATTCCGGCTAAAATTCCACGAATTACGGTCGGATGAAAAATATCGGCAAATCGACCTAATTTTAAAAAACCAAGAATTACCTGGAATGCTCCAGAAATTACAAATGCAGCCAAAACGTAATTCAGAGCTTGACCTGAACCGTCATCTAAAGTTACAATGGAACCAAGAATTACAGCAATTAATCCAGCAGCTGGTCCATTGATTGCCAAGTGACTTCCTCTGAACAGTGTTGCAACAATTCCACCGACGATGGCTGATATAATTCCAGCAATGGGTTCAAATCCTGATGCAAAAGCAACTGCCAATCCTAACGGAAGAGCAACCAATGCGACGCTAATCGAAGCTAGCAAATCGCTTTGCCAATTTTCAACTAAACCCTTAAGACCTGTTTTTGGAACTATTTGCATGAAAAACTTCTTGCCTTTTTAACGCAGTTTGATGCAAGGCTACACAAAATAGTAATTTTTTTTCGATTGATATAGTCAGCGCAATTGACGATACAGAAATAAAATTTGCGGCTTATGTTTTTTTAATGGTTTTTAAACTTTCCAAATCCTCCCAAAATCCAGGATAACTTTTCTTCACCGCTTCTGGATTGTCAATTTCAATAGGATTGTTAGAAAACATACCGAGAATGGCTAAACTCATAGCAATTCTGTGGTCATTGTTTGAAAATACACGACCGCCAAAAATGGATGTTTTTCCTTTAATAATCATTGCGTTATTACTTTCATCCAGAATAATTTCAGCACCTAATTTCCTAAACTCAGTTTGTATCGTTAATCCGCGATTGCTTTCTTTATCTACCAATCGGTGCAATCCGTAAAGTGTAGTTGTTCCTTCTGTCAATGCTGCAAATGCGGCCAAGGTTGGAAATAAATCTGGACAGTCGGTACAATCGAATGTAAAAGAAACTCTTTCCTTTCCTCGAACAAAAATTCTATTCTCTCGATTTTCAACCGTACAATTTGCTGCTGTAAAAGCTTTCAAAATAGCTTTATCCGCTTGAAAACTAGCCATATTCAATCCTTCAACACTTATTTTTTGTCCCAGCGCAGAAGCGACTAACCAATAGGAAGCTGAACTCCAATCGCCTTCTACAGTGTATGTTGTTGGCAAATACTTTTGTTGACCTTTAATTTTAAAATGTTCCAAACCATCAGCCGAAATCTCAATTCCAAATGCTCGAATTGTTTCCAAAGTCATTTGGACATATGGTTTACTATTCAGTTCCGCAACATACAAATCTGAATCATTTTGTGCCAAGGGCAATGCCATTAACAACCCAGAAATATATTGAGAACTCTGCTTACCAGAAACATTTATTTCCCCACCAGAAAAACCGCCGTGAATTTCCATGGGTAGGCATCCATAATTATCAGAAATAAATGGGACTTTATTTTCGAAATTATCTTTAAAAAAACGAAACGGACGATTCATTAATGAACCTTCCCCATTCAATTTATATTTTCCTTTTTGAACAAGAAAAAGTGAAGTCAATAATCTTGCGCCTAAACCGCTTTCGCCTAGATTCAAAGAAAGTTCCGAAGGTGTTTTTGATGTGCCAAGAATGGTTAAGCTTCTATCTGTAACGGAAACTTCAGCACCAAGAGAAACGATATTATGAATCATGGCCAATTCATCGGCACTTTTTCCAGCATCAACAATTGTTGAAATTCCTTGCGCCAAACCTGCACACAAAATTGCCCTTTGGCTATCGCTTTTGGAAGCTGGAATATTGATTGTTCCTGCGTATTTTCTTGCTGAAACAATCATTCTTCAGTCGAATTATCCTTTTTCGGATTCATGACTTTAGTTTGATGACGAATAGATTCTTGGTGAATAGCATCCATCATTTGCTGAACGAAAAATGAGGTTAAATCATAACCTTTCGCCATTTCAATTCGTTTGTTTTTCATCTTAGCCCAGTGTTCCTGCTGAAAAATGGTGATGTTGTGATCTCTTTTCAATTCCCCAGCATCTTCACTCATCTTCATTCTTGCCGAAAGCAAATCAAAAACTCTGTCGTCCAATACTGAAATTTTATCACGAATTTCTTCTAATTCCTTTTTGGCACCTTTATCTGGAGATGGAGATCGCTGAACCAGTTGATTTAGAAGTCGAAAAAGATTTTCAGGTGTAACTTGTTGCGCTGCATCCGACCAAGCCGAATCTGGATTTGGATGAGTTTCTATCATCAAACCATCAAAATTTAAATCCAAACCTTTTTGGCTTACTTCTAGCAACAAATCTCGTTTTCCAGAAATGTGACTAGGGTCACAAATAATTGGAATATTGGGCATACGTTCACGAAAAGCAATCGGAATTTCCCAATTGGGAACGTTTCTGTATTTGGGATGATTATAAACTGAAAAACCTCGGTGAATTGCCGTTAAATCTTTAATTCCAGCATTCTCCAAACGTTCAAAAGCACCTATCCACAATTCTAAATCTGGATTGATTGGATTTTTTATCATCACTGGAACATTTGTTCCTTTCAATGCATCTGCTATTTCTTGAACTGCAAAAGGATTTACTGTTGTCCTAGCACCTATCCATAAAACATCAACCCCTGCTTTCAAAGCAGATTCAACGTGGTTTTTATTGGCGATTTCTGTACATACTGGCAATTTCACTGCTTTTCCAGCTTCAATTAACCAAGGAAGGCCAATTGCTCCAACTCCTTCAAAAGAATCGGGGCGAGTTCTTGGCTTCCAAATTCCACCGCGTAATAACTGGATTCTTCCTGATTCCGCGAGTGCGCAAGCAACTTCCATGACTTGATCAGGATTCTCAACACTGCACGGACCAGCAATCAAAAAAGGCTTGCTACTTGACTTGATGGTTTTTTGTAAATTCATATTAAAGTACTAACAAATGTGCGAATTGGAATGTTTGATTTTTTTTTGAATTCCAGTTAAACTGGATTCTTTTTCACAGCCCCAATGAAGTCTTTTAGATAAAAAGGTTCAAAATAAGCGACATCTTCGAATTCTTTATTTAGGTATTTCTGATAAACTCTTTCTATCTGACCAGTTGCGGACGAAAGAATGTCATTATCAAAAATAATATCTCTTTCAGACCAGATCTCTTTTGTTTTTGGCATTCCGTCTCCAAAGCAAACCAATTTGCCAAATTCTTCATAAGAATTCTCCTCCAAAATGTCGGCAGAAACAGGTTTTAAGATTGACATTTCAGATGAATAAATTGCAGAATAAACTTCCATTCTGCGGGCATCAATCATTGGGCATAGATTTAGACCTGTATACTTTTTCTTCGCAATTTCGGCTAAACTTTCCAATGCATCAATACTCAAAAGTGGAATATTTAATGCGTAACAAAACCCTTTGGCTGTTGACGTTCCAATTCTCAAACCAGTATAAGAACCAGGACCGGAAGCAATAGAAACCCCGGATAATTCTTGGAATTTGACTTTCCCCACGTTCATTATCTCTTCTACAAACAGCGTAAGTTTTTCTCCGTGTGAGAAATTGTCTTCGTTTATTTCTTTTAACGCGACAAGTTCACCATTTCTAGAAAGCGCGACTGAGCAAACTTTCGTGCTGGTCTCAAGATGCAGAAGTAAAATGTCAGACATTATTTCGTGTTGCATTCTAGTTTAAAACCGACTCCGTGAATATTCAATATTTGAACGGATTCATCTTCTTTTAAGTACTTTCTCAATTTTGTGATGAAAACATCTAAACTTCTTCCAACGAAATAATCATCTTGTCCCCAAACGGCAGTCAAAACAATTTCTCTTGCAATGACTTGGTTCTGATTATTACAAAGGATTTTTAAAATTTGATTCTCTTTTTTCGTCAAGGTTTTGGTTTCCTTACCAATTGTAATTTTATGTTCTTCGGAATTGAATTCAAATTTTCCCAGTTGAAAAAGTGTTTTTTCTTCTTCTAACATATTAATATTAATCCTTTTCAACAACGATTGAATTCTCAATTCAAATTCATCAAAGCTAAATGGCTTTGTAAGATAATCGTCTCCACCAGCTTTGAATCCTGCGACTTTATCTTCCGTCATCGATTTGGCAGTTAAGAAAAGAATGGGCATCTCCTTGTTGATTTTACGAATTTCTTGAGCTAAAGTAAATCCATCTTTTTTGGGCATCATGACGTCGAAAATTCCGAGATGAAATTTTTTCTCCCCGAACATTTTCATCGCTTCAACTCCGTCGCAACACAAGGTAACTTTATAACCTGCTGATTTTAAGTGGTCAGAAATAACAAAGCCTAAGCTCGTATCATCCTCAACCAAAAGGATTTTTGGATTCATGTATAGTTCTTTTAATTCGGAGAGGAAAGGTACTATTTTTTTAGGTTTTTATAATGGCGACCGTTTTTACATTTAAAAAAACGCTATAAATAAGAGCTTCAAACGGGAGTCTGAAGCTCTTATTACACTAATCAACCTAACCTACTACTACTGGGGCAAATATAAAAGATTTTTTCAACAAAGCAAGATGATTTGAAATTTGTTAAAAAGAAATGTTAAAAATAATCTTCAGATTATTCTATATTGTAGGCGGATTACTCTTTTTGATCAAAGGTTTTATGAATAAATCAATTTTAATAGTAGACGACGAACAAGACATTCGCCAAATTTTAAGTTATAATTTGCGCAAGGAAGGCTTTGATACATACGAGGCCACAAACGGCGAAGAAGGAATCCGAATGGTTGAGAAAGTTAATCCTGATTTAGTCATTTTAGATGTCATGATGCCTGGCATGGATGGAATTGAAGTTTGTGAATCAATCCGTAAAACTTCGACCAACCCTCAAGTTTTAATTTGTTTTCTAACGGCGCGAGGTGAAGATTATAGTCAAATAGCTGGACTAGATGCTGGCGCAGACGACTATATAAGTAAACCAATAAAGCCAAAGGTTCTGATAAGTAGAATTAATGCTTTGATCCGAAGAACAATTCCACCGATTATTAATACTGATGAAATGCCACCGCTAATTGTTAATAGAGATAAGTATTTAATTCAAAAAGGAAATAAAGAAATACAATTACCTCGTAAAGAATTTGAGTTAATCTCTTTATTAATATCTCAACCTGAAGTTGTTTTCCAACGAAATGATATATTAAATTCAGTATGGGGTGAGGGTGTTATTGTTGGTGACAGAACAATTGATGTTCATGTAAGAAAGATTAGAGAAAAAATAGGTGAAGAGTATGTAATCACGGTTAAAGGAATTGGATACAAATATTCTTTGAAGAAAAAATAGAACATAAAAAAAAGGTCACTGCAAGCGGTGACCTTTTTGAATTTTAAAGAAATTATCTTAGAATTTATTATTTGCTTGAACCCATCCCCAAGAGAAAGTTGAGTTACTCACACCTGCTGCAGAAGTTGAAGTCACTGCCGCAGTAGCAGATGTTTGATCAGATGTGAAAACTGTACAGTTAACTGGTGGAGTTGCTCCATCATTAGAAGTCGTGTATACTTCGATACCAGCTAATTCACTTCCTGAAATTGTTAACTTAGGAGCTGTTGCAATCAAATTGCTACATGCGTCAGTTTTCACTGCTCCACAAGCTGATTGGTAACTAGCACGAACTTTCAAGTTATTATTAGAAAATCCTGAGAACTTAACATTTGTGATAGTACCTTGAGCTTTGTCTTTTAAATCTACTGGACGACCAGCACCATCTTTAGAGTAAACTGAACCGTTCGTCAATGCAAATAGACCTGTTGTGTAAGTTGTACCTTCTGTTCCGTCAATTTCTAAACCTTTATCAGATTCAAAGTCTTCAATTACCATGAAGTTTGTAACTGTACCAGAGTAATTTTGATCGATATCAACACCATCATCACCACCGTAAGCACAAATTATGTTTGTAACGTTTACAGATCCTCCGAAGAATTCAACGCCATCATCTAAATTTGCTACGATTTCAATATCACTTATTTCAGTACCGTTACCAACGCCACCAAGAGTTAAGCCGTTGATTTCGTTACCAGCACCAATTAAAGCACCACCGTGACGGATAGAAACAAACTTCAATTTTCCTGAGTTGTCAGCGTCATCAGCTCCACCATAAGATCCATAAGATTCAGAAGCTGGAATTCCTTCAATTTGAGAAACAACGTCTCCATTTGATGCAGAAATTTTTGCATTCCCTAGGATGATCAAACCTCCCCATTTACCTTTATCAGTATTGGTTAAATTCGTACCTGTGATTTGACCAAAAGTAATATTATCCAAAATAGAAGTAAAAATAATTGGCTGTGAAGCTGTTCCAACTGCATTAATTTTTCCTCCTTTTGCAATTACTAATGCAGAAGCTAATGCATCTGAACCTTCTTTACCTTTGATGATTGTTCCTGGCTCAATTGTCAAAGTTGCGCCACTGCTAACAATAACTTTTTGATCCAAAATCCAAATTTTATCTGCAGTCCAAGTTGTGTTTGCAGTTATAAAACCTGTCACTACTACTTCATTTGCAGTTACAACTGGCGCATAAGTACATGAACCATCATCTTTTTTGGCTTTCTCGTTGTAATTAGTCGCTGTTTCATCAGTACAACCTTTTTTCTTACATGAGGTAAATCCAGTTGTCAAAGCTATCGCTGCGACAATCATTCCTACTTTTGTTAAACTTGTTTTCATTGTTTGATTTTTATCATTAATTTTTCTAGTACAAAGTTGCGCCTATAGATTAACCCAAGTGTTACACCATCATTATATATTACTTAACCTTGTGTTAAATGAATGTTACTTGATTTTATATGTAATGGACGCTGAAACAGTTACTCCTTGTTTAAAAGAGTTGTAAACCCTTTCTTCCGCATTGTGAGCAACATAAAACTCGTTTTGAGTGCGGTTCAACAAATTTTGACCACTAATACTTAGTGACCATTTCTCTTTTTCATCAAGACCTTTAGTCGCTTTAAAGTTCAGACTATGAAATGGTTGTTCATAAACATCTGGAATAATCCCTACACCAACAACAGCTAATCGAGCACCCTGAACATTATAACTCAAATTCAATGTCAACCCTTTTTCAGCATTAATAAATGTAGCGAATGAATTTATTGAGTAAGGTGATTGTCCAAACATTGGTCGGTATCTATCAACTACTTCGTCACCTCTTTTATTCGCCAATCGAATATCATATTCACTTACGATAAAATCACCTTTATTGATCATTACTTTCGTCATATCAATACGAGAAATAATATAGTTGAAATTCGCTCCAACAGTAAAGCTCATGTGTTGTTGACTTTCTTTCTTAAAACCTAAAGCTTTTCGAACTTCTAACTCAAGACCATACACTTCAGCTTCACCAGCGTTTACTGGACGAACTTCATTTGGTGCCTGCTCGTATGTTGCAATTTCAATTGGGTTATAGAATTTTTTGTAAAACAAACTTGCAGAAACCAATTCCGTTCTTCCAAAGAAACGTTCCCATCTGAAATCAGCATTGTAAATTTTTGATTGCAACAAATCAATATTTCCGTTAAAAGTTCTAGCTAAAATCGGGTCATAAATTTGAGCTATTGATTTTTCTCTGAAAGATGGTCGAGCTACAGTTTTAGAGAAAGAACCTCTAAAATTAGTTTGGGCATTTGATCCATCCTTTCTGTTTTTTACTTTGTACAATAAATTTAATGAAGGCAAAATGTCTAACTCATCCAACACTTTTTCATTATTGTACTTTACTGTTCCAGCATTGTTTTGACCAGTATAAATATTATCAGCCTTTTCAGCACGAACTCCGTATGTTGCTTTTAAATTAGAAGTAATCGGTAATTCATTCATAATATACAAAGCTGAAACCATTTGACTTCCAACATACTGATTCGATGGAACAATTTGTCCTTTCGCATAAATTCCAGAATTGTTTTCTGAAGACCAAATGTTATTGTCTTGAAAATAGAAATTAGGATCTAAACTTGTTTGGTTGAAATTTTTCAAATCAAAGAAATAATCATAAACCGAGAAATCTCTTTTCTTATACAAATTTGCCGCTCCAAATGACAAAGTTGTTTTAACAGAGTCATTCATTTTAAAATCGTAGCTAAAGTTCAATCTTGTATTGATGCTTTTTTCATCCAAATCCCTGAAAATTCTTCGGATTTGAGAACCAACCGCTGGATTCATTTCATAGGTTATTACAGAATCACCACTCGCGTTAAGTGAATGAACTTCCTCAAGTACCGTTGATCTCATATCTGGATCTGAAATCTTCGAATATGTTGGGGCTATTGTCCAATTCATTTTCATCTTGTTCATTGTGTGATTCCCTTTCAAATTCACATTACTAACTTGACGTTGTGTATATTGGATGTTTTGCTTGATTAAAATTGCTTGATTTCCTTCAACGTTGTTCTCTCTAATATTTGAAGCAGTTTTTATTCCGTTTTGAGTATGAAAAACACCTAAAGAAATTTTATTGTTTTTATTTAGAATCAAAGATTGATTGAAAATACCAGTCCATAAAACTTCATTCGTAGCAACTATACCACTTGATACGCGAAATGTTTCAAGTTCAGTTTGTTCAGTATCTTGGCTTCTAAAGTAATTACCGAAACTTTTCAAATCGTTTAGCGAATTGTTATTTCTATAATTCAAGGCAAAAACATATCCATAATCCTTTTCAGTTTTGAAAATGTTCTTTTTAAAATCACCAAATGAGACACCATAATTATGATTTGGCATTGCTGTAGTTTGTTCAAAACCCATTTTTGGATTAAACGATTTTGTATCACTCGTTGTAATTGGATTTCCTTGAGAAGGATCTATAGTTTTTGAATAAGGGTTTATTTTTAATGCTCTAGTTCCATCATCAAAGCCTAAATAGTCTAATTTCCCTCCTTTGTAACCAATGAAATCTTTATTAAACGTTGTCACAGTATTAAATCCTCCACCGAAATTTACATTAACCTCTTTTTGAGTTGGATATTCTTTGATTAAAACATCCAAAAGTCCACCGGCGAAATCTCCCGATAAATCTGGAGTAAATGTTTTATAAACAGTTATATTGTCTATCAAGGCTGTTGGAAAAATGTCTAGTTGGACCGAATTACGATCTGGATCCAAACCGGGAATTTCAACACCGTTTAATATTGTCTTTGTATATCTATCTCCCAAACCGCGTACAAACACGTACTTACCTCCTTGAACTGAAACCCCAGGTACTCTTGAAACGGCATCTCCTGCTGTTGCATCACCAGTCGCTTTCATTTGTTCCTTGGTCATTCCATCTGTGGAATTGGCAGCCTCTCTTCGTCGGGCGTCATCACCAGCTATTGAACTTGGCGCTTTTCTATATGCTATAACTTGAACCGTACCAATTTCCATCATAGGTTCTTCCATTAAGACAATTAACGGGTCATTCTCACCTGCTTTCAAATTAACCTCCATGATAATTTCATTTAGTCCATTCTGACGGAAGGCTATTAAAGCAGGACCAGGTTTTCCGATAATTTTAAAATTACCATCAAAGTCAGTGCTGGTGCCTCTAAAAACTGTACTATCTGGATTAAGTAATAGAACCTTTGCAAATTCAACTGGAACCTCCTTACCTGCCTCAACTTTCACAAGATTACCCGATAATATGGCATTCTGTCCGAATGAGATAAAAGATAAAAATCCTAATGCGATTGCGACGATGTTTTTCATATCAATTGTTTCAATTTTCGCTACAAAAGTACTGTGAGGGTTTTCCATTTCAACAATTTACATCCTTAACATTGTATTAAAGTTTATTAACAAAGGCTTAACATTGTAATTTTTTCACCTTTTCCAATTAAGTAAAAACTAAGAATATTGAGATTGCATTTATCATTTTTTTGAAGCCGAAATATGTTCAAATAAATAATTAAAAATGCAATTGCCAGAATTAGCTGAATTTTCAGAAATTTCAGAAATTTTTATCGAATAAACCCTAATTCTAAATCAAAGCTTAATTAATTATTTTGATTGTTAATATTAACTTAACACCAATCGACATTGCAGTTCTCAGACTTAAGGTAATTTTGCCCGAATTAATGATACATGAATTCTATGAAGAATGTGATTAAATTTTCTCTTTTTGTATTTGTATTGGCGTCTACTAGTTTCTATTCACTTGCACAAAACATCGACATTTCGCCAAGTACATTTCAAAATGTCTTGGCAACCGGCGGAGAGAAAAGCGTAAAAATCTCGTGGTCCATCGACTATGATATAATCGATTCTTTAAAAGCTCAAGGCTATCTTATTGAAATAAAATACAATACAGAAATAAAGGCAAAAAAAGAAAAAGAAGGATACAGTAATTCCAAATGGGATGAAATAAAAAAGATTCCATTAAACACTACTTCATATGAACTTACAAATCTTTTAGGGGCAGAGAAGTACGTTTACCAAGTTGGACTCTATTCTCCGAAAGGTGAAGCCGTTTTTTCAGATAAAGGCAAAATTGAAACAGAACGCGGATGGGGAATTTTTAAATTTCTAGTTTTAATTGGTGCCCTCGGAATGTTCATCTATGGGATGAAAGTAATGAGCGAAGGACTTCAGCAAGCAGCGGGTTCAAAATTGCGTAACTTACTAGGATCGATAACGTCAAATCGTGTTAAAGGTGTTTTAACTGGTTTTGGCATTACCTCTATCGTTCAGTCTTCCTCAGTGACAACTGTAATGACTGTTTCATTCGTAAACGCTGGATTAATGACCTTAACGCAGTCAGCCGGTGTGATGATGGGTGCAAATATTGGAACAACAATTACCGGATGGTTGATTAACCTATTTGGCTTTAAAGTAAGTATTAGTGCTTACGCACTCGTTTTCATTGCTATTGGATTCCCGTTTATGTTCTTTGGAAAGGCAAAGATGAAAGCTTGGGCAAGTGCAATCATTGGTTTCTCGCTACTTTTTATGGGATTGAGTGAGTTAAAAGATGCTGTACCTTCTTTATCCGAAGATTCTGCTTTGGTACAATTTTTTATAGATTACAAGGATATTCCCGTTATAAGTACAGTTTTATTCGTTCTTTTAGGAACCTTGGTTACGATAGTAATTCAATCCTCATCCGCGGCAATGGCATTAACCATGACCCTTGTTGCAGGTGGAATTATTCCATTTGAAGTAGCTGCGGCTATGAT
>TARA_R110000737_G_scaffold153529_1_pt1 | contig 61798 bp, 45 predicted proteins | sample TARA_R110000737 | Tara Oceans TARA_R110000737 (sample SAMEA4398027) | marine metagenome | biome: Polar Biome; feature: [SRF] surface water layer (ENVO:00010504); material: water (ENVO:00002006), including particulate matter (ENVO:01000060) such as... | depth 5 m | reverse complement strand
TGGTGGTGGCGAAACTGGTGGTGGCGAAACTGGTGGTGGCGAAACTGAACCAAATCTAGTTATTATTGCAACTCACTCATACAATGTGAGCAGTACAATCAGCTCTTCAACGAAAAAGATTACTTTTAAACCCAATAGAACTGTGAGTACAGCAGTTACTTACACCATTTGTGATAGCAATAGATCAGCATTACCTAGACAGGTAATTGTGAGCAACGTGGGCCTTATTAGTAGCAAGCTTGGAGGGGTTTGTGAATGAAAAGTAACAGTGTAGAGGCAGGCGTAGGGCTGATAGAGGTGATGGTTGCGATTCTATTACTATCTGTTGCAGTACTTGGATTTAGTGCTCTACAATTGCGAGCAATTAGTGCTACTGATGAGAGCTTGCTACGCACTCAGGCACTCAGTGTTATCCGTGGCTTAGCGGAGAATATGCGTGCTAATTCGCAACAAATTGATACCTATCAACAGACAATTAATGATGCTACAAAGACCGTTGAAAGCTGTACTGAATGTACTGCTGAGCAGATTGCTATTAATGAGTCTAAAGCAGCATTTGAGCAGTTAAACGACTATGGTATTAGTGTGAAAATGGTTACTTGTCCAGGAACAGCTGATTTTTCTCAGGTCAAATGTGTGATCGCGGCCTGGAGAGATACTAAGCCATTAATGGATGATAGTGACAATGATGCTTGTGCGAATGAAAATGGTATTTATAACAGTGGTAGTAACTGTATCATTGTGGAGACATATTGATGAAATCCGATATACCTATAAACATTAGATGTCATCAAGGCTTTACACTGATTGAGCTTATGATTTCGCTAGTTTTAGGCTTGTTAATATCAGCTGCTGTAATTCAGGTTTTTATTACTAGTCAACGTGTAGATCGCATACAGAATGCAGGTTCTGAAATTCAGGATTCAGCAATATTTGGTTTGCAAGGTTTAGAATATCAGTTAAGACTGGCAAATCTTGGCAATGATGGAGTGCCTCTTAATGACAAAACTACTATAGGCGGTGTGGTACTTACTTCTAGCGACGATGATACAGATCTTGTCAATGTTTTAACTACAAACGAGCTAAAGGATGGTTTTTTGACTCGTAGTCATGATATGAGCAGTACGGGAAATAAAGATCGTAGATGGAACGGTCTGACTAACACCGATGTTGCTAGTGACCAGCTTACTATTCAATATACTAATACTACAGGTCAGGTGCTACAAGATTGCGAAGGTAAAAATGTGGAAGTGAATGAGCGCGTAATTGCTCGTTATTTTATAGCAGAAGACGATAATAAAACTGGTCTAGATAGAAAGAACTTAAATCTGAATTGTGATGCAGGTAGAATAGAAAAGAAAAATGATACTGAATACGAATACCAAGACTTTGGTGATATTGGTCAAACTGTCATTAGAAATGTAGATCAATTTAATATTCGTTTAGGTGTAAAACAAGAAGTCAGTACTAGTGGTATATTAAGGTATGAATATACTGATATGAGTGTCAAAGAATATATGGATATTGTTACTGACAAACCTTTCATTACGAATATTAAAATTGCTATTTTAACTCGTAGTAATTCTAATAGTCCTGACGATAGTAATAGTAAGTTCACTATATTTGGTGCCGAGCAGCAGTTAAAGAGTCAAATAAATGCTCCAAAATATTTACGACGTATTTATGAAACCAATGTGCTGTTGCGTAATGCCCGAGTCGTAAATGTGATCAATGGTGTTAGTTAAAAAAATTGACAAAACATACCTCTCCTATACATATTAACAAAGGTAGCAATCAGTCATGAATACCGATAGCTCTCGCATCCATATTTCATTAGGTTCTGACCAGTATGGAGCAGTATTGATTGTAGTACTGCTGTTTTTGATGTTGATTATGATCGTAGGAGTAGTTGCAGTACGCAATAGCAGTACAGATTTAAAGTTGGCTACCAGTGATCAGATAAATACTTTACTGCTGCAATCCTCTGATAGCGTAAACAATAAAATCGAGATGTCAGTTAATGGATCTCCCGCTTCTGATCAATATAAACAGATTATGGGTATCACCGGTATATTTGGATATTATATTTTAGAGGATAATAACAGTGATATCATCGATTTTTGTTATCGACCGCGATCTTCTTTCTTCAACATTGATGATGCTGTTATACGTCGCAATGCAGGTAGATTAGTTACCAATGCTACAGGCTACTGTGACCCTACTAACGCAAATGATTATACCAGTAATAGAAACACGACGATGACACAAGTCATGGTAAAAAACGTTAGCGCGACTTCAAATCGAGGTAGCTTTGAGCACATGAATTTGGGCACAGACTCTGATGAAAAGACTGCGGAAATGTATACTTTTGAGGTGTATTCGACGTCAGTTCTACCCGCTTATGGGAATGCTAAAGATAGCAAGATAGAGGAATGTTTTGAGAAAGATGCTTCAGATAAGATTGATGGGGTTACAAAATGTATGACCGAAAATAACATCCCTAGTAAAATGCTTGTAGAGAAAGTTGACTTGGCCAATATCCAAAATAGTGAGCTCTGTGATTATTTTGGTAATAGCGGAAAAACAGCCAGTACAAATGCATTATGTAGAGATATTTAAGAGCCGTTATATTTATAGCATCATTCTATTACAGCCGTACTTGGAGATAACAGTATGAAAATCAAACCCCTCAATCGTTATCATGTACCCGTAGTAACGGCACGCCAACCTCATGTTCATCAGTCTAAACATTCTTGGTGGCGAGCCTCTAATCTGAGTGCTGCGATGATGGGTATGATGTTTATTACTATGTCTCAAGCCGCCGTTAATCAAAATGGAGACGTAAGTGATATTGGTGATCTAAGCATTTATCAGCCTGCCAAAACGGCCAGAACCAATCTTATGATGATGATTGATACCTCAGGCTCGATGGGTATCAGCTCACTGGTACTGCCCAAAAATAACCCATACGGCAGTCCGGGTGATGTGGATGAACCTTTATGTAAGCGCGTGGGCGTAGATGAGTATCAAAGCAATCGAAGAAATACCAGCCCCATTTATGAATGGGCTTATAACTTGACTGATGCCTCAACCAATGGCAGAACGTCAATACGAAAAAGTGTCGTGATTGGTGGTCAAACGATTGAATACTACGTTCGTGGGTGCCAAAAAGGTGATGTTAAAGCTTTAGACCGTTTATCACGATTAAAAGACGCACTTTTACCGCTACTGGCAAGTGAGCAAATCAGCGATCAGGTATATATGGGTTTGGGACACTTTTCATCCAAAACGGGTCTGAATATTGGTAACGCCAGTAATAAGCTGGTTGATGGGCACTCAGGGCGCATACTGGTGCCCGCTGCACCGCTAACCACGGCTCAGCGTCAAAAAATCGCCAGAGCCTTAGCAGATATCAAATCATTAGACACGACCACAAATGAAGACGGTACTGCCAACGCAAATCTTAAGCTATCAAGTAATAGCTATCCTGATGTGACCAAATCATCGAGCGGCACGCCCACCGCCCATGCCTACGCTGAAGCTGGCGCTTATATGATGGGCACTGGTACAGGCTATGATAGTAGCCAAACCAACTCTGGATCGATCAATATCATCTACGATGGGTCTATGATTAAACAAAAAGCATGGAACCAAGACGAACAGGTTTATTTTGTCTGTGTCGAATTGGGAACTACTCAAGATGCTGTAGCCATTGGTGCTACTGTCAAGCAGTGCGCAAATAACTGGCCAGGACATGATAACAGTAGAAAAACCGTAAGCCAAGGCACAGTTAATGGAGGCATCTATCGTCCGACAGCTAATGGCAGTTGGGAACGAATCTCCAGTCAAGACGACTTCAAAACCAAAGTCAATGCAGCAATGGGAAAAACGGTCACCATGGACAACCTGTGGGACACTTATGACAAGTTACCTGTCGGCTGGCGTTATGGCGGCTGGTTAAAAGTTGCTCAAGAGCCACTTGATATCGAGCCTATCGTTGGAACCGTTTGGGGTTATGGTAGTGGCATTACTGGCCTAGTCTCTTATCGAACCAACCCATTTACGATAAGAGCTGATGAGAGGGAAAATATGGTTGGCGGTTTGAGGTACTCTGCCGCTGATACCAAAAAATCTAATGGTCAAAGCTATATTCAGGGTAGTAGTACTGGGCAATGCGACAGTAATGGCATCTACTTTTTAACCGATGGCGCACCTAACTCAACTACTTATGGGCCTCCGACCACTAGTGACCAGAACATGGCACAGGCCATCATGAACGAGTCATTAACAGGCGGTACGAGGATCAATAACAAGCCATCAGGCACAGGTGTCTTAACCTCTCCAACCCTACAGTCTAATTTATTCCGTGGTGAAACTGGCGGTTGGGAGTATATTGGTGAGTATGCTAAGCGCTTGAATGATAGCACCCAAAATCCTGCTGGTACCAGAATCAGAACGGCTGTGGCAGGCTTCGGGGCATCTTTTGCTGGTATTCCCAAAAAGGCAGACGGTAGCTATGACTGTGCTGCTGCTGCTACTTTAGATGCAAAAAATGCCTGTAAATGGGGTAGTAGCGAGTATGGTAACGGTGGATTTTTTTATGCTGAAACGTCACTTGATATTGCTAATAGTGTTCAACAGTTTATCACTGATTTGAATCAAACTATTAATACTACGCCAGCCGGCACGATAAGCGTACCAGATGACCCCTACCAAACTAGTACTACTCTACCTTATGCCTATCTACCGATGCTAGAGCCTAAAGTAGGCGATACATTTAAGGTATGGCCAGGTAACCTTAAAAAGTATGAAACTAAAAATGGTACGTTATATGGTAAAAGTAATAGGCGGCTATATAGCAATGAAGGTGGCGCGCTGAATGATGCTGCCGCTGATTTATGGAAACAGTCTCCTATTGCTACTTCAGGTAACTCAGCAATCAATAGTGGTGGGTTTTATACACGATTAATAGCACCAGATTTAAGCTCACCTGCTAGCACACGAAATGTATTTTTTGAAAACTATATAGGAGCTAATGATACGCGGATAACTGATGGTGTGGTAAAGGTTGGCGTTAGCAACAGTGGTGTGCCTACAGGACTAACGCAAATTAATGATAATGTTTACAGGACTGCTGGTTTATCATTGCCTCGTTCCAAACGTATCATGCTAAATTTCTTAGGTTACAATATCGATGCGACGACTAATGATGATATATCTAACATAGATCTGAGGGAACAAAAGTATTTACCTACTCAAGCCATTCGTCAAGTAGGTGGCGTGGTACATTCAAAGCCTGCATTGGTGTCTTATAGTGCTGAAGTAAATGCTGCAGGCAATGTTACTGCTGATAACCGTGAAGATTATTTACTGTTTGGTTCCATGGATGGTGCTCTACACTTAGTAGATGCCAAAACGGGAGAAGAGGAATGGGCACTTGTCTTACAAGAAATGTTCCGTACACAATCAGAAGCATTAGTTAAAGATGCCTTGGGAGAATTAAGCTTCGGAGTAGATGCACCTTGGCTAGTGAGTGCAAAGTATCGTTATAGCAGTACCACTATAAATGATCAAAAAAACCGTAAAGTCTCTTTATATAAGCCTGACAGTAGTAACGTAGACGATGTAACCAATACTAGCAACTTCTTGTCAATGGCAGCCTATGGTGGCTTTCGCATGGGTGGCAAAGGTTTATACGCTTTAGATTTGGCTGACAAAACGACGCCCAAGATTCTATTTAGTATCACGCCGGATATTAGCCATACCGATCCGGTATTACACAAAAACAATGCTGGTACTCAAGCGACTTTCAATAATACTGACTATAGCAATGTTGGACAAATTTGGAACACAGTGACCATTGCCCGATTAAACCAAAACGCCAGTGATAGTAAGTATAAAGACGTCATAATCTTTGGTGGTGGATATGACACAGAGTATGAAGATCCACAGTTTGTGCCGACTACTGCCGCTAAAGGTAGCTCTATTTATGTCACAGATGCAAAAACAGGTGAAAAACTATGGTCATGGAACAATCCTCAAAATCATAGTATCGTCGCTGGCGTGACAGCGCTTGACCGTAATAACGACGGTTTATTCGATCACTTATACTTCGCTGATCTAGGTGGTAATGTTTTTCGCGCCGACTTTATTAACGAAAAAGAGAAAGCCTTCAACGAAGTACGTGTAGTTCGAGTGCTAGAGGCATCTGAAAGTGTTAAAACATTGCCTTACCGTTTCTACAATCGTCCAGTTTTGAGCTTTTATAGAGATAATCAAAGCAAGATATTTGCTCTTGTCAATATTGCTTCTGGCGATCGTAGTTCCCCGTTAGCTAAGCGTCGCGATACAAAGGCTTTAGCCAATCGTTTATACGGCATTATAGATACTGATATTGTTCGTGCTGATCTATTAGAAAATACTGCGACATCATCACTCCAAATTAAAGACCTAAACGAAAAAAATGATTTGATTGAGCTTGGTGGTAGTCAGTTATCCAAAAATACAAAGCAAGCGAAAGCTAAAATGATTGAAAAACTAACGGTAATAGATAGTTCTAAAGATAAGAAAGGTTGGTACTACCCATTGACACGTTTTGCAGGGTTTGAGAATGTCTCACATGTAAAATCAATAGGGGATTATCGCGTCATAAACAACTTTTTGTTTATGTCTGTATATGACCCTAATATGTCGTATGGGAGTAGTAATGTCTGTGAAGCACAAACGTTAGGCGGGTCAGAACAACAGATGTATTGCTTGCCTTATGGTGTATGTATGGATGATACCTCCGTTACAGGTACAGGTGGCTTTATCCCTGCTGGCAAAGGCATTCAGGAGCTTAGTTTAGGAGCAGTGAACTCTGATAATTTGGACACCACTGTATTACTTGGCACACGTAGTCTGACAGACCGCGCTAGCAATCTATTGAGCTATGGTGCTGACTCTAGCAAAGGGTCTGCTCCTAAAGAACCGCCAGCTGGAGGCTATGATGGCAACAATCCTTACGGTAGTATTACAAAAGATAATGGCGATGGCTCCATGGCAAATATACTATTCAAAGATCGTTATATATTAAAGCCAACACAATGGTATGAGAGCAACTAATGCATACCAAGAGTGAGAATAGATTGCATGTCAATATAAGAGGCTTCACTCTTATTGAACTAATGGTGGTCGTGGTGATCATCGCTGTACTAGCAGCCGTTGCTATTCCCAGCTATAGGCAATATGTGATAAGAAATGCCGAGCGTGATGTGCAAGCTAAAATGCTTAATTTAGAGTTGCAGCTGGAGCGATGGCGATCATCCGCATTAACTTATAAAGGTTTTGAACCGCAGACAATTAATAGCGCTGATAATAAGGCAAACTATGGTTACGATGCCAGTAACACGATTATTTATGTACCACAAGGCAGTAATGCCACCAACTATCGCTACCAGATTACCCTTGTCGATGGTGCTGCTGACCCTGAGAAGTCTTTGGTGACAACTGATACCGCTATTGATAACGCGACAGGTAGGACATGGAAGATGCTGGCAACGCCTAATAGTACAGGTACCTTTAAAGAAGCGAACAATATGTTAATGACCAGCACAGGTATACGTTGTCAAAACAAGAGTAGTATCACGATTACGGCGACTAATTGCGGTACAGGTCAGGAGGAATGGTGATGACAACAACGTATTGTAAACGACATAAGATCACTAAAACTCAGTATGGATTTACCTTGATTGAGATGATGATTGTCATCGCTATCATTGGTGTTATGGCTGCTATTGCCTACCCCAGCTATCAGCAATACATCATCAAAGCCAAGCGTGCCGATATGATGAGTGAGATGCAAAATATTGCTTCAACGATAGAAAGCCGAAAGTTGGCACAGGGCAGCTATAGTGATATCAGTTCAAGCATTAAAACAGAATTCGCAACTGAATATCCAAGACAGGGCAGTGCTCTATACGATGTTACTATTAATCCAATCACACTAACGCCTCCAGATAATATACTGACTGAAAAATGGATAATCACTGCTATGCCTAAAACTGGCAGTCAAATGGTAGCTGACGGCAGCCTTAGTCTTAATTACCGTAATGTGAAGTGTCGAGGGAGTATATGCGGTAATAGCAATGAATGGAATAAATAATATTATTAAATTATCATCATAAAACTGACAAAAATCGTCAGTAAAACTTACTATTTGCTCTTAAAAAGATATTGACTGACAATTTTCAGTAAGTTTATGGAAATATTAGTGAGATTGTTGGATTAAATATAAACATATAATAATTTGAGGTGCGTTTTCGCTTGGTAAAGCGATATAGAGTGTAATTAGCGTGGGTTATAAGCAAGGTGACATTATTTCAAATAGTTGAGATAGTATATCGTAAGAACTTTTATAAAAGTTGGCATAGTATCTGCATTAGTTATAACAAGAAAGAAATTCGTTATATCCCTGAGGATAAAACGCGCTAGTAGACACAATAGCCGCTTATCTTCATATACCCCAAAAGGAGTTCTTATGAACACTGTACAGAAAGGTTTCACCCTAATCGAACTCATGATCGTTATCGCGATTATCGGTATTCTAGCAGCAGTAGCATTACCTGCGTATCAAGATTATACGACTAAAGCACGTGTATCAGAGGTAGTACTTGCAGCTTCTTCATGTCGTAGTACGATTACTGACTTAGTACAAAACTCACCTACTACAGCTTTAGGTGACGCTTTAGAAAACGCTTGCAAAATACAGCCTACTAAGTTTGTAAAGAGCGGTTCGTCTACTAGCACTGGCGTTATCAAAGTAGTTGGCGACAATGCGAAATTAGGTGGCGATACTACAGCATCTCTTAATACTGTTGAGTTAGTTCCAATGGTTAGCACTCCTCCTGCAAGTGGTACTGGAGATCCTACAATAGCGGCTTTAACAGTTAGTGATGGTGGTAAAACGATTCATGGCTGGAAGTGTGGCCCAGAAACAGGCACAGGTGCTAAGCCAATGCCTTCTAAATACTTACCTGGTTCATGTCAAGGCACTTACTAATTCATTAGTAGGTTAGAATGATTAAGAAAGACTGGCTTGCCAGTCTTTTTTTGGTCTAAATAATAAATTCGTAGGACTTTTTTGTATTTAGATTATCGCACTGATTTAACAAACCTCTATTTTATCGTAGGTTATTAAGGTCAAGGTATGTCTCCTCGTCTAAAATTCTTTATTAAACATCTATGCATTTCATTGATAGTAGCGTTGCTAGTCTTAACTGGGATTTTTACAGTTTGGTATCCCGCGCCTTTGGCTAAAGCGACAGGTGTCACACATATTGTACTTCTCATGATCGCGATAGATGTGATCGTCGGTCCCATATTAAGCCTCATTGTCTATAAAGCTAATAAGAAAACCTTAAAGTTTGATTTGTTGGTCATAATACTATTACAGATATCGGCATTGAGTTATGGAATATACAGTTTGGCTGAGGGTAGACCAGTCTGGATGGCGTTTAACGGTAATCGCTTTGAGCTGATAAGAAATAATGAGCTGCTTGATGTCAGTATTGATAACCGTGTAGATAGTGAATATTATCACCCCAGTCTGTTAGGACCTAGATATGTGGCTGTGAAAATCGCTGTAAATCAGTTGGAAAGAGAGAAAAATATGTTTGAAGAGCTGCAAGGTGGCATATCTTTAGCTCAGAGACCAGAACGATATGTCGCCATTGCAGAAGCAAACGGTAGAATAATAGAAACTGCTGAAGGTGTATCTGATCTCAAAAACTATAATTCAGAGCAAGCAGTAGACAGTATCCTAGATAGTTATCCCAATGCGAGTAGCTATTTAGCTCTAAAAGCGAATGAAGTTGATATGACTGTATTATTAGACGAGAAAGGAAATACGATAGAAGTCGTAGATCTAAGACCGTGGCAATAAGTATGCTCAACTGACTTTATGTATGTTCATTAACTGTAGACTGGAATAATCTATGCAGTGGACTCTACAAAGCTATATTTATAGATAGCTTTACAATGTAATTTAATGATTACTTTTTTTGGGAATATAGTTATGAATAAGGGTCAAGGTGGCTTCACCCTAATTGAAATTATGATTGTCATTGCAATTATTGGAGTTTTGGCCGCTATTGCGTTACCTGCATATCGTGACTATAAAACAAAAGCTAGAATTTCAGAGGTGATATTGGCTGTTTATTCTTGCCGAGCTGCTGTAGTTAACATTGTACAGCCGTCATCAAAAATAGATGTTTCTGATGCTTTGCGAAACTCTTGTAATTTTAAGCCTACTAAATATGTTAAAAGCAGCTTTGTCGATGAAAATGGTATCGTCACTGTCAAGGCTGACGAAGATAAGTTAACAGAATTAACTGCCACAACCAATACGTTAACAATAGTCCCTATGCGGACAGCAACTACTGCTTTGATAGGTACATCTGACGGTGGAAAAACAATTGTCGGCTGGCGATGTGGTTCAGTAGCAGATGGCACGACTATTCCAGCCAAGTATTTACCCAGTTCATGTCGAGGAACTTATTAGTTATCCAATAATAGCATTAGAGACGAGGGTACGCGAACCATAATCTAGTTTGAAAGGTCTACTAATAAACAGCGTAATAAAAAAGGCTGAAGGAATACTTCAGCCTTTTTTATTACGCGTAAACTTTATAAATAAACTACTTCTCTAAATACTGAATCTTACCTTCCACGCCATCCCACTTTTCAGCTTCTGGCATTTGTCCTTTCATCTCAGTGATGTTTGGCCATTTTTGTGCCAGCTCTTCATTGAGCTGGGTGAACATTTCTTGGCCTTTGGGTACTTCATCTTCTGAGAAGATCGCATTGGCTGGACATTCAGGCTCACATAGTGCGCAATCGATACACTCATCAGGATCGATGACTAGGAAGTTTGGGCCTTCATAAAAGCAGTCCACAGGACAGACTTCTACACAGTCGGTGTATTTGCAAAGAATGCAGTTATCTGTAACGACAAAGGTCATAGTGAGGTCTACCTGTTATTGGATTGGCTGATATAGTCAATCTCTTTCAAGAGAATTATTATGTCAGCCTTGCCTGAAGTATTATTCATACCTCTGCGCTCAGCTGCAGTGTAATTCTTTTAAATTAAATCAACTATAAGGGCTACATAGAATAGTTGGAAAATAAAGCGTATTTTAGCGCCTTTACTACGCTTTGACAATTCCCTTTAATGACTAATGATTTTCTTCAGATGATAAAGTAAATCATGCGCTTGCTTAGGTGTTAAGCTATCAGGGTCAATTGTGCTCAGCTCATCTTGTAGGCTAAATAACTGATTTTGTTTTGGATTACTAATTGCGTCTGATGTTTGAGTAGTATGACTTACTTCTTGATTGAGAGTAGCATCATTATAACTTTCTTGCCGTTTATCCTTTACTGACTTAGCTAATTCATTTTTATCATCAACAGTTTTTGCTTTATCTACGGCTAAATGGTCTAACTGTAAGTTGTCTGCTAAATAGCGCTTAGCATCCTCTAGCACTTGGGTAGGAATACCAGCCATTTTTGCGACATGCAGCCCAAAGCTAGAGCTTGCTGCACCATCTTTTATCTGATGCAATAGCAATAACTGACCGTCGACTTCACTGGCTGCTACATGGACATTACGGATATTAGCATGATGCCTGCCAATATCATTCGTTAATTGTGTCAGCTCAAAATAATGAGTGGCAAATAATGTCAGGCAGCCAATCTCGACTAGGCGATTGACACAGGCATGGGCAATGGCAAGGCCATCAGTAGTGGCAGTACCGCGGCCGACTTCGTCCATTAATACCAGTGATTTATTGGTAGCTTGATTTAAGATATTGGCCGTCTCGATCATTTCTACCATAAAGGTCGATTTGCCACCAGCCAAGTCGTCAGCTGAACCAATACGAGTAAAGATACGATCGATATCACCAATATGAGCACTAGCGGCTGGCACAAAGCTGCCGCAATGAGCGAGTAGGACTATCAAAGCCGTTTGGCGCATATAGGTAGATTTACCACCCATATTAGGGCCGGTAATCAGAAGCAGTCTTTCAGGGTGTCCTTCATCAGCATTGGCGCTACCTAGTGCACAGTCATTGGCGACAAATTGGTTTGTACTTAATGAATTACTATTCCTATTGTTCGTATTCGTTTGATTCAATGCCGCTTCGACCACAACGTGACGACCTTGACGAATATCGATATTGGTTTGACTTTTGGCCACTGATTCGCTTTGGTCTTTTGTATGTAGACCCATGGTTGGGCGCTGCCAGTTATACGTCATGGCAAGTTGGGCCCAATTGCTTAGCACATCTAGTTGTGCGATAGCCGCGCTAAGCTGTTGTAGATCAGCCAAATGTTGGTTTAATTGATTTAAGAGTTCTTGATACAGCTGCTTTTCACGCGCTAATGCCAAGGACTGGGCACTTAGATATTCTGTCTCGACTTCCTTTAGCTCATCAGTGATAAAGCGCTCACTACTTTTGAGCGTTTGCCGACGGATAAAGTGGGCAGGGGCATTCTTCGCCTGCATTTTGGGCAATTCAAAATAGAAGCCGCTAACTTTATTAAAGCCGACTTTTAGACTCGGTAGTTGGTTGTCTTGACGTGCACGCTCGACCATCTCGTCTAGCGTCAATTGGATATTGTCATGCAAGTGGGTAAGACGATCAAACTCTTCATCAAAGCCCGATGCTAGCATTCCGCCATCACGGATATGAGCAGGCGGTTCAATGACAATAGCGCGCTCGATTAATTCGGCAACGGATTGAACAGCAGGTAACTCAGCTGGCAATTGCTGCATCAGCATTGGTAAGAGGCCCGCGTCTTCATGGCTGATACCGGATTCTGTCAATAGAGTAGTAAGCTGAGCACTACTAGCGATGCCATCGGCAAGCTTGCGCAAGTCACGAGGCTTGGCACTCATTAGCCCAATTCGACTGCTGATTCGTTCAATATCGCCAATAGTATTCAGCGTTTCTCGTAAACGTGTAACCAGTAAACTATCTTTCAAGTCTTGGTTTGACTCAATTGAGTCACTCTCTGGGCTTAGCAAGCAAGTTATCGCATCTAGACGCATATTGATACGGGAATGCTGACGCAGTGGACGCTTCATTTGCTGTACGAGTAAACGCTTGCCCATCGGAGTCTGACAATGATTCAGCACAGATATCAAAGAAGTACCGTTGCTACTAACAGGGGTAAATAGCTCGAGATTTTGCTGGCTATTGGCATCGATAATTAGGTAGTCATCGCTGTACTCGACAATGAGTTGGTTCACTTGGGGCACATGACGTTGCTGAGTCTGACGCGCATAGTGTATAAGCGCCGCACAACTGGTCTGTACAAGTGGAGCCTCATGAATACCCAACCCATCGAGACGCTGAACCTCGAACTGTTGGCAAAGCGTGTCACTGGCATGCTCACGATGAAAGTCATTGGCAGCGACTTCTATAATAGGGCAGTCCAGATTTTGTCGTAACCACAGTAGCCACTCTGTATCATTGCTTCCAATACTGCCGCCAACGCCATCAATAAGCGCTTCACTAATGATGCATTCACTAGGCGCAAAACGCGCCAATACAGTAAGCATTTGAGTTCGTAAATTATCGATATCGTTTTTGTCTGCTATCAGTGTCTGGGTAGTCAGTGTGCCTGCAGCCAAATCCATCTGGCTAACGGCTGCTTGTAACGTCTGGCTATGGTCTTGCGTTTTCATAGTCGCAATATCGATGGCAACCACAGTCGGCGTATGATTAGGGGCAATCAATGCATCATCGGTAATAGTACCTGCGGTAAGCGTTTTAACCACTTCACGGCGCATGATGCTGCCAGTAGCAGATTTACTTTTGTCTTTCTTCTGCTTGTCGCCCATTGCAGGGGCGTTGGCCTTGTCACTAGCATTGCCAGTTGTTGATTCGTCAATTTGTTCGCATACGACCACTGTCTGACCAGCAGCAATCAAGCGTGCCATATAGCTATCAGCTGCATGAAACGGTACGCCCGCCATGGCTATCGTGTTGCCTGCCTTATCCGTACCACGGCGCGTCAGTGTGATATCCAATATCTGTGCCGCCCGCTTAGCATCGTCAAAGAACAGCTCATAGAAGTCACCCATCCGGTACAAGAGCAATGCTTGTGGATAGTTGGCTTTCATGGTTAGATATTGCACCATCATCGGCGTATGGTCTGCTAGGTTATAAACGGCATTGCCTATACTTAAGCAGTCAGAGCTCTCTTTTTTTGATAAGGGTTTTTCTGATGAATTAGGATTTGACGATTGATTTTGTCCAGATGGCTTTACGGTCATGCAGAGTCTCTTATAGTGCTTTAATAGGTTGTAATGAGTATTTTGTGATAAGGGTGCTAAAGGGTCATTTGTCTTATGTATGAGTTTGATAGATAGCTTTGGCTTTACCAATAAACCAGTTACTTATAGATAAATGGCTTAACGACAAACTTTGAGCCAAAACGTAGCGATCGCAAGCGTATAAAAGTCAAAATGTGAAAAATAATAAAGTCGCTGAAAAAGCTAAAGAATTTAAGAAGGTATTCGCTATTTTAACACGTCCTACTAGGTTTTTACTGTGGCAAATATCTACTCGCTGCCCTTGTATCCATCAGCGTCATAACCATATATAATGACGGCACACTTAATTGGGCGATACTAAATTAGGTAGTACTTAGTCGGGTGATGACAAGGCAGAGAGCTAAGCTTTGGCTAATGCGCACTAATTATCGAATATTCCATAGGTCAAAAAATTATGTTATCAAAGATTATAGGCAGTGTGGTTGGCACCAAAAATGACCGCGAATTAAAACGCATGCGTAAAGTGGTCAGCAAGATCAACGCACGAGAGGCTGAAATACAAGCCCTGTCTGATGAGCAACTACAACAAAAAACTGAAGAATTTAAAGCCAGACATCAAAAAGGCGAAAGCTTAGATGCATTATTGCCAGAAGCGTTTGCTGTCTGCCGCGAAGCATCATTGCGTGTCAATGGCATGCGTCACTATGATGTGCAGCTGATCGGTGGTATCACCTTGCACGAAGGCAAAATCGCTGAGATGAAAACTGGTGAAGGTAAAACCCTAATGGGAACCTTGGCCATGTATCTAAATGCGATCAGCGGCAAAGGGGTTCATCTGGTCACGGTCAACGACTATTTGGCTGCGCGTGATGCTGAGCTGAACCGTCCGTTGTTTGGGTTTTTGGGTATGACTGTTGGTGTGATTTACTCACAGCAGCCGCCACAAGAAAAAATCGAAGCTTATCAAGCTGACATTACCTATGGTACCAATAACGAATACGGCTTCGATTATCTACGCGATAACATGGTCTTTAGTCTTGCTGAGAAAAAACAGCGCCCGCTAAACTTTTGTATTATCGATGAAATTGACTCAATCTTGATTGATGAGGCTCGTACGCCACTTATCATTTCGGGTCAAGCTGAAGATTCATCACGCATGTACGCGTTGATTAATACGATTATTCCTGTGCTAATTCGTTCAAAAGACGAAGAAGCAAACAAGAATAACGAAGAAGAAGACTTCTGGATTGATGAAAAGAATCGCCAGATTGAGATCAGCGAAAAAGGCTATGAAAAAATCGAGCGCTTCTTAATCGAAGTAGGCGAGCTTGGTGAGAACGAAAGCTTATATAGCCCAAGTCGTCTGCCACTTCTGGCTCACGTTCAAGCTGCCATCCGTGCGCATCACGTATTTGTCAAAAACGTTCATTATATCGTCGATGAAGGCGAAGTGGTCATCGTTGATGAAAATACAGGCCGTACCATGCCTGGTCGTCGCTGGTCAGAAGGTTTGCATCAAGCAGTAGAAGCGAAAGAAAACGTTGAGATCCAAGCAGAAAACCAAACACTTGCAACCACGACATTCCAGAACTACTTCCGTCTATATGACAAGTTATCTGGTATGACAGGTACCGCTGATACCGAAGCTGCCGAGTTCAAATCTACTTACGATCTAGATGTCATTGTGATTCCAACGCATGAGCCAATTGCTCGTATCGATATGGATGACCAGATTTTCTTAACCAAGTTAGGCAAATACAAAGGCATCATTCGCGAAATTAAAGAAATTCAAGCCAAAGGCGCGCCAGTACTGGTTGGTACAGCGACGATTGAGGCCAGTGAAGAATTGTCTTACTTGCTTGACCAAGAAGGCGTTAAGCATAACGTTCTAAACGCCAAGCAGCATGAGCGTGAAGCAGAAATTATTGCACAGGCAGGTAGTCCAAAGTCAGTCACGATCGCCACCAACATGGCGGGCCGTGGTACGGATATTATCCTTGGTGGTAACTGGCAGTCGTTTATCGAAGATATCGATGCGGTGAGTCCAGAGGAGATGCAGCGTTTAAAGTCTCAATGGCAAGTCAAACATGACCAAGTCGTAGCAGCTGGTGGTTTACATATCATTGGCTCTGAGCGCCATGAGTCACGCCGTATCGATAACCAGCTACGTGGTCGTGCTGGTCGTCAAGGTGACCCTGGTATGTCACGCTTTTTCCTATCGCTCGAAGATGATCTGATGCGTATCTTCGCAGGCGATCGTGTGGTCAATATGATGCGTGCGATGGGTCTCAAAGAAGATGAAGCCATCGAACATAAAATGGTCTCTAAATCGATCGAAAACGCGCAAGGTAAAGTTGAGAGTCGCGATTTTGATGCTCGTAAAAACCTACTGAAATACGATGATGTTGCCAATGAGCAGCGTAAAGTTATCTATGGTCAGCGTGATGATTTATTAGCAGAGATGGACTTATTAGAAGCCATCGAAGTGATGCATCATGAAGTATATAACGCGATGATCAATCAGTTTATTCCGCCTGGCTCTATTGACGACCAGTGGAATATTGACGGCTTAGAAGACGAGTTAGAAGACGAATTCAAAATCTCGATGCCGATTAATGATTGGTTAGATGAAGATCGCCGTCTGGATGAAGAAGGGCTGCGTGAGAAAATCGTTCAAACGGCGATAGATCGTTATCACAGTCGCCGTGAGCAGATGGGTGAAAAAGACGCCGCTCAGCTTGAGCGTCATTTCATGCTACAGAGTCTAGATAAGCATTGGAAAGAGCACTTAACGCAGATGGATCAGCTACGTAAAGGGATTCATTTACGTGGTTATGCACAGAAAAACCCTGAGCAAGAATACAAGCGTGAGTCGTTTGAATTGTTCCAAATGATGCTTGGTGCGATTAAGTCTGAGACCGTACAGGACTTGTCACGTGTGCATATTCCAACCAAGGAAGAACTGGAAGCATTAGAGATTCAGCAACGTGAGAACGCTGCCCATATGCAAATGCAGTTCGAACATGACGATGTAGATAACTTGGATAGCAATGCGAGTGGTTCAGCTGCTCAGCCGCAACCACAAAACCGTAGTCTAAACAGCGGTGCTGCGGCAGCTGGCGTTGGTGCTGCTATAGCAGGTAACGGTAGTAATGCTAATGAACCAAACCCATATGCAGGTATGAACATCAGTCGTAATGCAGCGTGTCCTTGTGGATCAGGTCTTAAGTACAAGCAGTGCCATGGTAAAATCTAGTCTTTAATCATAGCAAGTTATTAGCTATGTATTGAACTGCTATTAGAGACAGCCTTTATCTGAAAAAGCCCTTATCTTAAGTAGATAGGGGCTTTTTTATATCTGTTAGATAACTTATGCAAACTTAAAACTTGCTAGACTAAGTCCAACAAACACTTTGTATTGATTACTTACAAATTCAGCATAGGCGTGAATTTATGGACACGCTATAGTGTTTAACATATTTATTTGGGAGAGTGTCATGAGTGTAGAATTCTTAAAAAAAGTGCGTAGCTCAGTAGTTTTAACAAGTTTGTTGGCTGGCGCCTTGACGGTCAGCGCTTGTCAGCAACAGGCAGAGCCAGAGTCGGGAATGGAAGACGGTGCTAATACAGAAGAGTCTGTTCCAATGTCAGCGGAGCCTGCTGAACCTAGTGATGTCGTCGTCGATACCGAAGACGCTTCGCTTAACGAAGTAGAAGGTGATACCACCGCTTCAGTAAATAGCGCCGTCATGCAGATGTCGTATCTATGTACACCTGAACTAAAAGTTGAGGCGACTTATAAAGAAGATGCCAATCAAGTTGTTGTTGCAACTGACATGGGTACAGTAACGTTAAACCAGACCAATGAAGGTAGTAATCCTGAAGTGTTTGAAGTGGCGACCGCAATTGATGGTGGTCAAGGCTTCACACAATGGCGTGTAGGGCACGAAGCTCGTAAAACTGGCGTCATGCGTACTGCTGGTACCGATGAGTCAAATGTTAATACATTCGAGTGTAATGAAGCCTCGTAGTTGGTCTTTAATACTTAGTAAGTGATAGGCATTAAAAAAGCAACGCTAAGATAGCGTTGCTTTTTTATGTTGTGACATAATCTTTATCAATCATACAATTTCGTAGTGGCTAAACTATCAGCGCTTATTTTAACGGAGTTGTATCAGAACCATGAGCCAACAGACCTTTTTCAGTCACATCTAACTCTTCATGCTTGAGCTCTACTTGAATGCTATCAGTATGCACATGGGTGCTTTTGTTAATTTCGATATCTTGAATAGCGTAGGTGTCTTTGGTAATAGTAGCCACTTGGCGAGATAGCACAATATCAATCGGTTCATCGCCAATCTCTATTTGTTTACCATTAATGGTCACTACAGCTTTGCTATCCAAAGAAGGCTCGACGTGGCGCAATATATCTTTTTCATCGTAGTTACCAGAGAGTAAATCTTGGCTTTCTGCGTCATGATAATCAGTACGAATGGTGATATATTCTTCTACCAACTCAATTGGCACTTCAACAGTCTTAGTACGTGAATGCTTGATGACGGTTACTTTACCCACATCTAAGCGTTCTTTGTTAATTACAGGACGCTCTTCTAATAGCTCTAAGTGTCCAACATTGACAGTATTGTTCGTCTGCTTCGTTGAGATATTTTGTTCCTTATCCAAGTTATCTTGGTAAAGGCTGTTTCCATTTTCAGTAGTCATTGTTGTTCCTTTATAATTATAAAATGATGAATTTCTAATAATTTAAAGCGTTATATGTTGATCAACCACATATATTAACTAGCTACAGTGAATACTATAAACCATTCGCTCATGTTATGAATACAAAAAAGACCAGAGACATGCTCTGATCTTAATGGCCAAACATATGAGTTTAGCTGATTATTACTATCATATTTAACTGACGATATAGGAAATTTACGTCGTTAAACTATGACTTATTAGCATATTACATGCCACGAGCACGGCGTACATCTTCTGCTGTGATACCATCACGGTCTACTAAGTTACCTTCACGGTCAACCACGTTGCCGTCACCATCAACATCTAGCTCTTCGCGTTGAATGGTCTCAACCACAGTTTCAGTGTGATGATCGGTCGTCTTGCCAACATTTACTTCTTCAGAAACATAGGTTTCTTTGCTGACGCGAGCACGTTCGGCCTGTAGCTCAATTTCAACTGTTTCAGTAGCATCGAGATCACCAATACGACGATCTGTTGGGCGATCTACGCTAGTACGTTGGATATTGGCATGTTCTTCTTCTAGATCTACATCGACATTGCGCTCTTCAGTAACGACATGCTTACCTACTTTTACTAAGCCAGCGACGATACGATCTTTATTCACTGTCAGACGCTCTTCTAATAGCTCTAGCGTATTTGGTGCGTCATAAGAATGATCTGCAATATCAACGCGATCTTCTACAGGGAGTGTATCAGCAGTAAATGCTTGACGATCTCTTTCGTACTGCTCTTTATAGCTGTACTGGTAATCGTGATCGTATACTTCCATGGCTTCTACTTGTGTTTTAGTTAAGCTATCAAAGAAGACATCATCACCAACGATACGTGCTAAACCTGCTGGTACCAGTACTTCTTTTGAGCTAAACCAGCCGCCTGCATCTACAATTAAGTAACGAATACGACCAGTAGTATCTTCTACTAGAGCACCTTCGATTTTACCAATTTTTTCTTCATTGATACCGTAAGCAGTTTTGTGCGTTGGATCATAATAGTCGTCACCAATTAAATCTTGATGAGTAGCTTGAATATCTTTTAAACGGATTAGTTGACTCATTGTTATATTCCTTTTTTGCGAGTTTATTTTTTATAATGTAATGGTTGATGTTGTTATTAATTTTTAGTAAAACCATATTTATTACAGTTAATGGTAAGCCAAATGAATAGCTTCCCTATCAACTTGTAGCTATCCTAACATCGTGATTTTTGATGAGATATATGAGCAAGGTAGCAAAGTGTGCACTTGCAGTAATTGCGTGTAATAGGCTGTAAGTGGCATAACATAGGAGGGGGTAGAAGTTAACGAGTCTTTACACAGAGTAATATTCAACATTCATCGAAAGAAAGCAGACACAAAAAAACCGCATCACTATTAGCAATGCGGTTTTTCAATGAACAATACTTATCTAAGTATTATTTAGCTAACTTACTTTAAGTCAGTTAAACCTGCTTTATTTAAGCAAGTTCAATAGCTACGGCTACCGCTTCACCACCACCGATACATAGCGTTGCGACGCCTTTTTTGCCGCCAGTGCGCTTTAGAGAGTTGATAAGCGTAATCAAAATACGAGCACCTGAACAGCCTACTGGATGACCAAGGGCACATGCACCGCCTTCGATATTTACTTTAGCATGGTCAAGTTTCAGTTCGTCGATCGCAGCCATAGTAACCATCGCAAAGGCTTCGTTAATTTCCCATAGATCTACATCGTCTACTGACCAGCCAGCGCCTGCTAATACTTTTCCGATGGCACCGATTGGCGCAATAGTAAATTCGCTTGGGTGACGTGAGTTTGACGCAGTAGCAACGATACGAGCTTGGTAATCAAGGCCTTCAGCTTTCGCTTGAGACTCTTTCATTACTACGACGGCTGCAGCACCGTCTGAGATTGAGCTAGCGTTTGCAGCAGTAATCGTACCATCTTTAGCAAATGCTGGACGCAAAGTAGGAATACGATCAGCATTAGCAAGAGCAGGTTGCTCATCGGTATCAACAGTTTGCTCGCCTTTGCGCGTTGCAAACGTAACAGGCTCGATTTCATCTTTAAAGTGGTTGTCTTTGATAGCAGTTAGCGCACGGTTCAATGACTCAATAGCAAACTCATCCATTTGCTCACGTGTATAGCCTTTTTCATCAGCCATTTCTTGAGCAAACATACCCATTAGCTTACCAGTATCAGCATCTTCTAGGCCATCTAAGAACATATGGTCTTTGACTTCTTTGTGACCCATACGATAGCCGCCACGTGAACCTGGCATGATATACGGTGCATTGGTCATTGATTCCATGCCACCTGCAACAGCAACGTTGAAGCTGCCTGCTTTGATACCATCATGCGCTTGCATGACTGCTTTTAGGCCTGAACCACAAAGCTTATTGATCGTGACAGCACCAGTCGCATCCGGTAGACCTGCTTTACGCATGGCTTGACGGGCAGGGCCTTGACCCAAACCTGCCGTCAAGATACAACCCATAATGACTTCATCAACACTGTCAGCGCTAACACCTGAGCGTTCAACAGCAGCTTTGATAGCGGCGGCGCCCAGCTCGGTAGCACTCATGTCTTTTAGTGCGCCTTGAAAGCCACCCATTGGTGTACGTGCGCCGTTTAGGATTACAATTGCATCATTTGACATCGTTATTATTCCTTGTTGTGCGTTTTGATTAAGTATCTACCAAGAAATCAGATGCCGATTGGCTAGCTTTTACTTATATTATAAGCATCTGTCTTCTTCAGTATGTGGTTTATGCTAGCTCATCTAATCGTATGCGTACTACTTTATCAGTAATGGTCTCTAACTTTTCAATTTTTTCGATAGCAAGATTCATCTGACTCTCGACCACAGGTAGCGTCAAAATAATCACTGGCACTTGACCTACTTTATGCGCAGGTTTTTGCAAGATTGCATCAATATTGATACCGGCATCACTTAGGATGCGCGTGATATCTGCCAGTACGCCTGGGCTATCATAAGCATGCACACGCAAATAATAGCCAGTTACCATCTGATCAGCGCGCAATATAGGCGTGTCTGATAGCTGGTCAGGGATAAATGCTAAATGTGGAACATGATGCCCAGTGTTGCTTTGATCGTCGCGGTCTTTGCTACCCAGCACACGAACCAAATCCATGACATCGGCCATCACTGCAGAAGCGGTTGCACCAGCACCAGCGCCATCGCCGCAATAGAGCGTCTGGCCTAGCGGATGTGAGTTGACCAATACTGCGTTTTTCACACCATTGACGTTCGCCAATAGCGCATCTTGTGGAATAAGTGTCGGATGTACGCGTAGTTCAACCCCTGCGTCACCATCGTTTTCGCTATCGCGGCGTACTGCAAACCCTAAATGCTTGATACGGTAACCAAGTTCTTCGGCATAGTTCACGTCTTGCAGGGTAATACCAGTAATACCTTCACAGTAAACTTTATCGAACTGTAGCGGGATACCAAAAGCGATAGAGGCGAGTAGCGCTAATTTATGAGCGGCATCAATACCTTCAACATCGAAAGTAGGATCTGCTTCTGCGTAACCTAACTCTTGCGCTTCGCTCAATACGTCAGCAAAAGGACGACCCTTATCACGCATTTCTGTCATGATAAAGTTACCAGTACCGTTGATGATACCCGCGAGCCAGTCGATTTTGTTGGCAGCCAATGCTTCACGCATTACCTTGATAATCGGAATGCCGCCTGCTACCGCTGCTTCATAAGCAACATGCACATTGTTTTCTTCAGCTAAGGCAAAAATCTCATTGCCGTGTTCAGCGAGTAGAGCCTTGTTTGCCGTAACCACATGTTTGCCGTTTTTAATGGCTTGCATAATGACGTCTTTGGCTAAGGTGGTACCACCAATCACTTCGATAACAATATCGACATTATCGCTTGCGGCAATTGCCATCAGATCGCTGTTTTGCATGATATTGGCATCAATATCATCACGCTGACGACGCGTACCGACTTCGGTAATAATAATGTCGCGTCCGCTACGGCGTTTTAGCTCATTTAAATTGTCATTGATCAGATTGATCACGCCCGTTCCGACGGTGCCTAGACCAAGTATCGCTAGTTTGATGGAATTACTCACAGTATCCTCAAGAGGTTAAATATAATGAAGTCAGTATAAGCGATGACAGTGTCAAATGAGTCTGCGACATCAAACATAACGTCTGTGCGCATTGTCAAGTGCTGCCTGCCTATCTGCTTCATCATAGTTGAATAAAAAAAGATCGAATAAAAAAGGTGTTACTCATTTTGCATCGCGCTTTATCGTATCATACCGACAAGGCATTGTGACGTCTATACAATCTCATAAAAGCCAATGTTCTGAATGTTAACGTCATAAAAGCCAATGTTCTGAAGGTTGATGTCATAAAGGCTAAGATTACAAAGACAACGTCATCAAGGTTATATCAGCTTACGATTATAAAAAAGCGATAGCTTCAATCTTGTTTGGCATATGTATATGTCATTTATGCTTGGTTACTCATATTAGTCGCTCTAATATGAGTAACCAATACTGATAACTCAAATGATTAGTTAGCGCCTACCGCTTGTGCCAATTCTGCTGCAGGTAAGTAGCCACCTACTTGTTGTCCTGTTTCGGTAAACACCGCAGGCGTACCGCGCACGCCAAGTCTTGAGCCTAGAGCCATATGTTCTTGTACAGGGTTGGCACAGCTAGGGGCTTGTACGTTAGCACCGATTTTTGCTTGATCCATCGCAGCTTTACGATCCTGACTACACCAGATCGCTTCCATCTTTGGTACAGACTCTTGACTGCGTGGCCATGCCAGATAACGAACCTCGATACCACGCGCATTGATATCATCCATTTCAGAATGTAGTTTACGACAGTAGCCACAGTCTGCGTCGGTAAAGGCATAGATGACAGCCTTGGTTTCACCTTTTGCTGGATAAATCACCATGTCTTTTTTATCGACGGCTTTTAGCGCTTCTTGTGCTGTCGTAGCAACTAGGGCAGCACTGATATCAACCGGAGCAGCATCACCCACAGCAATGATCTGACCTTGAATAATATGCTTGCCAGCTTTATCAGTAAAGAAAGAAGGTAGACCTTCAGCGGTCACCCAATAAATACCATCCATATCTGTCGGTACAGCTGAAACGATAGTTTCCTCGATACCAGAGCTTTTTAGGTTCGCCTGTAACGCCTTCACCACGGTTGCATCATTACCAGCTGAGGGATTAGTAGCAGTAGTATTTGTCTGTGCAGCGTTTACAACGCTAGTATTGCTGGTTGCATCAGCGGCATTGTTTGAGCAGCCAGCAGCGATACCAACTAGCAGCGCACTCATCATAAAACGAGATAGAACGGTACGAGAAAGGGCATTACGCAAGGTGGTATTTTGGATAGTGGGGAACGGCATACGGGTTTCCTATAGGCATCGCGCCTAATCATGAGTTCGTTATAAAAAGCGCTATGAACTTTTCTATATAGTAATGTGTCTTGGCAGTGTTTTAAAGGTCTAACATTGAAGAAGTTTTTATAACTTATTGATAATAAAAGATAGGTAGTAATAGCCTTCATATTACCATATTTACGCCAAATAATAGCAAAGGGAAGGCAGCCAAGAAGTATCAATAAAGCCAACTTTAAAGAATAGCTATCAACATAAATTCAAAAAACAAGATACATTTGTGCTATTTAACATAGTTGCTTGAACTTGTAATCTATGGCTAATCGCATTGTTTCTATAAAAATCTGTATAAAGTGCATTGTATGAACCATTTGAGAACGACTTACTTTAACAAATTTGCTTTAAGGAGCACACATGGCAGGTGCCAGTTTATTAACCTTACTCGATGACATCAGCGTCTTAATGGATGATGTGAGCGTCATGACCAAAGTTGCCGCCAAAAAAACCGCGGGCTTAGTTGGTGATGATTTAGCACTCAATGCCGAGCAGGTCACAGGGGTTAAGCCAAATCGTGAGCTCCCCGTCATTTGGGCAGTGGCCAAAGGCTCTGCCGTGAACAAAGTGATTTTAGTACCAGCGGCACTATTGATCAGTTATTTTATACCGTGGTTGATTACTCCGCTATTGATGATCGGAGGGTTATACCTGAGTTATGAAGGGGCTGAGAAGGTCATTCACAAGTTTTGGCCGAAATTGTTGCCTCATGATGAAGAGCAAAATGCTCGTTTAAAAGCCAATGCAGATGAGTCGGTAGATTTGGTCGCGTTTGAAAAGGACAAAATCAAAGGTGCCATACGTACCGATTTTATCTTATCAGCTGAGATTATTGTTATCTCTTTAGGCGCAATTACAGCAGCTGGTGGCGATATTGTCCAAAAAGGCATCGTACTTTCGATAGTGGCTGCTGTCGTGACTGTCGGTATTTACGGCTTAGTTGCAGGCATCGTAAAGATTGATGATGCGGGTCTGCATTTGATTGAAAACTCACAAGCAGGTGATAGTAAGCGCAAGTTTGGCGAGTTTATGCTTGCAGCTGCGCCAAAGATTATGAAGTTTTTATCCATAGCGGGCACGATTGCGATGTTCTTGGTGGGCGGCGGTATTATCGTTCACGGTACCGGCTTTTTGCATCACAGTGTAGAAGACATTGCCCATCTTACTGGGGTATTTGAAGGGTTAACCGCGTCATTGTTAAATGGATTGGTCGGACTGATTGTTGGCGCTATTGTAGTAGCTATTGTTACTACTATTGGCAAAATGCGTGGTAAAGATGACACAGCGTCTTCTGCACATTAAGCTTATCTGCTTTCTATTGTCTCTCGTTTGAATTAGCAAGTAAGTTTGACTGTATTAAGATAAAAAGCCCCAAAGCTACAAATAGCTTTGGGGCTTTTACATTTGAGCTTATATGACTAGCTGTCGCTGTCTACATCATCAGATGCGAGCTTTTCAGCCTGCGTCGGCTTCTTATGATCCATCTTAGGCTTACGACTGCGCGCCTTTGGTACTTTTGGCGTAGTCAGATTAAACATACCAGTCTGTGGAAGCAATTGCTCAGCCACATTTTCGATCATGTTTTTATAGCTGGCTATGGTCGTCTTAGACTTAGCTGCCTGACTGTCATCTTTGCTAGCCTCTTTAGTAGCTTCTACTACTACCGATTCAGTCGTCTGCTCAGTCTCTAACACGTTTTCTGCAGCATTTTCTACTTCATTGCCAGTTTGCTCTGCAGGGATTTCGACTTCTGCATCCTTAGCTTCTGACTGAGCGCGCTCGACTTCTAGCAAGTGCTCACTATCAGCACTGACATTTTCTGTCTGTGTCTGATTGGCGAGGGCAGTCGCTTCAACGTCATGCGCATCGACTTCGTTATTGGTTTGCTCGACGGTAGCTTGTTCAGCAGGTACGCTCAATACAGTGGGTTCCTGATAATCAGGGTGCTGTCCGCGCGGATCGTTGCTAGCACGCTTAGTGATAGCACGTGGCTCAACGTCTGTCTTACCTTGTGCTGCTGCGAATTGACTGACGGCTTGAGTCATCACTTCAAAGCGTGCAAGGTAGTCGGCAGCCAATGGTTGATAGCCATAATTGCTAAAGTCAAAGCTCTGGCTAGCAGCATCAGAGCTATTATCAGCACTCTGAGATTGCTCATTATGCAACGCAATAGTCGCGATAAAGCAGTTGATAATGCCTTCTTCTGCTAAGCGCGTTTGCGCCTCTGGTAGCGTGGCACGAATAAACTCACCAACCGTGCCACGTATTGCTGGCACATTAGTGGCAGCTGGCTTGTTCGCTTGAGCAGCTTGCTGAGCGAGTACTACACGTGGATCGTTACTCGCTTGCCCAAATTTCTCAGCAGTCACGTAACGTGTGCCAAATAGTGCTTCATGGGTTAGCTCAAGTGCTGAGTTACTCACATTACTTGTGCTTGCACTATTACTGTCAGCCTGAGTACTTTGAGCTTCATTACTCTTACTCACATTTTCAGCAGTCTTGGTTTTCTGCTGTTTTGGAGTCTGAGTTTCTTTAGCTTCCTCTACGTCAGCAGTTACCGATGTTGGAGCTTCCGCTTTACTTTCGGTGTCACTCGTAGAAGTCGATGCTGCCTCTACAGCTACAGGTGCTTTTTCCTCTTCAGCAGCCTGCTGATGCTTAGGCGCGTCGTTCTGCATCTTAGCTTGTTCGGTAGATTCACGCTTATCGTCATTTACCTGATTAGCATGGGTTTCCACCGTACTTTTTCCGTTATCGCTTTTCTTATCAGCGTTCGGCGCACTGGTGTTTTGCTTATCAGTGTTCTGCTCATTGCTACTGTGTTTGTCAGTAGGTTTTTGAGCAGCTGTTTCGTTTGAACGCTCATCTTTTGCTACGTTATTTGTCGCGCTTTGCTGCTCACTAGGCTGAGTTTTGGCCTGTGTGGATTTGCTATCATCTAAAGATAGATGCACCACTTCAGGGGCTTTTAACTCAGTTGGCGCTTCATTGACCTGTAGCACGACCTCGTTAGGGTCTTGATTGCGACGTGCACTATGCTGATTTTTGCTATTGGCAGCATCGTTGTTTCTAGCGTTCTGCTGTTTGCCCTGCTTAACGTTGTCAGCCGTTAGTGTCTCACCGCGCTCTAGCTTACCGCGTGAGCCGCGTTGGCTATGCGATTTACGCTTAGTACGAGTTTGCTCATCTGCTTTAGAGCTGTTTTCGTTATCAGCATCACTGCGCTCGCTTGCGTTACGATTGCTGTTCTGTTGACTGCTATCTTGGCGGTTATTACGATTGCGATCGTTCGTGCGTCTGTTATCGTTTTGACGCTTGTCTTGCTGTCTTTGGTCTTGAGTATCAGACGATTTGTCATCAGCATTGTTTGAGTTAGTACTTTCTGAGCTACTGTTTACGTTGCCAGTATCCTCGTCAGTTGTCTCTTTTCTTTGACGCGGCTTAGAAGATCTAGACTTACGCGGCTTACGTCTTCTTCTGTCTTCATTGCTGCTGTCGTCAGCATCGCTGTCATTACGACGCGCCTGTTGACGGTTAGCGTTATTATCTGACTGTTGGCTTTCGTTTTTCTGACTGTTGCTTTGTTGAGTTGGCTGCTCACCAGTTGCAGCTGCACTATTCAATGCATTGCTATCAACTTGACCAAACGAGCCTAAGCTTTGCGCGCCCGTGTTTACTAGCGCTTCGATTGCTTCAGCGGCATCTCGGCTACTGACACTAGGCGTCGTAGTGGCTTGTGGTGCTTGAGCAAATAGGTTTGATAACCACGCAACGGCTTTTGGTTGAGCAGTAGCTTCGACACTCTGTGTCTGCGGTGCTACTGGAGCGGCGACAATAGCGGTTTTATTGGCTTGCGGTGCATGTGCAGGCGACACATCGTTGGTGTTTTTATGATTACGACGATCATTGCTATGATTTACCGTATCGTTCTGTGCTTGCGTAGCTGCGGCCTGCTGTGTGTTTGAGCGGCTCTGCTTATCATCTGCAGTTTTACGAGGCTGGCGAGTAGGCTGCTGTTCAGGACGCTCTTTTTCAGCAGTCTGCCAGTCAACGTTGTAGCCAAGGTCACTATGCTCTTGTTGCTGAGTATCAGTGATACGTTCATAGCTCGATGGTGCAAAGCCATCACGGTTGAAGTGCAGCTTGAAGTTTGGTGATTCTAAATGCGCGTGTGGCAAAATAGTGATACGCGTGCCACTGTCTTGCTCAAGATAAACCAAGCTGTCGCGCTTTTCATTTAATAAGAATGCCGCGATGTCTGTCGGGACTTCTGCTTGTACTTCACCTTGACGTTCTTTAAGGGCGATTTGCTCAATTTGACGCATGATAGATAGCGACAATGAGCGCAAGTCACGAATCATACCGTTGCCATGACAACGTGGGCAGATATAGCCTGTTGACTCCTCTAATGAAGGACGTAGACGCTGACGGCTCATTTCCATCAAACCAAACTTAGAGATATCACCAAACTGAACGCGCGCACGATCATATTTGGTCGCGTCGATTAGACGTTTTTCTACTTCTTTTTGGTGCTTATTGTCATTCATGTCAATGAAATCAATAACGATCAAACCACCCATATCACGCAAACGAAGCTGACGAGCAATCTCGTCAGCTGCTTCTAAGTTGGTATGGTAAGCGGTCTCAGCAACGTCTGAACCTTTGGTTGACTTAGCTGAGTTAATGTCGATAGAGACTAGTGCTTCTGTTTGGTCAATAACGATTGAACCACCTGATGGCAGACGAACTTCACGCTGATAAGCGGTTTCGATTTGTTTTTCGATATTAAAGCGCGAAAACATCGGCTCATAGTCAGTATATTTGCGTAGCTTTTCGGCTTGTTTTGGCATTACCGCATCGATAAACCCAGCCGCTTCAATATAAGCATTTTCGTTATCAATCCAAATCTCAGCAATATCATCACGCAAATAATCGCGAACAGCACGTGTGACAACGCCCGCTTCTTGGTGAACCAAGCGCGGTGATGGGTATTTTTGGTTTTGTTCTTGAATGGCTTGCCAAATGTTGAGCAAGTGGTTTAGATCGTGCTGTAAGTCTTCTTGTGTTTTACCAATACCAGCAGTACGGATGATGACACTCATGCCTTTTGGTAAATCAAGATTGCTCAGCATACGCTTCATATCTTCGCGCAGTTTACCCGAGATTTGACGTGAGATACCACCACCGCGAGGGTTGTTCGGCATTAATACCAGATAGCGACCGGCTAATGACACATACGTCGATAGGGCAGCGCCTTTATTACCGCGCTCTTCTTTTTCGACTTGGACGATTAGCTCGTCGCCTTCTTTAATCAGTTTTTTGATGTTTTCGTCGCGTGGGTTGCCGCTTAGGTATTCAGCAGAGATTTCACGAATCGGCAAAAATCCTTGACGCTGAGAACCGTATTCGACAAATACTGCTTCAAGCGATGGCTCGACACGGGTCACATGACCTTTGTAAATGTTAGATTTTTTTTGCTCGCGAGTACGGTTTTCTAGGTCGAAATCGTACAGGTGGTTGCCTTTACATAAGGCGACACGAATCTCTTCGTTTTGAGTAGCGTTGATCAAAATGCGTTTCATATTTGTATCCTATGAGTACGCATGACAACGATAAGACAGTCTTTAGGACATAGTGGCAAGTGTGGCTAATATTGTGATTAGCGTGTGTAGATGTTCATTAACGGTAGAACGTAAATCGTGGGTTTATAAAGCACATGGGCTTTTTCAATGGCTTCTTTTTTACCTGAAGTAATGAGCGGCGCTCAGATTAATATCAGTAATATAGGGTGTAAGGCTACGGTACTTATATTTTATCATCAGTAAACTTGGTACATATATGATTGGGTCAGCGAGTCAAAGCGCTCTTATTCTCAGTACGTTCTATTGGTAGTGATTTCAGCGCACGTTGTAAGCGTGGGCGAGGGTCAGTTACAGTTCTAAAAAATACTGATATTAAAAAGGCGTAGTGCTGTTGCCATTCATCCATCAAAGTCTAACAATAATATCGCGGTCATGATTGCTACTATTATAGTGGCGTCACTCAGCAGTTGTTTATTCAGGCGAAGCAATTGGTTACTCTTTGTTTATCGTTCTTTGTATAGCGTCAATAATATCTTGGGTGTCTCAAGGTTAGGTGTCGCAGCTTTTGTTATCAGCGGGGCGTACTTGGCAAACAGAGTAATGGACCAGCTTGTCAGCGTGGTATCGTATTTACATTGTTATCGTCATCTGTTTGACCACCAATACTTAGGCAGCTATCGAGTTACTTTTCGATCCTAACGTTAAACTACCCATACTTGCTCAACTATGCTGGCATAAAGAACCATCAGATAAATAGTCATTAAATAATGATTGGTTATCGAGTACGGTCGTTGTCATGCAATTAGTGAGTCAGTGTTGTATGGTAATCGGTTAATAAGCTGATTTATTATCAGCGTGATCAACGCGATGGTATTTAGTGTCACTATTTATTTTATGGTACCGAATAACATTCAGTACAGTATTTTTAATTTGTAGGGCTATATTTGGTAAGTAATACCTCTAAATAAAAATGCGCCCTAAAATCAGATGAAACGTGTCAGGTCAGCAGGATAAATAGTGTCTACCTCTTTACTAGCAAGTAATAGAAAACTGACAAGCAATAAAACGGTGGTCAACTATTTGTAACAACAATGATTATTGCTGTCGCCTCTGCTTAATTGTCGCTCAACATGCTAAACTATAGCAAATCTTTGTGTAAATACCTAACTAAAAATGACAAACTCAAAAATGACTGACGACGCTACTACCCATGAAGCCCCTGCTATTTTTAATAGCAAAACACGCCCACAAAGCGCTGACGATGAGATTAGCAACTTCGGTAAGGTGAACTACCTCGAAGTAACGCGCCATCAACACGATCAGCGTTTAGATAACTTTTTGTTAAACCGTTTAAAAGGTTTACCAAAATCACATATCTACAAAATGATTCGCTCAGATGAGATACGCGTTAATAATAAACGCTGCAAAGCACACGATAGAGTGCAGCGTGAAGATGTGGTACGTATTGCTCCTGTAGAGCTAGCAACGCGCGAAAAACCAATTATTAGTACCGAGTTCGCCAAAAGCTTGCTGGCGCGCGTGGTCTATGAAGATGACGGTTTGCTAGTGCTAAATAAACCTTCTGGTATCGCTGTGCATGGCGGTAGCGGCTTGGACTTTGGGGTTATCGAAGCCATGCGTGAAGTGACGGGTAAAAAATACCTAGAGCTAATCCATCGCATTGATAAAGACACATCAGGGCTACTGATGATTTCCAAAAAACGCTCAACGCTCAAAGTATTGCAGCAGCATTTGGTAGACAAGACCATTCAGAAGCACTATCTGTGTCTTGCCAAAGGGCAACCTGCGCTCAATGAGCAGCGTATCAATGCACCATTGCTACGTTACACGCTTGCTAGTGGTGAGCGCCGAGTGAAAGTAGATAGCCAAGACCCACAAGCGAAAGAAAGCCAGACTGATATCGTTATCCATGATCGCTTTATGATTAATAGTCAGCCAGTAAGCTTAATTGAAGCCAAGCCATTGACGGGTCGCACTCATCAAATCCGTGTGCATTTGGCGCATATCGGTCATGCTATCTTGGGTGATGACAAATATAACGTTCATGATAAATCAGGCGTCCATCGTCTGTGTCTACATGCATGGCGCTTAGATATTCCAGGCTACAAGACCATTACTGCGCCATTGCCAGACGATATGGCAGATTGGCTACCAGAAACAACGAAATTGCCTGAATAATTTTTCAAAATAAACTCTTAAGCCAAACTATTTTTGTACTTTCCTAAACGTCACGATATCTTATTTTTACGAATAAGCCGCCGTGACGTTTTAGTATCTGCTATTTATTATTAATATTCATTAAGGTGACTTCATGACCAAACCAGCTACAACTTCAGAGCGTGTTATAAATGCTCAACCATTAGCAGAACACAATCTGTCTGATAAGACGTTGATTATTTTTGATTGGGACGGCACGTTAATGGATTCAATCGGCCTGATTGTTGATTCTATGCATGTGGCTGGGGAAACACACGGGTTTAAGACGACTGATAAAGCTGTAAAAGACATCATTGGTCTGAGTTTAATGAATGGCATTAAGATTTTATATCCGCAGGCAAACGATGCGCAGTTGCTTGCCATTCAGCAAACCTATGCAGAGTACTATATTGCCAATAGTCACAGTACGCCGCTATTTGAACCAATAGAGCATATGTTGCAAACTTTGCAGCAGCAGGGAAAAACGCTCGCCGTAGCAACTGGCAAAAAAAGAAAAGGGCTAGATCGTGTATTAGATGCCTCCGATAGCCATGATTACTTTGCGATTACGCGTTGTGCTGATGAGTCAGGCTCAAAACCTGATCCGCAGATGTTGACCGATATCTTGGATTATACGCAGCAGCAGGTTTCTGATGCTGTGTTTATCGGTGACAGTATCTATGACATTCAAATGGCAACAGCATTGGGCATGACCAGTATAGCGGTGAACTATGGTACGGCAACGAGTGCAGAGCTTGCTGCGCAAAATCCAACCTATCAGGTTGATACTCCACAAGCGCTAGTGGATTTGCTATGCGGGTAGAGCTACTTTTATAATTCTTATTGTTTTTATAACATAACGATAATAATAATGAGTGAATAAACAGGCAATAAAAAAGGGTTTATCGTAATAGCGATAAACCCTTTTTATTAAAGACAACGATATTTATTTGTTTTCTTTATCAACGCTCTCTTTTTCACCGCTTTCTTTTTCAATAGCGTCTTCTAATTCAGCACCTTCTAGCAATGCAAAAGAAGACTCAATGATTTTGTCTGCATCAAGCTGATACTCATACCAGTTGCCCATTATCCCAGCCAATTCATCGAGACCTTCCTTTCTGAGCGCCGAAAACAACTGAATGGTACAGTTTAAGCCCAGTTTTTTCAGTCTTTTACGAGTCTCAAGGAGGGCATTTTTAGAAGCGCCGTACTTCAGTTTATCTGCTTTGGTCAGCAGAATATGTACTGGTAGCTCACCATCATTTGCCCAGTGCAGCATTTGCTCATCAAAAAACTTAAGCGGATGACGAATATCTGTCATCAATACCAGACCTGCAAGGCTTGAACGTGATACCAAGTATTCTTCTAGCTCAACTTGCCATTCTTTTTTCATCTCTAGCGGAACAGCTGCATAGCCGTAACCAGGCAAATCGACCAAACGTCTGTCAGTATCACCGATACTAAAAAAGTTAATCATCTGCGTGCGTCCAGGTGTCTTAGACGAGCGAGCCAATTGACGCTGATTGGTTAAGGCGTTGATGGCTGATGATTTGCCAGCATTTGAGCGACCTGCAAAAGCGACTTCCAATCCCATGTCAGGCGGACAGAGACGAAAGGTAGGTGCTGACATCATAAACTCAGTTTGTTGAATTTTCTGACGAGATTTGGTATTGAACAAAGCATGTTCAGCGGCGACATCGTTAAACGGGGTACTCATAAATGGCTCATTAATCTTAAAAAATTGGATGCGATTATAAAATTTTAGTCAGCGGATGATTCAAGTCATCGGTGCGGTCAAGTAATTGGTCAAGCGATAGGTAAATCAAGGTAAAAGGCTATTTTTCATCGATGCAATTATGTGTGAATCATAAAAGTAGCTATTTAATATTACTGGCTATTCTATACTATTCCGCGTCTTACTTATTGAAATAACTGCGATTAGCATCATATAAATAGTAGGATAACATTAAAGTTGACCTGTCATTAAGACAAGTTCTCAGCTTTAACAAAGCCATATCCAAATTATCTATGTTTATATGACATATATTGTTACAATGTTTAACGAAGGATGTTTAATAGAACGATTGATGAGACACGTGAAATATCACGAGGAGGTGCTCTATGTTTTCAATCAGTAAACTTCTTAGCACGAGTTATCGCGCTATAACGGCTAGCAGTGCTGCACTATTATTAAGTGGCATTATGATTAGCAGCGCAGGTGCGGCGGATATCGCCACTACCTATAATAACTCATGTGCAGCCTGTCACGATAGTGGGGCGTTAAATGCCATTAAAAAAGGTGATAGTGCCAAATGGCAACAGCTGATTAAACAAAAAAGTATGCCGACGCTTATCAAGTCCGTCAAAGGTGGTATGCCACAGATGCCAGCAGGTGGTCTTTGCGACAAATGTAGTGATGACGATTATCGTAAACTTATCGAATATATGAGCAAATAATCGACTTATAAATATAATTTAAACATATAAAATAAAGCGCTGGGTTAATAACCTCTCTGCGCTTTTTGTTTTTGCAGCATATTGTATATTGTGTTGCCAGAAAACTGATGGATACTATGATTAAGTAGGCAAATGATACAAAGTCTTGCTATAATAATCGAAAATAAACCCTGATGTTAGTAAGTACTTTCAGACTGCTTGTGTCCAAGACCTCAAAATATACGCCATTCTCATGATTAAAGAGGCGGCTATATCAGGTATCTTACCAGTGCAATCACTCTAAATAATGCTTACGCCGAGCTAGTAGGATTTGTATCAATGAAAAAGTTAATCGCTGCTGCCAGCTTATGCGTTGCAAGTTTCAGCGTACAAGCTGCTATTATTGTTCCTGAATATGACGTCAATGCAGGTCAAAAAGTTGCAGAAACCGTTTGTGCTGCTTGTCATGGTCTTAATGGCGTCAGCATTGTTCCTGCACAGCCAAACCTTGGCGGCCAAAACGTAAAGTACCTATATAAACAGCTAGTCAACTTTAAAGCAGGTTATCGCAAAAACGGTATTATGCAGTCACAAGTTGCTAACCTGTCTCAACAAGACCTAGCAAACGTAGCAGGTTACTATGCCAGTCAAGCGCCTTGGGGCGTTGGCTACGGCAATCCTGCAACCAACCAAGAAGCGACTAAGCTATTCTTGGGCGGTGATAAGTCGCGCGGTGTCATTGGCTGTGCCGGCTGTCATGGTCCAGATGCTGCAGGTAATACTTGGGCTGCATTTCCAAAGCTAGGCGGACAGCATGCTCAGTATATTGCTACTCAGCTAAAACTGTTCCGTGCCGCTGGACGTGTTGATGATATCGATAGCGATGATCAAAAACGAGTCAATGATGCAGCCAAAGAAGGCGAGATGGGTATGATGCAAACGGTTGCATCGAAACTATCAGATCGTGACATTCGTATCTTGTCAGACTATGTAAGTGCTATTCACTAATTGATTCGCACTGATTCAATATCTGATACACGCTTTGCTTTGCATAGAAGGCTATTGAATGAAGCCACTGAGTACTGAATCGCATATTGATTATATCTGAATGACTAAACCCCGATTTCGGGGTTTTTTTATAACTGTTTGTCCCTTATATTAAGACAGTATTTAGATGAATTCATTTACAGAGGCCAGTCGTTGCTCTGTATAATTATAAGTTATCGTTATTCACTTTATACCAATTTTCAAAATACGATTAGCCTTGTCAAACATGTTCGGTCTACCATGCGTGGTACTTGCACTTGTTTTATTTGCTACTCTAGTTTTTGTGAATGGTATTAGATCGTTTGGATTGAAATTATGATGATCCGTTATGCTTCTTATTTTATCGCGGCGCTACTACCGCTATTGCTATTTCGTTGGTTTGCACCTGCGTCAATTGGTGAGATTGATTTTTGGTTACTATGGTTATTAGCCATGGTATTGGTTGCACTGCCAGTTGTCTACGCTGAAATAGCGTTGGCCTATCGCAGTGTCGAAGGACCTCTAGCGGGTATGCAAAAGCTCACTCGTGAAGCAGATGTCAGTCCAATATGGCGCAGCTTTGGTTGGTTAGCGGCACTGGTTTCTATAGTGATTGCAGCATTGGTTATATCTGGTGCAAGTACAGGTATATTGTCTGCATTAACTGAGCTAAATAGCGTACCCGATGTACCTGATTTCGCAGTTGCTGCAGGTCTGATGGTCATTGCAGTACTCTTAAGCTTGCTGGGTATTGCACCTTTACCTATTGGTTTAGGACTGATGGTAATAGGGTTGCTGCTAGGATTCGCAAACGGTGTGCCAAATGCTGGTTTTGCCATGACTGATATCAGTTTGACGGAATGGGCTCGCGCAGTCGCGTTAGCATTAGTCAGTGTTGGTGCAGGTACAGGATTATACTGGTTCGGTCAGAACTTGGTGAGTAAGCAGACCGTCACAGCGGTAGAAGCAAACAATCAGCAAGCAAAAAACAGAGCGGCTACTCGTGAGTACCGTGCAACCAAGCTAGTGTTACCGATTTGGGTATTGCAACTGCTGATAGGAGTAGTGGCTTTATTTACTAGTGGTATGTCGCTACCGCCGATTGGACAGCTTTTATATTGGGGCGGGGTGTTATTTGTAGCCAGTTACTTGCTCCATTACAGTACTCAACAGTTAACGCATAAGTTTGGATTATTAGTTAGTTTGATAATCACTTTTGCTGTAGCGTTACTATTAGTGGTTGCGATTCCGACAGCATGGTTAGTTGGCATCTTGGTCATTATTAGTAGCATTGCTGTACTATTATTATCAGTATTTGCGGGTTGGCAGATGAAGATTAGCCATCTACGCAAGTCGTTAAATTTTAGCAATGAAGCAGTTTATAACTTGTGGCGAGTGGCGATACGTTTAGTCGTACCATTAGCATTACTGCTAGCATTGGTAGGTTGGGTGATGCAGTGGTTGAGCTAACAGTCGAAGGTCGTGACAGCAGTGTGCCACAGTCTACACAAGCCAATCTAATGACAGTATATCTTGCGTATGCTGAAGATGAGCAGCGCCAGCATTACCTAGCTTTGCAGGTCAAACAAGGTACTAGTTTGCATGAAGCATTGGCGCAAGCAGGATGGCTTGAGAAATTTGCAGAACTGGCAGCGTGGTGTGAGCAAGTAATAGATATCACCACGCCAACTGCGAAACGTTGGCATGTAGGGATTTATGCGCAGAAACAGCCATTAAGCTATTTGCTACAGCCTTTTGACCGTATCGAGGTATATCGCAGTTTAAGCGCTGATCCTATGTCTCAGCGCAAAAATAAATCTCGTAGCTAAACCGTTAATTATCTAACCTAATAGGTTTTGCTAACTATGATGCTGGCAGACTCTCAATACCTTCGATGCGCGTGACCAAACCATTATCATCAAAGTAAACAACTAAATGCTGGCTAGCATTTTTGACATCTGCGATGCCTTTACGGCTACCTTCAGTGCCTGCTTTGTAGTCATAGATATAATCCCAGCGTTTAGGCTCAAGCGTATCTCGAATCGCAGGGCTACCAAGAGTATAAAGAACTTGGTTTTGATTCATACCCACTTTTAGCTTTTGGGCTTGGGTTTGCGTAATCGCTGTGCCTTGTGGCAAATCAATCTTATAAACACTCAATAATGAGCAGCCAGACATAGCAACAGTAGCGCTAAGCATACTGGTGATAACGATCTTACGTAATGCGCTTGTGTGGCTTAACGGACGGAAATTTAATGTCTTTATCATGGTAAGATGACTCATAAGAAATGAATTAGGTGTGGCCAGCGTTAGGTCGTACCAGTCTGACCGACAATCTTGGACAAATGATACGTCATTTACTTGCAATTGCCTACCACTTACGACATTATTTACCAAACACAATCTGAATGGTTAGATTAATTATATTTTAAATTCATAGGCTTGCATCTCGATATTTAGAAAATAATAAGAGAGATGTCTGCGTAAGTTTCATCAGTTTATTATTAATCATTTACTTTATATTAAATAAAAATAATCTTTGTTGATTATTTATCTCATATTTTCTATTTGTTAAGGCTGTCACAGTCAAAAGGGATATTATGGCTTCTTTTACCAATCAAGATTTACGTAGAGCAGGACTCAAGATCACGTTACCTCGTATCAAAATTTTAGAGCTATTAGAAAGCGCAGAGCTGCATCATATGAGTGCAGAAGAAGTATATAAGGCACTTATCGAGCAAGGTGAAGATGTAGGTCTTGCCACTGTCTATCGTGTCCTAACACAGTTTGAGCAAGCAGGTATTGTTGAGCGTCATAACTTTGAAAACAATCTATCTGTATTTGAGATTACCCAAGAAGAGCATCACGATCACCTAGTTTGTGATGTGTGTGGCAAGATTATAGAGTTTCATAATGAAGTCATCGAAGAAGAGCAGTTGAAAGTAGCAGAAAAACATGGCTTTAAACTGTCTGGGCACTCTCTTGTGCTATATGGTATTTGTGCGGATCAGGCCTGTAGAGATAGCGCGAAGTAATTGTCTAGCGTACTAGTAGAAACGCTTATTTCTATCAGTACTACGATATCGAACAATAAAAAACCCTCGTTATAAATAACGAGGGTTTCTTTTTATATGTCTATTATGCGTAGAAAGCGCAATAATTTAGCTCACATCTAACGATAAACTATCAGCACCTTCATCTAAATTAGCCTTACCGTTTTTGCTACTGAGCTTAATTTTTAGGCGTAGATCGTTAGGGGAGTCGGCATGTAGAATCGCTTCTTTATACGTTATCTCTCCTTGTTCGTACAAATCAAAAAGTGCTTGATCAAAGGTTTGCATGCCACTGTCTCGTGAGCGTGTCATCACATCTTTGATTTCATGAACTTCCCCTTTACGGATATAGTCACTGATCAGCTGCGAATTTAGCAAAATTTCAATAGCAGCACGTCGACTTTTACCATCGGGTGTGGGGATAAGTTGCTGCGCGATAATAGCTTGCAAGTTCAACGACAAATCCATAAACAACTGGTTATGGCGATTGGTTTCAAAGAAGTGAATGATACGATCGATTGCTTGGTTAGCGTTGTTTGCGTGCAACGTTGCAAACACTAGATGGCCTGTTTCTGCGTACTGAATAGCATAACTCATGACTTCACGGTTACGAATTTCACCGATTAAGATGACATCGGGTGCTTGGCGTAACGTATTTTTTAGGCCTGCTTCAAATGAATGGGTGTCAATACCAACTTCACGTTGGGTAATAATACAGCCGCGATGTTTATGGACAAACTCAATAGGGTCTTCTATCGTAATAATATGACCATGAGAGTTTTGATTGCGATGTCCTATCATTGCTGCAAGGGTAGTAGATTTACCTGTACCCGTTGCGCCAACTAATAGAATAATACCGCGTTTTTTCATGGCCAATTCTTTTAGCGCTGGCGGTAAACGTAACTCTTCGACCGTTGGAATGTTGTTTTCAATTTTCCGTAAAATCATTCCTGCCATATCACGCTGTATAAATGCACTGACTCGAAAGCGTGCTTGCTGCGCTTCATCAGAGATGGCAAATTGACACTCGTTTGTTTCTTCAAACTCTTTTTGCTGGCTTGGCGTCATTACACCTTTGACCAATCTCATGGTTTGCTCAGCACTCAAAGGTGTTCTACCGACAGGTAAAATTTTTCCATTCACTTTTATGGAAGGTGCTACGTCAGCAGTAATAAAAAGGTCAGAGCCATTTTTGCTGATCATTAATTGTAATAGTTTATCAATGTCCATATCGCACCTGTAACAGATGTAAGTCAGTTAAAATCATATTTTAAATACGTGAGTAAAAAGTAAGAGAGTAATTACAGAGACCATAAGTTGTTTATTATTTTTAGTGGTATCTGTTAGTACTATCTATCAATACTATAAAAATGCCTCGGGTTGCTTGGCATAAGGACGTGCAACATCTTTACTAATGGTTCCCTTACTTACCAAGTTCTTTAACGTCTGATCAAGGGTGATCATGCCATCGCCTGCACCTGTTTGGATGGCAGAGTACATTTGAGCGATTTTGTTCTCACGTATCAAGTTACGGATAGCAGGGGTACCTATCATGATTTCATGGGCGGCTATACGTCCACCTGCTTGACGACGTAGCAATGTCTGTGAAATAACAGCTTGCAATGATTCTGACAACATAGCGCGGATCATGTCTTTTTCAGCAGCAGGGAATACATCAATAACACGGTCAATTGTCTTAGCCGCTGAGCTGGTATGCAAGGTACCGAACACTAAGTGACCGGTCTCTGCCGCTGTAAGTGCTAAGCGGATGGTCTCAAGGTCACGCAGCTCACCGACCAAAATAACATCAGGATCCTCACGTAGGGCAGAGCGCAATGCTGGCTCAAAACCCAAAGTATCACGGTGTACTTCACGCTGGTTGATCAAGCTTTTCTTAGATTGATGCACAAATTCAATCGGGTCTTCGATAGTTAAAATATGCTCTTTACGGCTTTCGTTAATATAGTCAATCATCGCCGCAAGTGTTGTCGATTTACCTGAGCCGGTTGGGCCCGTGACCAAAACCACACCACGCTTAAAGTCTGAAACGCGTCTAAAGACATCGCCCATACCTAAGTCTTCCATCGTTAATACTTTAGAAGGAATGGTACGAAATACAGCGCCTGCACCGCGGTTTTGATTAAAAGCGTTGACACGAAAACGTGCTAGATTAGGAATTTCAAAAGAAAAATCCGTTTCAAAAAACTCCTCAAAGTCAGCACGTTGCTTATCATTCATGATGTCATAAATAAGCTGATGCACGACCTGATGGGTCATCTCTGGCATATTGATACGGGTCATTTCACCATCAACACGTATCATTGCCGGCATACCCGCTGAAATATGTAAATCTGACGCCTTATGCTTAACGGTAAAGCGCAGTAAGTCTTCGATATTAAGATTGTTTTTTTCGGCCATAATTTAATATTCCTATCACTTAGTCTAGGTAAGACAAAACACTATAAAAGTACGTGGTAAACTATTTATCGATAGCCTTAGTATAATGAGAGATGATACGAAGCTCACCAGTACAGGTCTTTACCATCACTAGCATATTCAGCAGCATATGTTAAAGCATGTAACAATATCATAACAAGACTGTGAGTATTTAACCATCTACTAAATTAAGAAAAACCAGAACTGTATCGTTTTGAAATAATTTTCATAGAAGTTATTTCTAATTTACTTTTAAGAATCGGATAGTTATGTTTTTTATAATAAAAATTGCAGAAAAAAATTTCAAAAAATTAATCAAGCAATAAGGGCAAAATATGAAGGAAATGAATGGCAATATTGATGAAATGACACTGATCGATAATTGGCAGCAAGTTAGTAAACAGATGAAGCAAGCATGTAATCACGCTGACAGACAGGCTGACAATATTATGCTGTTAGCTGTTTCGAAAACGAAACCTGCTGACATGATCGCAACTTTAGCAAAGCAGGGACAGCGTGATTTTGGTGAAAACTATCTACAAGAAGCCATCGAAAAAATTACTAATCTTAAAGCTCAACCTGTAGGCAAGAGCATCGTTTGGCATTATATCGGTAGTATTCAACGTAATAAAACACGTGACATTGCAGAGCACTTTGATTGGGTGCAAACGGTTGAGCGCGATATCATCGCCAAACGATTGAATGACCAGCGACCAGCTGACCTGCCACCATTGAATGTGCTGATCCAATTAAATATCGATAACGAAGATAGCAAATCCGGATGTTTGCCAGCTCAGTTGCCAGAACTGATAACAGCGATCAAAGGGTACGAGCGCTTACAACTGCGAGGTTTGATGATTATTCCTGCTAAAGAGAATACGGAAGCCTTTGCTCGAACTAAGCAGTTGTTTGAAGAGGTCAAAGCCGATTGTCCAGAATTGAATAATTGGGATACGCTTAGTATGGGTATGAGTGGCGATATGGCAGAAGCGATAGAAAACGGCACAACGATGGTACGTGTCGGCACCGCTATCTTTGGTCAACGTGCTTAAAACGATATGAATAGGCTAGTTAAGCATTCTTTAACTGGCCAGTAAATTAAATGACATCTTCTAATTTGGTGACTAGCATCTGTGTGATTTTAAGATTATCAGTCGCAATAATCTCAAATCGATAATTGGCATACTCAATCGTGTCGGTCTTTTTAGGGATTTTTCGAAGCATATACATCATAAATCCACTGATAGTTTCGTAATTTTGACTGCATGGTAAGTCGACGATATCTAATGCACGAATCACATCTTCGATAGGAGTCATACCATCGATTAACCAGGAGTTGTCAGTACGCTGGACAATAGGCTGTTCCTCGAGCGTTACCAACTCACCCATCACAATGCTCATCACGTCTTTTAAGGTGATAACTCCAACGACTAGGGCATATTCATTCACGATGACTGCAAAATCAGCGCCAGTAGATTTAAACATCTCTAATACTTCAAACAAAGACAGCGTATCAGGTACGAAAAGTGCTGGTTTCAATAGAGCTTTGTTCGTTAAGCTAACTTCTTGTTGGTTCAAGACCAAAGCTAAAAAGCTACGAGATTCCACATAACCAACGATATGTTCTAAATCGTCATCATGGCAGACCAAGAACTTATTGTGTGGCTGCTCAATCATGATATTCACGACTTCTTCGGTACTTGTCTTGGTATCAAAATAAACGATATTTTCGCGAGGGTTCATTACTGAGGTGACGGTACGCTCCTGCATATCAAAGATGTTTTCTATCAAGTGATGCTCTTGCTTCTTTAATACACCTGCTTCAGCACCTGCATCCATCACTGCATAAATATCTTCTGGTGTCATATCATCTTGACGTATGGTTGAAATACCAAAAAGCTTAAACAGGATATTTGCGGCGCCATCGAACACCCATATAATGGGCTTTAGTATAAATATTAACAACATCATCGGGCGTACGAGCCGTACCGCTATCGTCTCAGCATTTGACATGGCCAAACGCCTAGGCATTAGGTCGGCAAGGAGTGAAAACAAACTCGTGATAAGTACAAATGATATAACCGATGCTATCGTTTCACTATTTAATAACTGCTCGAGATAAGGACTAATGGCCGACTCACCCACGGCACCAGCTGAAATAGCGACCGCATTTAGTACTATTTGTACGACGGTAATAAAACTTCCAGGATGCTCCTGCATATTAAGGACGTCAAGTGCGCGAACATCGCCTTCTTTTGCCATAATTTGGAGCTTGATTTTGCGTCCTGCGGCGATGGCAATCTCAGCAGCAGAGACAAAGGTGCTTAAGGCAAGCAGTAAAAGAAGAAAAACACTAGCGGTTAGCAAACTCATGACGTACTCGAAAAAGAAATAAAGATAATTAAGGCAAAATAGTTGATAAAACTGTGTGGAAAAGAATCGGGTTAGGTATAAAATTTCTGGTGGATAAAAACCAAAAAAGCTGGGAAAGCACCCAGCTAATAGTAAAAAATTCGATATCTTTTAAAACTGGCTAACTAGTACCTCTCAACTTATAGATAGTAAGAGTTGAGAGGTATGTAGTAATTAACCTTTAATTGACCACTTATTGACCAATGGATAACGGCGTTCACGTCCAAAAGCTTTGTGGCTAATCTTAGTACCGATAGGAGATTGCAAGCGTTTGTATTCGCTGTTGTCTACCATTTTGATGACTTTGGCGACCATCTCAGCATCGAAGCCTTTATCAATAATTTCTTGATAGCCCATATCTTCATCGATATATGACGTCAAAATACCATCTAACACATCGTAGTCCGGCAAGCTGTCTTGATCTTTTTGATCTGGACGTAATTCAGCTGATGGCGGACGAGTAATAACGCGCTCAGGAATAACCGGCGTATCCTCTAAACGGTTACGATAGCTCGCCAATTTATAAACTTGAGACTTATATACGTCTTTTAGTACGTCAAAGCCACCAGCCATGTCGCCATATAGTGTCGAGTAACCTACTGCCAATTCTGACTTGTTACCAGTCGTGATAACCAAATGACCGAATTTATTGGACAAGGCCATCAAAATAACACCGCGAGCGCGCGCTTGGATATTTTCTTCGGTAGTGTCCGCTGGCGACTTATTGAATAACGGCGCTAGCGTATGACGGATGCCTTCGACAGCGTCAAAAATAGGGCAGACGGTGTAAGAAACATTTAAGCGACGTGCTTGGGCTTGAGCATCTTCTAGACTGATTTGAGAAGTGTATTCGTATGGCATCATGACTGCATATACCTTGTCAGCGCCCAGAGCATCAACAGCGATACAGAGCGTCAATGCTGAGTCAATACCACCTGACAACCCGACAATAATGCCAGAGAATCCTGAATGGTTGACATAGTCGCGTAGACCGACGACTAACGCCTGATACATTTCAGATTCACGGCTCAAGGTTAGAGGCGCTTTGGTCTGCTCGTTGAACTTCGCAGTTTTTACATCTAACGTAGCCAGTAGCAACTGGTTCATAAAGCGCGGCGCTTCATGAGCAATGCTGCCGTCAGCTTGTACAGCCATAGAGCCACCATCAAACACTAGATCGTCTTGCCCGCCCACTGCGTTGACATAGACGATAGGTAGCTTGTTTTCACGGCTACGCTTGGCTAGCATGGTTTTGCGATTGTCTTGCTTTTCAATCTCAAAAGGTGACGCGTTTAAGCTTACGATTAAATCAGCACCCTGTTTTTTAAGCTCAGAGATAGGACCTTTTTCCCACAAGTCTTCACAGATAAGCAGACCAATGGTAATGCCTTTATAGTCAAATAAAACTTGATTGCGACCTTTATCAAAATAGCGACGCTCATCAAACACGCCATAATTTGGCAAAATTTGCTTATGGTAAAAGCCTTTTTGATGACCATTATGTAGGATGGCAGCAGAGTTAAAAGTACCGTGATGGTCGACATGCGGATAGCCGACGATCATGACGATATCATCAATATCACTCAAAGTAGACAAAGCGCTTTTGACGCGACCTGATAAGCTTGGGCGTAGCAATAAATCTTGTGGAGGGTAGCCTAGTAGCGCTAACTCTGGGAATACGATTACGTCAGCACCCTGTTCGCGTGCTTGTAATGCTAGGGTACGCATTTTTTCGACGTTGGTTGAGATATCGCCGACCAAAAAATGTGATTGAGCTAAGGCAAAAGTGACAGTATCTTGTGGTTTATTGGTCTTACTGGCTTCGTTTGAGGTGTTAGAGTTGGGGTTATCAGTGTCTTTTGACATTGTTATTGTTCCTATCGATATATTATTAAAATTTGGTGTGTCTGCATTGATTTCAAATAAAATCAAAGTAAATCCGAAATTAACTCAAAACTGCGCTCTGGCATACCAAGCTCAAATATTGAGCTGATATGCTGAGTCTAAATCTTATATAAGCCTTTATAAAAGACTTATGATTTTGCTCAAGTAACTCACTCTAAGTGATGGCGACACCCTAAAATGAGAACTTATGATAGTCTAAAAGAAGACGGTATAAGCGGGTATTGAAATCTGGCTCAGAGGATTCGATGTCTGTACGATGATGTAAATAAACATGTGCAAATAAACTTAACTACACTGAAAAGCTTAAAATAATTGCTTTAGTATAACATCAATTGTCGCGACAAATAGAACGCACCAGTGGATTCCCTTATAAGATAACAGTTTAAAAGCTGTACATAAAAGCAGTTTTCGATACATCATTTTTACACACTAAATTCAAGCATTATGCGCTAGTCATTATCGTCGTCATCTAGTAAGCTTGCATAGACAAAGTTGTAAGTAAAGATTACAACAACGCGTTATATAATTCACACGCTTTATTGCATAATAAAGCGTGCTAACTGCATTTTTATTGTGTTGTCTATGATAATGAATGGCTGTGAATTTGTAGTATGGAACTGGACATAGTCATACTATTTAACTGTTATATTACTTAATCTTCATGTGAATTTATAAGTCTGTAGCAATATAAGTCCGACGCAATGCTTTTTTGTACGACTCGCAACTCTCGCTAATGGATATGGCTTACAGACAGTGTCTAAAAGCTAATATTCATCACACATTTATAAACTCGCCAGCAAAATTATCTTTTGCTGTCCGCTTTTGGTTTATACGCTATGATTGAAAACTGGACAAAAGAATTTATTATTCAGCGCTTATTGGCAATTACGTTGCTAGTGGTGCTGTTCGTATTGTGTTTTCAAGTGGTGCAGTTTTTTATTGTACCAGCGCTGTGGGCAGCGATTTTGGCCTATGTGACCTTTCCTATTTATAATTTCTTTCATGAAAAGGTAAAGCTAAGCCCAGACTTTAGCGCCGCTATTATGACGGTGAGTATTTCACTGATAATTGGTGTGCCAGTGGTTATCGGTGTGTTTATCTTGCAGCAAGAAGCTTTAAGTTTAATCAGTAATTTGATTTACCGTATCAAGGTAGGTTACTTAGATGTGCCTGACTCCCTCAAAGATTTACCTATCATCGGTCAGCAAGTCAAAGACGTACTGTGGCGTATTAACAAAAACCCAGAAGGGACGCTAGAAGCTTTTCGCATTTGGGTTCAGTCGCATTTATATTACGGCAAAATAGCATTTGATGTGGTGTTCAGTAGTTTGGCCAAACTCGGTATGGCGTTAATGACGCTTTTCTTCTTTTACCGAGATGGCACCAGTCTGGTTCGCCAGATTCGTCAAGCGCTGCGTAACATCATCGGCAATCGTATCGACGGTTACATCGATTCTGTGGGTACAACTACGCGCGCTGTGGTATACGGCATCGGGCTGACGGCATTGGCTCAGGCATTATTGGCTGGTATCGGCTATTACTTCGCTGGTGCACCAAGTCCTATTTTATTGACCATTGTTACTTTTATTATTGCCTTGATTCCGTTTGGCACGCCATTCGTTTGGGGCGGGGTATCGATTTGGCTGTTGAGCCAAGGACATACTGCAGAGGGTATTGGATTGGCACTATGGGGTGTACTGGTAATTAGCTGGGTGGATAATTTGATTCGTCCTATCGTCATTAGCGGCGCGACCAAAATCCCTTTTATCATTATTTTTATTGGTGTATTAGGTGGTCTAACAGCGTTTGGTTTTGTTGGTTTGTTTATTGGGCCTGTCGTATTGGCTATCGGGCTTGCAGTATGGCGCGAGTGGATATCGCAGCATAAGAATGAGATATTTGCTCAGCAAGAGGTGATGCTTTCTGACTCTCGTGCGATAGATCCTGTGCACGAACCAGAATAATGAGTCATTAGGGCGTGTCTTCAATTCACCCGATGGCCATCTAAATGGCCTAAAAATGGCTAAATTTTGCCAAACATCGTCAAATAGCTATTTAATATCCTGATATTATCTACGCTATTTTTCTTGTTTGACGGCAATTTATCTTATTTTTATCTCCATTTTTGAAATGAAGACACGCCCTAGAAAATACGATGTAAAAAATTATCGATAGAGATGATGAATAATGACAAATGAGAATATGGCAGATTCGACGAATAATAAGACCGATAAATTAAGTACAATTAAAAATATCACTATTTTAGCGGATAGCAACATCGCCAGTCTGAATGATTTTTTTAATGATGCTATGCTTGGTCAGCTGACTGAGCATACGGTTGAGATTATTACTGTCGCTGGTCGAGATATTGATGCAGCGCTACTTACCGAAGTACAGCCAGATGTGCTGCTGATACGCTCTGTGACGAAAGTAAATGAAGCGCTATTGGCTGACAATAACAGCGTGCAGTTTGTTGGGTCTGCGACTATTGGTACCGACCATGTAGATCAAGATTATCTAGCGTCTCGCAATATCACTTTTGCCAATGCGGCTGGTTGTAGCAAGCATTCTGTGGCTCAGTATGTGTTGACGGCTGTTTTTACTTTGTGTCCGCAGTATTGGCAGCAGTCGGCGTCATTAACCTTAGGTATCATTGGCCTTGGCAATATCGGCAGTACACTTGCTCAATATGCCTATGATCTGGGTTGGCAGGTGCTAGGTTATGATCCCCTGTTGCCAGCCTCTAAAACTAACAATGCTAGCTTGGAGCAGGTACTTAGCCAAAGTGACGTAGTTAGTCTGCATGTGCCTTTGACTAATGAGAAGAATGCGACGAATCCTAAAGGTAGTGATTACCCAACACGTCATCTGATTAATGCAGCTGCATTGGCAATGATGCCTGCGGATACGATATTGATTAATAGTGCGCGCGGGCCTGTGATTGAGGAAAGCGCGCTTGAAGCAGATATTGAGTGTACTGGACGACAAGTGGTGCTAGATGTGTTTGAGCATGAGCCAGAAGTCGCAGTAAGCTTATTATCCAAACTCGCTATTGCCACACCGCATATCGCTGGCTATACACTAGAAGGTAAGCTACGTGGCACACAAATGATTTATGATGCCTTGTGTGAAAAATTAGCGATACCTCCAGCTCAATCTATGTCCAATCTGCTACCGCTAAATATGTTCTTATGGTCTGAATTAAAATCATATCCAGACAGACTGCCAAAGTTTTATGACATCATGCAAGATGATACCTCGTTACGAAATAAAGCAGTTGATGGGCAAGTAAGTGGTGCTGACTTCGACGGTCTGAGACGTGATTATAACTTGCGCCGTGAGTGGCAGTTTTAATTAAACAAGATACTGAGCAACCAATTATTCATCAGTCGCAGTAGAGCCCAATGACTCAAGCAAATAACATTTCTTCGCAGCCTATTACTTCTCAGCCTAGCTACGCGCCAACCATGACACTTACGATGGCACAACAGCGCGCGCAATTCGTCAGCAATATTCGTCAGTTTTTTACCAGTCGACAAGTGCTGGAAGTGCAAACACCGCTATTATCCCAAGCAGGCAACACAGACACTTTTTTGCAGTCTGTAGCAGCTCATGTGACCTATCAAGACCGTCCGCGCACTTATTATCTGCATACCTCGCCTGAGTTTGCAATGAAGCGTTTATTAGCCAGCTGGCAAGTACCTATTTATCAGATTTGTCCTGTCTTTCGTGATAATGAAATAGGTACGCGTCATAATATTGAATTTACGATGCTTGAATGGTATCAACCGAATTATAGTCTGGACGAGATAGCAACTGAACTTAATGAGTTGTTAGAAGCGCTTTATGGTCATTCTGTTGTGATGAGTCATTATCGCTATGTCGATGCCTTTATGGACTTCGTGGGTATACATCCATTGACAGCGAGTTTAACTGCATTGCAAGCCGTGGCAGAAGATATGGGTTTGACAGGATTTAATTTTAATAATACTGATGATAGCGAAGAAAATCGTCGCCAGAGCTGGTTAGATTTGTTATTCAGTCACGTCGTAGAGCCAAACCTAGGTCATGATTTGCCGACATTGATTATAGAGTATCCACCTGCGACCGCTGCGTTAGCGAAAACCGCTATGGATAAAGACGGTAATAAAATTGCAAAACGTTTTGAGCTGTATATTAATGGCGTTGAGATCGCCAATGCTTATGATGAATTAGCAGATGGTCAAGCACTGCGCGACCGTTTTGCACAAGACAATCAATTACGTGCGCGTCATAACCTACCTCAAATGCCAATTGATGAGCATCTATTAGCCGCATCCAATGATTTGATGCCATGTAGCGGTATCGCAGTTGGTATGGATAGATTGCTAATGGTTTTAACAGGTGCAAGCAGCTTAGAAGAAGTCATCCCTTTTCCCAGTGGGCAAGCATGATTGAAAGAGCTTTTTTCGATTAGTTGTAATCTAAATATATAATAAAAAGGTCGTTGCCGATTTACCAATTAGATATTGGCGAATCGATAACGACCTTTTGTATTGGCTGCTTCTAAAATCTAGCATCCACAACCAATTTTGCTAATACTAAATTTATTTATACCGTAGCAACTGCTTCATTGATATCGATATCACCATTATGTAGATTGAATACCTTACCTATGGTGTTATCCGCTGTGAGTACAGCAGCCAATGTTGTCGCTACATCTTCGATGGCATTCTCACCAGAGCTGGTATCATTAATAGTAATTTTACCAGTACCTGCGCGTTCTTTTAGTGCGCCTGGCTGTACAATAGTGTAATCCAGCGAGCTGTTATTCACTAACCAGTGATCTGCGTAGTGTTTAGAGATGTAGTATTCTTTTAGGTCCGAAATACCTGGGTTTTCATCCCATTTGTCAGTTTCTAATGAAAAGACTGAGCTCAGCATAATATAACGTTTAATGCCTTTATCTTGTGCAGCCTGCATCGTTTTTACAGCACCATGCAAGTCAACTTCTAAGACGTTTTTACCACCAGATCCTGCAACAAAGTAAATAGCCTCAATATCCTGATCCAATTGTTTATCAATAGAGTCTTTACTTGCTGTAATGTCTAAATCTAGCTGGGTATAATTGTCATTATCAAATAACTTTTCTTTCTGACGAGTCGTGCCAATAACTTGATGATCATCAGCCAATAACTGCTTAACCAAATCACCGCCCACTCGACCACTTGCACCAACGACTAAAATTTTCATAATCATTCCTATTCTTATTTAAATGCTATTTTTTGAATTATTCAGTAAGTTTATTTATCTTAAAAACTGAATATAGAGTAACAAAGATAGGTAGCACGCTTCGTTATAAAGCGTGCTGATTGAATAGTGTTTGGTTATAGAGTGTATACAGTTTGCAAGGAAGCAAACGTTGGCTAAATAATGTTACTTAATAGAAGACAGGATGGGTAGGCGTCAGATAGAACGATAAAAGGCATTAACGAACCAAGCGATTGAGACCGTCGGCAAAGGCTTTTTTATCCCGATCGCCGTAAGGTTTTTGACCGCTCATTTCTTGCAATTCTAGGACGCCAGTACCGCGCATGGTATCCATAAAGTCGCGCATATTGAGCTTTTGCTTGATGTTGTTTTTGTCGTAGACCACGCCGCGCGTTGTCAGTACCATACCACCTTTATCCAAAATATCATTGGCTAAGGGGATATCGCTAGTGATAGCCAAGTCACCAGCCTGTATCTGCTCAACGATATAATCATCAGCTTTGTCGAATCCTGACGGTACGACAGTCATAACAAGTAGAGGCGACTTGCGTAGCTTAATCGGCTGATTGGCCACAAATATGGCCATGGTCTTGGTACGTTCAGCCGTTTTAATAATCAAATCTTTGGCAGTCAATGGTACCGAGTCTGCGTCCACCCAAATCTGCATTATTTCTTGGCCTTCTCAGATTTTAATGGAGTAGTAGTCAGGCTGTCTGCTTGACTGTCTTTAGTGTCTAGATTATCAACTGTGGCATCGTTTTGAACACTGTTCTGAGTACTGTTCTTAGCATTATTCTTAGCATCGACGTCTGCTTTACTAGGCTGAGTATCCACGCTTGCATATTCTTTATCTAGACCAACCTTGTTTGGCAAGATAGCAACCAATTTTGCCATAGCAGGCTCTAAATCAGTCACGTCGTTAGGCATTAAGGTGATATGAGCAATCTTGCGATCGTCACGCTCAGCCTTATGATAGCTATGGTAATGAGCGCCATCGATGTTTAGTACTGCACTAATATCAGGATATTGACCCAGCACATTTACCATAATCGCAGGATGCACGTTATCTGTATCGCCTAATGGCAAGTTGACCACGGCACGGATATGATTCTCAAACTGACTGGTAATAGCGCCTTCGATACTCCAGTGTCCAGAGTTGTGTACCCGTGGTGCGATCTCATTCGCCAGTATCGCGTTGTGACCGCGAGCATCTTTGGTGACGAATAATTCAAGCGCCATAACGCCAACATAATCCAAATGGTTCATGATTTTGGTGATAGCGTCTGTTGCTTGTTGAAACAGGTGACTCGTGCCAACAGCAGGTGCTTGAGTCTTGGCTAGTATACCGTTGTGATGATGGTTTTCGACCAAATCGTAACAGCGTACCTGACCATTTTGTGCTCTTGCTGCAATGATAGAGACTTCACGACTAAAGTTAATAAAACCTTCAGCAATTAACGGCGCAGGTGTTGGCGTAAGTGAGCCTTTACCACTGACAGCGTCCTTTAAATCTAGCCAAGCAGCTTTAATATCACTGTCTTGCTTGATAACGAACTGACCTTTGCCATCGTAACCACCTCGGCTGGTTTTTAGAACGATAGGCAGTCCTAACTCTTTACAAGCGTGCTTGAGCTCAGCTTCAGAATTTACTTCCATAAATGGCACGGTTGCGATATCAAGTGTGTTGAACATCTGTTTTTCTTTTAGACGATCTTGAGCGATATCAAGCGCAATCAGCGGTGGGAACATGCCTTGCTTGCTGCCAGACTTTGACAAGCTAACCAGCTGCTCGACTGTAGATGTTGGCGTGTTTTCAAACTCTAACGTAAAGACATCCGCTGCTGCGATAAAGTCTTCTAATTGATCGCTATGAAAGACACGACCGTATAAGCTGGCAGGGCATTCTGGATTGTCTTCTAAGAATACACATTGGTAACCCAGTGGCATGGCGGCTTCGGCAAGCATCATACCAAGCTGACCACCGCCTAAAATACCGATGGTACGAATGGTTTGGGTAACAGGATAAGCGTTTGCTGTAGTCATGGCAGGCTCTTTGAATAAAAGTGAATAAGGTGTTTGGGCTATTAAAATCTAAAATTCAATGGGTGAAAATAGGAAAAGGTGCACTGTATGCACCTTATCTCTACTCGAAATTGCTTAAAAATATACAGTGATAGCTTCAATCGTTAAGCTATAAATATAAAAGACGCTGCTATAAAAGCCGATCGACTTATATCTACCTAAGGATTGATAATACCTGGTGTTGGGCTAGCAAGAATAGTCTCAGTCTGAGACTGGCGCATTTGATCAAGCTTGGTAGCGATCGTATCATCATGCAATGCCAATACTTGAATTGCAAGTAGAGCAGCATTATAAGCACCAGCAGTACCAATCGCCAAAGTACCAACAGCGACGCCTTTTGGCATTTGTACGATAGACAGTAGACTATCCCAACCGCTCAACATAGATGACTTTACAGGGACACCAAAGACAGGTAGCGGCGTTTGACTGGCACACATACCTGGGAGATGAGCGGCACCGCCTGCACCAGCAATGATCACTTGTAGACCGTTGTCTTTTGCACTTTTGGCGTAATCAAATAGTCTATCAGGTGTACGGTGGGCAGAAACCACTTCACACTCAAAGGCAATATCAAAGTCTGCTAGCAATTGTGCCGCGGCACTCATGGTCGCCCAATCAGATTGCGAACCCATGATAATGCCGACTTTTGGCTGACCAGCAGGAGAGGTAATTGGACCGTTCTGGTTAGCAGCAGTATTCGTGGTGCTCATGATTGGATATCCTCAAAAAGACCATCATACAAAAATTTTGCTACACTCGTAAAGCCAAGTTTGACTTTTAATACTGGTATGGCGCTAATTGCATTGATATCACGATTTTATATTTGTTTTTCATCGTGATAATGCTGAACAAAGTGATTGGCTGTCAATGGTAATGGTTGCTTGGTATCCAGTTGATAGCATGTTAGATAGCCGCTATCCACTGCAGCAGAGTAGTCAGTACAGGCAACTTGTGAACTGAGTGGCTCAGGTGTGCCAGTGAGCCAATAGTGCCCGACAAATACAGGTTTATGAGTTTTTAGTGCAAATTCAATATTTTCAGCCAACGCATCAGGCGGTATTTGTGCCAATGCGGACGATGGAGCACGAGACACTTCACGAAGTGTGCGTGTATTTAGCTCATCTAGCCACCAGCGTACTCGTACTCGCGTGCGCTCAGTACCTTCTTTATCTACCATGATGATACCATCAGGCAACCCTGTCTCAATCCCTTTTAATACTCGTTCTAAAGCATCAAAGGTGATGGTATCTTCTTTAGCGGTTACGATTAGACCTTCAGGGGTTAGGCAGTTATTATCCGTCAGCAGTGGCTTTAGCACCGCCATACTATCTACATCCCAGCAAGCATGGACGAAACAGGCATAATCTGTCTCAATCCACAGAGGTATCTCATATAAGCGCTGTAACCAGTATTCGTGCTGCTCTGAGCCGAACGGTATCTCCGCCAAGAACGCTTCATGTTGGCGTTTATGTACCGCATTATGTGAGCGCAGATACAGGCTAGAATCCTCAGGATCGAGCGTAGCATAAGCCAAGGCATTATATTCATGATTGCCCATCACCGCATCAGCCACGTCTGCGTCTAACATCGCAAAGACAATCTCTAATGTGGCCAGTTGCTGTGACCCACGGTCAATCAAATCGCCAATGAATAATGCCTTGTGACCAGCTGGCGGCACAAAATGCTGACCGTTATGCTCGTAGCCTAATTGGTTTAACAAACCAACGAGCTTGTCTGCATAACCATGAATATCACCGATAATATCTATAATCATAATGAATTATTAAATCTCAAACGTAAAAGTAAGCAATTTGCTTAATTGCCCTGATTCAAAGAATTTCTATTTGAGAAAACAGTTTAAAAACCAGGCGACAATAAAGCATTTATAAAATGGGGTAGTACTTTAGGTTCTAAAATAATCGTGGCAATGAAGCCAAATGCGCCGCCCCACATATGTGCCATATGATTGATATTTGAGCCACCACGTTTGTCAGCATAAATACTATAAAATACATAAGCGACGGCAAACAGTATCGCAGGAATGGGAATAATGGCAAATAAGTAAATTCGCTCCCACGGTGCTAGCAAAATAAAGGCAAATAAGACCGCCGATACACCGCCCGATGCCCCAAGACTTAAGTAACTGGCATTGTCTTTATTTTTAAGATAGCTTGGAATCATGGCTACAACAATAGCCAATATATAAAAAACCACAAAACCATAGCCAAACAAAAATGAACGATATAGCCCTTCAATAGCTCGACCAAAGAAGTACAACGTAAACATGTTGAATAGCAGATGCATACTGTCGGCATGAATAAAGCCATGCGTGACAAAACGATCCCATTGCCCATTGTTGACTGCTGGCGGGTAAAAAATCAATCGATTAAATAGCGTCTTGTTTTGCCAAGCCAATAAGCTGACAATAACGGTAATAATGATAATAAGCGTCGTATGGTTTAACAAAGGAAAATCCTTAGGCCGTGCCTGATATGTGACAATGTTACAAATGACAAGCTACAAATGACAATATTCAAAGCCTAAGCGTTACGGCTGATTAAAAAGTAAGTTTGACGTCTGATCCGTATTAGGTACTAACCATTAGCAATAGACCAATACTAACAGCAGTTGCGATAACGCGAATACCTATTGTGTGACAAAACGATGCTTTTTTATGCGGTTATAGTGAATAATGTAGCAGTGTACCATGCAACATAAGTGAAACTTTTAGAGCGATGGTAATGAAGACACCAATAACTAAGGTAATGCTCAGACTAGTTACGAGTACGGCCTTAGATAAAAAAGTAACATTTCCAAATGATGTACATAAAAACAAAATAAGTGCTTAGTTCTTGCACATACAAATAAGGCTGATAGAGACAGTGAAATATGAACATTATTGACCAGCTAGAAAAAACGGTAACCCCAGCTGTAATGGGTAATGATGACAGCAATAATGTCGCCTATGTCAGTCTACTTGAGCAGTTTTATGCTGTTTTGGCCGCGCGTTTAGCTGTGCCACAGGTTTACTCACAATTGCTGCGTACTGACCAAGTAATTACTAGCAGCAATAATGAAAGCCCCTTATTTGAACAAATATGGCAAGATAAAAGCCTGCAAGAGACTATCGTCCAAGAGTTGTCAGCCACCCATCACATTGATGAGCAGACAACTGAGCAACTACTAATTAGTGCCGCGCCGTTGGCATATCGTGAGTTAAAAGTATTGGCCAATGGGCAGTTTTTGCCAGCATTTTTACAAGACAAACAGGCTGCTTTACGACCATATTTACCTATCTGGGCAGCAGCTGTGATTACTGCTACTCAAGGCGTTAGTCAGCAAATACAAACAAGCTTCAATTCAGATGATGGCCATATACCAGCACATGTGCCAGTAAGTGACGATATATCGAATAAACTTGACGACGCTACTTTAGATACTGGCATAGTCGCACCAATAACGAACACTGATGTAGAAAGTATAGAGCAAATATCAACTGTTGAGCGCGCAAACACTGAAGCGTTAGATGACAATACGATTGCCAGTAGTGATGCTATTCATGCCAATCCAGCAGCCTATCATCTGGCAGAAAACAGTAACTTGAAGCATGCACAAGTACGCACTCGCAATCAACGAAACGATCTACTAATACGTGTGTTTTTATTAATAGTAGCCCTTGCTGCGCTTGCCCTAGCAGCATGGGCATTATTAGTGAAACCCAATAATGAAATACCAGTAGAGCCTGTGGCCACGGCACCTGTTGAACCACCGCCAGCACCCGTGCCTCCTGTACCAACAACGACTCCTGTTGAGCTTATTGTCGGTGTTGATAACGGCGGCAACTTGTACACTTGTAGTGCGACCGTTGGCGATGCTGCGCTGCAAAGCACGTTGCAACAGGCGCTTAATACAAGCTTTGGTGAGCAGGCAAGTATTTGTGAGTTGAACATACAGGATGGGGTAGCAACCACAATCGCTAATATGCCTGCGGAGACACTGCCCAATGTCTTGACGATGCTTAGATCAACACCATTTGCACGTTTGCATGTGCAAAATGACCGTCTCACACTAGAGGCGCCAGACAATATGCTGCTACAAAGACTGGTCACAGAAGTACGCAACTTAGCACCAACGATGGTAGTCGAGAGTACAGCACCACTGCCATTGCCTGATAATAGTAATATTGGTGATGCTACGAACAACATGGCAAACGCAAATAACCAGTTTGTAGATGATGGGGCGGGGATTAATAATCAACTCAATAATAATGGGGTAAATAGTAACTCTGGCGAATACCAAGCATCAGATGATGATACTGGAGATCGTGTGATACCAACTCCTTTGCCTAACAATAATAACAGTTTTAATAATGCGCCCAACAATCTGCCTACCAATGGCGCGAGTAATATTCCCAACAACTTTCCTTCAAATAATCAAACGACCAGACCGCCAGGCCCTTTTTCACCTTCAGAAGTGGATGAGATGGCAAACACGGTTATCGTTGCTGAACCAGCTCAAGTTAGGTAGTTTTTTATAAGGCACGCTGTTTCATAGGGCGTGTCTTTTTATATGGCCTATCTTTTCATGTGATTTAGCTACAGTTACGTGTGCCAACCGAAACATTACTTACTGTATCATTTGCACAACAACGCACAGACTGTGAATAGCAGCTTAAGAATTTTATAATAATCAAAACCAAATAAAGTAGTTTGATGGATTTATCGCTATCATGATTACCTAATACTATAACGATTGAATACGAAAGAATGATATAGCTGCTTTTTGAGCGAACGAATCATATAAATAAAAATTAAGGGGAGAGCCATATTATGGATATTATTAGCCATTTGACACGCACCGTCAGCCCAGCCGTATTAGAAGATGACCGTAGCCCAGCTAAGAAAAATCTACTAGAACAGTTTTATGCCATTTTTGCTGCTCGTCTTGCAGACAACGATACTTTTAGTCGCTTTGCTAATGAAAATATTGCCCGTGACGACAATGCTTTTTATGACCGTGTATGGACAGAAGGGGCACACCGCGACCAAATTTCTCGCGAATTAGCAGGCAAACATAATGTCGATGCAACCGCTTCACGTGGTTTGATTGCGATGGCAGCGCCACTAGCTTTTCATGAAATAAAAAGCTTGGCTGGTACCACGCCCGTTCCGCAATTTTTGAATGACAACCTGAACAGTTATCAGCATCATATCCCTGCATGGGCGGGTACTGTTTTGCCTGCTAGTGCGGTCGCTGCCACCTCTACGGCTAGCACACCAATTTCTGATACCACCAGTACAGCACCACTAGAAAAAGAAGAAGAGCCAAAAGAGAGCTTTATGAAAGCGCTGCTACCTATTATTGGTTTGATTATCTTGGGTGCACTGGCTTGGGCACTACTCAGAGGCTGTCAAGAAAACCCTGAGCCTGTAGCAACGCCAGCGGCTACAGTACAGCAAGGGGCGCAAGGTAATGAGGCATTAGCGGTTGCAGGCGCAATTGAGCCTGCATCACTGAGCATCGCAACTGGTGAAAATAGCGAGCTGTATGCTTGTCGTATGAGCGTGGGTGATGAGACACTACAAACCAATGTTATGAACGCTTTGACTGGTGCATTTGGTGATGAAGCCAATAAATGCCGTGCTGACGTTGATGATAATTTTGCAGTAGATATGCCAGCATCTGCTCAACTGGCTACGATATTACCAATTATCAAAAATGTACCGAACGCGAGCATGATTATCAAAGGCGATAACATTACTGTCAATGCTCCTGATAAAGCCGCGTTGGACAAGTTGGTTGCTGACCTACAAGCAGCTGCTCCTGCCATGACCGTGCAAGCTGAAGGCCCATTAGACTTGCAAGGCGAGATTGATGACAGTCTGGCTGCTGCAGATGTCGCGATGACCAATCTGGGTGATAACCCAGATCCACGTGATGTTGCTCGCGCTTTGAGTATTCAGGTGATTAACTTCCAAGTAGATGAAGCGGTTATACCTGAAGTCAATAAGGCGCTGCTAGACCGTGCTGCAGAAATCATCAATAACGTACCTGATATGAAGCTGATGATCGTCGGTCATACGGACAGTCAGGCCTCTGATACCTATAATATGGAGCTGTCTCAGGAGCGTGCTGAGTCAGTGAAAGCGTATCTAGTGTCTAAAGGGGTTGATGCCAGTAAATTAACGACCAAAGGTATGGGCGAATCAGAACCAATCGCAGATAATTCAACCGAACAAGGTCGCTTCCGCAATCGCCGTATTGAATTTATGGTCAATGACGAAGTGGTCAGCGCAAATGATGGCATGATGATAAACAGTGATTCGCTAGACCCAGATATGAACCCATTAGATAGTAATAATGATGACTTGTTACCAGATGGTGATGATGCTACTCAAGGTACTGCGGTAGACCCAACCAATTAATCTATTTGTTCTTATTTTGATTATAGTAGCCAAATGATAAAAACCGCATCTTATAAAGGTGCGGTTTTTTTGTATGCTGCTCGATGATAGTTAAGTAAGCTATTATTTATACAGAGTAGGATCTGTTGATTGCTTAGCAGTCTGACCATCAGCTTGCGCATCAAAGAAAGTCTGAGTAACATTTTGCTTGGCTTGCTGCCAGTATTCAAACTGCTGGCAGGTAGATTCAAGGTCGCCTTGCCATGTTGGGATGTTGCCGCGCATGGTTTTGATACGTTGCTGATTAGGGTAAGGCAGATCTTGCGCAGCTTTAGCCGCCTCATGAGCAGCCACACGGTCGTTGCACACGAGGGCAATATCACAACCGGCATCAATGGCCGCTTTTACGCGAGCACTGACATCACCAGCCGCCTTTGCACCTGCCATCGATAAATCATCAGAGAATAATACCCCATCAAATTTAAGCTCATCTCGAATGATATCTTGTAGCCAAATCTTGGAGAAACCTGCTGGCTTGTCGTCTACTTGCGAAAATATCACATGTGCTGGCATAAGAGCGTCCAGACTATGTAGCGTTTGAGCAAAAGGTTGCATGTCGCTATTAATGATTTCATCTAAGCTGCGCGTATCAATGGCTTCTGATACGTGAGAGTCAGGAGCGATGGCACCATGACCGGGGAAGTGTTTACCAGTGGTTGCCATACCAGCCGCTTTCATTCCACGCATAAACTGTGTTGCAAGCGCAGTGATGGCTTGCGGCTCATGATGAAAGCTGCGATCACCGATGACTTGGCTAATACCATCTCTATCCAGTACGGGTGCAAAGCTCAAATCAATTCCTACAGCTAATACTTCAGCTGCCATTAGATAACCGCAATCGTAGGCGCAGCTAAGTGCTTGACTTGGGTCTTGATTGAATAGCTCACCCAATCGTCCCATAGCAGGTAGGGGCGTGAAGCCTTCACGTAGCCTCGCGACTCGTCCACCTTCTTGGTCTACACCGATAAGTATGTCTTGATTGTGATAACGTATATCATCGCATAGTGCTCTGACTTGGGCCGCATCTGTGACGTTACGACCAAACAATATTACTCCACCGACCTGTGCTTGTTTAATCAAGCTGACATCTTCAGCGGTCAAAGCGGTACTATCGATATCTATCATTAAAACGCCGTACATCGCGTGATCCTTATTATTTTATATATGGTTATATTATGAGGGTGACTGATTATCTATCTATGGCTGTCTTATCGCTTAGCGGTCATTGTTCAGATATCTTATTATGACAGTTATTATTAATTGAGCATAATGTGGCAGGTTATTGGGGTCAAATCAATTTGCTAATAGCCATCAAATTCAGTCATCAAATCGATGTTGATAGCCCTCAATTGCTATGTATGATAAAAGTGATAGAAAGTTTGGTATGTATAGACGTAGCGTGTAAGATTGCTTATACAGTTTGAGACAGTTCAGTATTTATGCGCATGATAATATTGATTGATTTTTGACTATATATCAGTATTTAATGATGCATAAAGTATAAGAATAAAAAACACAGCATGTATAGGTCATAACAGATTCGAGCATTTCTAATTCTGATGAATTACCCAATACTATTAACTTTAAATAACTAGGTACATATGATGAAAAAACAACCAGCACAGTGGTTACTCAGTGCAGCGTCAGTGGGCATCGCCGGTATTATTCTGACTCAAAGTTACGGTACTGCAGTCGCCGAGACCAATACGGGAAGTTTCGTTCAAACCCCTGAGCAAAAGGTCACCACCCGTCAAGTAGCTGCTTTGCTGGATCGCAGTCATTATCTCAATCAGCCTTTAGATAGCAAGACTGGTAGTGAAATCCTATCAATGTATATTGATAGCCTTGACCCAAACCATACGTTATTTTTGCAATCTGATGTCGATGAGCTGAAGAAAAAACACGCTGAAGACTTTGGTGCTCGCCTAAAACAAGGTGATCTATCTGCAGGGGTAGAGGTGTTTGATCGTTACCGCAAACGCTCAAATGAGTACTTTGCGATGGCCACCAAGATGCTCAAAACAGATATTGATTTGACAGGTAACGACACAATCATTCTTGATCGAGAAAAACTCGGCCATTTTAAAACCAAAAAAGAGCAGCGCGATTACTGGGAACGTCAGCTAAAGTTCCAGTTGATGAGTATTACCCTCGGTCAAGAAGACGAAAAAGCCAAAGAAAAAGTATTTTTAAGCAATCCAGATATCACTCGTGGGCAAGACTTGGTACGTAACGATGAGCGTACGCCAAATGAAATTTTACAAAATCGTTTGTCGCGTCAACAAGAGCAGTTTAAGCGTCTCAAAGATGATGAAATCATGGAAACCATCTTAAATACGGCGATGCTAACCTATGATCCACACAGTAATTATTATGCACCGATTCAAGCGACTGAACTGCAAATCCAGTCTAGTCTTCA
>TARA_R110000737_G_scaffold160464_2_pt1 | contig 62241 bp, 98 predicted proteins | sample TARA_R110000737 | Tara Oceans TARA_R110000737 (sample SAMEA4398027) | marine metagenome | biome: Polar Biome; feature: [SRF] surface water layer (ENVO:00010504); material: water (ENVO:00002006), including particulate matter (ENVO:01000060) such as... | depth 5 m | reverse complement strand
ACGATTAACCGCCACTACTACCAGGGAAGGAAGCCAATCAGCAAGCCGGTAAACAAGACAAGAGTCAAAACCGTGCGTAAAAAGAGCAAAAAGAAAAACAAGTTTAATAAGAAGAAATAACTATTTATAACGTTATGCAAACTCTTCGTAATCTTAGAAGAATAATCAAAGAGCAGTTAGAATCTGCCGAGTATAAGGCTCTTGTCGAAATTCATTATGACCGTGAGTTCAAAGTCACAGAAATATTGGATCAGATAAGAGCTTTATGCGGTATCGTCATCGTCAACTCCGAATCTACCGAGAAGATGACAGATAGAAAAGAGAAAGTTCTTACAAAGATTAAATTTTATGTGCTTGGAACATCCACGAATGAATTCATTGCCAAGATGGTCGATAAAGCCTTATCGATTGACGGTGTATACGCATTCAGGATCAAGAAAGTAAAAACAAATAAAAAATCCTAAGAGGTTATAATGAAGAAGCAACGATGTCTTATCATAGACATGTTTAATATGTTCTACCGAGGATGGATAGTCGATCCCTCCTTATCAGTTAACGGTGACCCCATTGGAGGATTAAAGGGTTCCTTAAAGATCCTTCAAAAGCTACTACGCGAGACACAACCCAATAGGGTTTTCATTTGTTGGGACGGACCTGGCGGATCCCAGCGCAGACGAAGTATTAATAAAGCATATAAAGAAGGTCGTAAGCCTGCAAAGGTTAACTGGGATAGTACCTTCCTTTCCCCAGCCGCTAAAGAAGAAAACAGGAAATGGCAGCAAGTTCGTTTAATGGAATACTTTAACAATATGCCCCTGTGCCAACTTCTTCTTCCTTCCGTAGAGGCAGATGATATTATCTCGTTTGTTAAAGACGCTTCTTGTTTAAAGGGATGGCAGAAGATTATAGTATCTAGCGATAAGGACTTCTTCCAACTGGTCGATTCTGAAACAGTCCTGTATCGACCAATCCAGAAGCAACTTTTAAATGAAAAAGATATCCTTGAAAATCACAAGATACACCCTCAAAATATGGCCCTTGCTCGTGCCATCGTCGGAGATAAAAGCGATAACCTACCTGGAATCGCTGGTATCGGACTAACGACCGTGGCAAATCGCTTCCCTTTCTTATCAGATGAAGAATCCCACACCATTGACGAGGTTCTTAAACACTGTCAGAATGCCAACTCAACAGCCAAGGCATACACGAACATCATAGAAGGCGAAGATATCATCCGCCAAAATTATAAAATGATGCAGCTTTATGCTCCAAGCATTAGTGTCCAAGGGAAAACCTATCTAAGAGAAACAATCAAGAATTGTGAGATTACGTTCAATAAGACTGAAATTAAAAAAATGATGATTCAAGATGGGTTTGGAGAGTTCAACTGGATAGACCTATACCAAATTTTTAATAGGATATCGGTTGAAAAGTGAGAACCGATTCAGTATAATAGAGAAATAAACATGGGACAGAAATGCAAAAAGAAAACATCAGCTTCTCAAAATATGGCAAGAATTTTCAAGAAGTACTCGCTTACTTAATTCTTGAAGATCGCCCCTTTTCGGAACAAATAGAAGAAGTGCTTGACGTTAACTTTTTTGAGTTAAATTACTTAAAAGTTTTTGTCTCTAAGATATTCAACTACCGAACCAAGTACAAGGTTCATCCTACCTCAAAAATCTTTGATTCTATTATAAGAACAGAGTTAGATAATGAATCTGAAGCGACACGCGAACAAGTCCGTCGATATTTTGCCCGCTCAATCGTAAGAACCCCCACTGACGGCGAGTATATCAAGAGCACTGCCCTTGACTTTTGCAAGAAGCAGAAACTAAAAGAAGCGATATTAAAATCCGTCAACCTCCTCCAAAGCTCTTCGTATGATGAAATCAAAAAGTTGATAGATGATGCCTTGAGTCTAGGTATCGATAACGATTACGGTCATGACTTTCAAAAAGATTTTGAATTGCGATATGAGCTTCGAGCACGGAATCCCGTGTCCACTGGATGGGAGAAGATCGATGAACTAACAAAAAATGGTCTTGGCAAAGGAGAACTTGGCGTCGTCATCGCTCCCACTGGAGCAGGCAAATCGATGGTACTCGCCCATCTAGGAGCAGAAGCCGTTAAAGCAGGGCGCAACGTTGTACACTACACACTAGAATTATCAGAAGAGGCGACAGGACTTCGTTATGATAGCTGTATTAGCGGCGTCCGCCTGGGCGATCTACACTCAATGAAGGATATGGTATACGATTCAATTAAGGAAATTGAGGGTAAATTAGTAATCAAAGAGTACCCAACTAAATCAGCATCAGTTAATACTTTGCACTCTCATCTAGAAAAGTTACAAAAAAATAAAACAAAAATTGGAATGATTATAGTAGATTACGGTGATTTGCTCAAACCAGTGGGAAGTTATAGGGAGAAAAGGAATGAGTTAGAGTCTATTTATGAAGGACTCCGTGCTTTAGCACAAGAATTTGAGTGTCCTATCTGGACAGCCTCCCAAACTAATAGGTCTGGTTTGAACGCAGAAGTAATTACGATGGAATCTATCTCGGAAGCGTTTAGTAAATGCTTTGTTGCAGATATGATATTTTCAGTTTCACGAACAATAGAAGATAAGAACACAAACCAAGGTCGCATTTTTGTAGCTAAAAACAGAAATGGACCAGATGGGATTGTATTTCCTATTTTTATGGACACATCAAGAGTAAAAATAAAGATACTGGACGCCCCAATCGTTTCAGATGAAAGAAAACCAGTGAATAAACTTGTCGAGGTTTATCAGAAAAGTAAGAAGGAGTTCAATAGCACAAAAAATGAAGGAAGGAAGAATGCAAACAGCTAATCAAATATTATCAGATATCACAGTGCATATGAAATATGCACGTTATTTGCCCAAGAAAGAAAGACGGGAGACTTGGAAGGAACTTGTTTCGAGAAACAAGAAGATGCATATTAAAAAGTATCCCGAACTAAAAGAAGAGATAAATCAAGCGTATAATTACGTCTACGATAAAAAAGTTCTCCCTTCTATGCGCTCTATGCAATTTGGCGGCAAACCCATTGAGGTCGCACCCAACCGTATTTATAATTGCGCTTATCTTCCTATTGATGATTGGCATTCCTTTAGCGAGGTAATGTTTCTTCTTCTTGGAGGTACTGGTGTAGGGTATTCAGTTCAAAAGCATCATGTTGAAGCTCTTCCCGAAGTTCAGAAACCAAGCTCAAAAAGAACTCGTCGGTTTTTAATTGGTGATTCTATTGAAGGCTGGGCTGATTCCGTTAAAACTTTGCTTCGTAGCTATTTTCACGGAGGATCTAGGATAAGGTTTGATTTTTCAGACATCCGTCCCAAGGGTTCGCGACTAGTTACTTCTGGCGGCAAAGCGCCGGGGCCTCAACCTCTCAAAGAGTGCTTATTAAAAATCGAGGGTATACTTGACGCGAAAGAAAGTGGCGATAAACTTGAGCCAATTGAAGTACACGATATTGTTTGTTATATTGCCGATGCTGTACTTGCCGGTGGTATACGCCGCGCTGCTCTTATCTCTCTTTTTAGCGCCGACGATGAAGAAATGCTCGCCTCAAAAACTGGTAAATGGTGGGAAACTAACCCCCAGCGAGGTAGAGCAAACAATTCAATTGTCCTGATGAGACACCGCATAACAAAAGAATACTTTGCGGAGCTATGGGACAGAGTAAAAGCCTCCAATTCAGGCGAGCCAGGGTTTTATTTTACTAATGATAAGGATTGGGGGACTAATCCTTGCTGTGAGATCGCCCTGCGACCATATCAGTTCTGTAATTTAACAGAGGTGAATGTTAGCAACGTTGACTCACAGGAAGAATATGAAGGAAGAATCCAATCTGCATCGTTTATCGCAACTTTGCAAGCAGGGTACACTGACTTCCATTACCTACGTGATATTTGGCAACGTCACACGGAAAAGGACGGACTCATTGGTGTGTCTATGACAGGTATTGCCTCCGGTAACGTTTTAAATCTTGATATGACTAAGGGAGCGAGACTGGTTAAAAAAGAAAACCAAAGAGTTTCAAAACTAATAGGGATCAAACCAGCAAGCCGCACAACCTGCGTAAAACCTGCTGGAACAACTTCCTTGACACTAGGAACTTCCTCTGGGATTCATGCTTGGCACAACGATCACTATATCCGTCGCCTCCGAGTCGGTAAGAACGAGCCTATCTATACTTATCTATCTATCAACCATCCCGAGCTTGTTGAAGATGAGTATTTTAGACCGCACGATACGGCTGTAATTTCAGTACCTCAGAAAGCCCCTGAAGACGCAATTACACGTCACGAAAGTGCATTGCAGCTTTTAAAGAGAGTAAAGAAGGTTAACCAAGAGTGGATTAAGCCCGGCCACCGCCGAGGTCAAAATACTCACAATGTTTCTGCCACGATTTCAATTAAAGACGCCGAATGGATCGATGTAGGAGAGTGGATGTGGGAAAATCGAGAATGCTATAACGGACTCTCTGTCCTCCCTCACAGTGAATCAGGGCATACATATGTTCAGCTTCCTTTTGAGGATTGTTCTAAAGAAAAATATGATGCCTTGATGTCCGACCTAGCGAATGTAGACCTAACAAAGGTAGTGGAGCTAGAAGATAATACAGATCTTAAAGGAGAGCAGGCGTGCGCAGCAGGAGCCTGCGAGGTCACTTAACACTTGACTTTATAATTTTAGTTGCTATAATATGAGATATAACTACCCAAGGAGAATTAAATGAGTGAGCAAGAAAAAACCAAAGACGAATACATTGTTGACTTTATTAAGGCATTCAAAGCTGTAGAAGACGAGATGGAGCCTTACAAAGAGCACCGCCGAGACTTAAAGAAAAACTATGTTGATAACGGTTGGATCACGAAAGACGAGCTTCGTTATGTCATTAAGGCGTACCGCATGCTATCCTCTGATAACGAAAGTTTTGAACACTTCTCCGAGATCTATGATAAGATTTCTTCAAAGCTAGGAATTTAGTATGAATCCAGTTCCCTTTAACCGTCACCTCCTTGTCTCTAAACAGTTAGAGCAAGGAGAAGAAAATAAGAGTTTGGTCCTTGTACCGGAAGAGTATAAGCAGCGTGAGGCATTTGCCATGGTAAGTGTCGTCACGCCAGCCCAAGACTGTAACTCTCAATGGTCACCGGGGGATACGGTTATCGTACCAACTCATACAATTGAGACTCTATCTGTAGGTGGTGAGCACTATCATCTAGTATTAGAAAACCACGTACTAATGGGGCTTCTCGATAATATTAAAGGTGAATAATGAGAAATCTATCCCGTGCAGCGCTGGTCTACTGGACCTTATTTAAAAAAATTAATAAGCCCCGTCTTACAAACGACGGGGCTTTAGTCGTTGAGACTACTCCTCATACAGGACGATCGCCAGATGCGAAGTATATTGTAAGAGATGAGATTACTGATAAACTCGTTGACTGGGAGAACAATCAGCCTATTAGCGAAGAAGAGTTTGAAGAGTATTCAAGCAACTTCCTCGCAGAGGCAGAGACCCTTCGCTTTTATGAGCAAGACTTATATGCCTGCGCCGATGACAAGCACCGGCTTTCTATTCGAGTTAGCACCGTAAAGCCCTGGCACTCTCTGTTTGCAAAGAATATGTTCTTCAAACCCTCTCCAGAGGAGATTGGAAATTTTAAGCCAGAGTTTCAAGTTTACTCAATACCCTCGTATACTGAAGAACCAAAGGTAATCATTTCCTTCAAGAAGAAGGTAATCTTAATCAGCGGCACAGATTACGCAGGTGAGATTAAGAAAAGTGTATTCACAGTGCTAAACTTTTTATTGCCTCAAAAGGGCGTACTGCCAATGCACTGTTCTGTAAGCCTCCGCGAAAAAGATCACAAGTCTACCATCTTTTTTGGATTATCCGGCACAGGAAAGACGACACTATCCTCGGATACATACAGTTATCTTGTCGGAGACGACGAGCATGGCTGGTCATCAACCGGACTGTTCAACTTTGAAGCTGGATGCTATGCCAAAACTATACGCTTGTCTCCAGATAAAGAGCCTTTGATTTTTGACGCCTGTCATAAGTTTGGAACGATTTTAGAAAACGTAGTCGTTAAAGGTGACGACGCTGACTTTGATGATGCGACCCTCACAGAAAATACCAGAGCTTCTTACCCTTTAAGCTTCATCGATAACATATGGCTTGAGCCCCGGTGTGAACATCCAACTAATATTATTATGCTGACGTGTGACGCTTATGGGATCCTCCCACCAGTGGCACGCCTAGATCCTGACAAGGCAGTCGAACAGTTCTTACTTGGCTATACAGCAAAAGTGGCAGGAACAGAAAAAGGAATCACGGAGCCAGAGCCCACGTTCTCACACTGCTTTGGCTCCCCTTTTATGCCTCTGCGCCCTGGAGTATATGCAGAGCTATTGCGCTCCAAGATAAAGAAGCACGATGTTAAATGTTGGCTTGTGAACACTGGTTGGCAAGGCGGACCATATGGCGAAGGCTCCCGTATCGATATCGCAGTCACACGTAAGATCATCGACGCAATTCAGGATGGGGACTTTGATGAGGATAAGTGTAAGTATGTTTGGCATTCTTACACCGATCTTGAAGTTCCTGACAGCGACAAGGTTCCTTTGGATATGAGATTTCCAGAGCGCGGCTGGACTTCTAAAGAAAAATATGTTGAGACCGCACGAAGTTTAATGAGCAAGTTTATTAATCGATTAAAAACAATGACTTTGTAAATAAATTTGGATTTTTGGATTTTGAGCCCTAGTTATCGTGGAATTATGATGAGGGTTTATCAAACATAGGATCAGTCTGGTCTAAAAACAGCCACCCTTTATAATCGGAGATATGAATAATGATTAATTTTGCCCTCGCACTAGCGACTTTACTAACAACAGCTACTACAGATCCTTCCTACCAAGACTTGGTATTCGAAGCACGATACTACTGCCACAATGCGAACCCAGACACCGTTAAAGAACAACTTTTATGGGACCTGGTAAAGGTAGAGAAGAAGTATAATGTGCCTCCATCTTTAAAAGGAATGGTTTTAGCCGCCTCTTGCTCGGAGTCTGGATATAATCCAGCAGCGAAGGGAGACTACAGGGTTATCAAGAACAAGAGGTTGCCAATGGCAATCGGTATCCTTCAGCAATGGCCTTGGTATGAAAAGGCTTATGGGATCAATAGAACGAAGCACGTTGAGGCAGCAGATGCCTGGATGAAGCACATACAGAAGAAACTTCATGTTGCCGAGAGGAAGTGCGGATTCAAAAATCTAAAAAAGAAATGGATTGCAGCTTGGGTCACAGCTATTAGGTATCCGAAACCAGAGGGCAGGTGCTATGAAAAGCCCCGTCACCTTCGGATCCTTAAAAAGTGGCACCGTAATATCAAGAACTCCAAAAACAAAGAGGATGGATGCTAAGGGGTCATTTGTATCATTGGAAAGAACTAGTAATAGGAGAAAATCTAAATGCTATCATCTATGCAAATCAACACAGCACTAAAATACTCGCTCTTCACGAGCCTACTATATTACCTTTCGACAAGTTTTGTACTTCATATGATTTGGGGCTAAAAAGCATCAATGAAGGAGATTCCAAGTATGAACTTGTTAGAGAACTTACGTTCAAGGCGGCTATTGACGGTCAGCATCCTTTTGCCGATAATTTGGTTTCTATCAAAATCACTCCTGAAGAAAACCAAGTCAAAGTCGTAACCAAGAACAGTTCAGTTGTTCATATTGAATATGAAAAATTACGCATTTTCAACCCTGAAGGCATCCAGGGAATCCCTTTTGAGATAAACGAGAGGACTGATAATTATAAAGTTATCGACTGGTTTGATGTCAGATCTGGCGCAGGTCACAAGTTTGACTTCCTTGAAGACCCTGAAAATTCATTTGTAAATAAGATATATTTCTATCTTTCCGAACGAATCGATGGGAACGTAAGATATAAAGATCTAGCATCAGAATCTATATTAACAAAGCAAGAATTACATAGTCCTGATTATTCTGACACTGTTGCCCGACTTAAGACTACCTCGATGATGAAAGAAGCAGGTATTAACGGACAATCAAATGGAGTTCGTCAGTTCTTACCAATACGCCTTGAGCTTTATCATCGAGAAGTTATACCAAACAAAGCATTTGACTTTGTTGAAGAGGGCAATATAATAGTTGATAATAGAACCGAAGAGAATGTTTTAAATGAGTGGATTTCATCTTGCAGGAATAGTGCCAGTAGCAGGGCAACCGCTTGACTTCAATATGCCTTGGCATGATTCGCTAATGCCAATCTCCCAAAACTACTTGGCTGTTGAAAGGGCGGTTATTGAATGTGCTTATGCTGGTTGCGAGACAATATGGCTCATCTGCCATACGGACATGCAGCCTTTGATAAGGCATCGTCTTGGAGATTATGTCCAAGACCCTGTTTGGATTAATCGCAGATATGAACTTCAAAGAGACAAATTCCACAAGCCAGTGCCTATCCACTATGTACCTATCCATCCAAGAGATAGAGAGAAGCGTGACTGCTTATCTTGGAGTGTGCTGTACGGCGCATGGATGTCTCAAAAGGTATGCGGAAGGTTAAGCATTCATTTGAAACCTGATATGTATTACACAGCATTCCCTTATGGAGTCTACCACGTTTCGAAAGTTCGGGAGCATCGAAAAGCCATATCTTCCAAGAGACCTTTTTATCTTTCACATAATGGAAAGACAATAATTGATGGTGAGTATCTAGCCTTCACAGCAACCCCCGATACGTTTAGGAGGTTGAGTTCCGAAGTGGCTGTAAAATCAACGGGTGTTTATGAGGACGAAGCGAGAACAAAGAAACTACCTATTGAAGAAAGATATTCTTATAGGCACTTTAAACTTGAGCAAGTTTTTGATACACTGTCTTTAGACGGAGCAAAGGTTCACGAATTGGAAAGATACTGGAGAATTGATTCTTGGGAAGAATACAAGAAGTATATGGCTGTCGAGAAGGCACATATCAGAAGACCAGGTAAATCCCTCTTGTCTTACAAAGAATGGAATGGAATTGGAGTAGACGAAATTGAGTGACATAGATAATATAATTGGCGACACGCCATTCATAAAGCTAGGTGAAAAGCTTTATGCAAAGCTAGAAACTTACAGCCCTTCGGGTTCTATCAAGGACAGAATGGCTTCCTATATCCTTACGAAAGCCCTGCATCGCGGAGATCTACAAGGAAAAGATACCATTGTGGTAGCCTCCTCGGGAAATACTGGCATCGCCTTCTCAATGCTCTCGGCTGCTCATGGGCTTAAATGCATTGTGGTTATGCCTTGCAATATGAGTGAAGAACGAAAGCAGATGATGAGGGCATACGGCGCGACCATTGTTGAAGTTGGTCCAAGCGCATTCAAGGACGCAATATCACTCCGTGATAAGATGTTAGAAGAGAATTCTAGTTACTGGTCGCCCAAGCAATTCAGCAATCCCGATAATATAGAATGCCACGAGAAGACAACAGCTACGGAAATAGCGCATCGAGTTTTAGATATGCCGGCACGCTTATCTGCCCTTATTGCAGGCGCAGGTACAGGCGGAACGATTATGGGTTGCCAAAAACAGTTAAGCAAACTGTGGAAAGAAACTAAATTTATATTGACAATGCCGCAAGAAGACGCCGCCACACATGGTATTCAAGGCATTAATGACGGCGCTGACTTTTTAGTGGACAAGGACCTGATCGATGAGGAGCTACTGGTGAGTACTGAAGACGCCAAACAGAGAGCCAGCCAGCTAGCAAAAGAAAACGGATTGCTTGTTGGCATCAGTTCTGGCGCAAACGTCCTCGCCGCCGAGCGATGGATAGAAAAAAACAATCCCACCGGAGTGGTGGTAACCTTTCTTTGCGATAGAGGAGAAAGGTATTTAAGTTGAACGTAACTATTTAATAAAGACGGAGTTAGTATAATGAAATATGATGATTTAAAAAACGTTATTAGAGAAGTTCTTGATGCCGATGACGGCTTTTGGGCTCGCACGCTGAAGACCAAACCGCAAACGACGATGGTCCCCTCGGATCCTCGACCCGCACCCAAGGAAGCTCCACGAGTAGCGGATAATCTAGATGGCGCTGAAGTGTTTGCTACAGAGGAAGAAGCTCGTAAGCATATGAAAGCCACCTTTGATTCAACGCAGCCAATAAAGCGCATCGTCCGTAAAACCAAAGAAGGTCAATACTTCGTTCAGGTCGTCAACGATCCAAGAAAAGGAACTTGATTAAATAAGGCTTGACTTACCACGATTCCAACACTATAATACTTGTAATTAATAGTGAGGAATTATGCAACGCACCAAATCATCTATCCCTTTTGTCGGACTACACGCCCATTCAGTAGCAGGCTCGCCCTTCGATGCCCTTGGGTATCCCCAAGCTCATATGGATTATGCCTATAGTAATGGAGCCGATGCCCTAGCCCTAACTGACCACGGCAATATGAATGGACTGGCTTATCAGATTCTTCATGCTAAAAAGATGAAGTCAGAAGGCAAAGAGTTTAAGCCAATCTATGGTTGTGAGGCATACTTTACTCCATCCGTAAAAGAGTGGAAAGAGGAATACAATAAAGCCCAGCAGGATAAGAAGACTGCATCTAAAGCGAAGAAAGAATCAGAGAAGATTACAGCCGAAGACGAGTCTGCCTCTAAGCGCAAGTCTAATAAGCTCCGCAGCCGAAGCCATCTTATACTGCTCGCACAAAACCAAGAAGGATTAAACAACATCTTTAATCTTATTTCGGAATCCTTCCAAGGCGATAACTTCTATCGATATCCTCGCTTGGATTTCGAACTTCTTAAGAAATACAACAAAGGAGTTATTGCTTCCTCTGCTTGCCTTGGCGGCGTTTACGCCACCTTGTATTGGAACAATAAGGATAAGGGAGAAGAAGCTGTTTTAGAGGCTATGCGAGACACAACCAAAAAAATGTTAGATATTTTTGGTGACCGTTGGTATGGCGAATTACAGTGGATTAAGTCAAAGGACCAGCATAACCTTAATCACTACATCCTTCAAATGAAAGAGGAATTTGGAATTAAGGTAATCTCTACAGCAGATAGCCACTACCCGAGCCCTGACGCTTGGAAGGATCGAGAGCTATACAAGCGATTAGGAATTCTACCAGCCATAACTAAATACAAGGACAAGCCCGAAGAGTTACCGGACTGGCTCTCGCCTGATTTGCCGGAAGAGTTGGAGGAAATCGGCTATGAGTTATATCCTAAAAATGGCGATCAAATGTGGGAATCCTATAAGGAATACAGCAAGTATTCTGACAGACCTTATAATGATTCTGACGTTCTTGACTCTATTACTCTTACCCATGATATTGCTTTCAATCGTATTGAAGGGTTTATCCCTGATAATAAAGTTCGTTTGCCCTCGTTTGTGGTCCCAGAAGGACAGACAGCTACCAATGCACTGATTGCTCAATGTATTGATGGCTTAAAATCCCTTAGGCTCAATAAGAAAAATGAGTATGTAGAGCGCTTGCGACACGAATTGCGTGTCATCGATGAAAGAGGCTTCAGCAAATACTTCCTGACGATGAAGGCAATCGCTGATAAAGCCAACGAGCATATGCTTTCAGGTCCAGGCAGGGGCTCTGCCGCTGGGTCCCTAGTGGCATATGTTTTAGGAATCACACAGGTTGACCCTATCAAGTATGGGCTGCTGTTCAGCCGCTTCCTGCGATCTGACGCCCAAGACTATCCAGATATCGATTATGATGTTTCTGATGCTTTCGGTCTTAAGGAGATCCTGGCAGAGGAGTGGGGTCATAAAACTGTTATCCCTATTTCAAACTTTAATACTCTACAGCTTCGATCTCTGATCAAGGACATCAGTAAGTTTTATGACGTCCCGTTCAAAGATGTCAACTCTGTTACGTCAGTAATGGAAAAGGAAGCTATGCCCAAAGCCAAGGCAAAGCATGGCATCAAAGCAGGAGTATATGCTCCGACCTTCGAAGAGGTTATGGAGTTCTCTGAATCCCTCCAACGGTTCTTAAGAAAATACCCCCAGATTAAAACACACGTCGAGGCTTTGTTTGGTCAGCGTCGTTCAACCAGTAGGCACGCAGGCGGCGTCGTAATTGGAGAGGACCTGGATAAACATATGCCCTTGATTAGTTCAGGCGGTATCTTGCAAACTCCTTGGTCAGAAGGACAGAACGTCCGTCATCTTGAGCCTCTTGGTTTTATTAAGTTTGACCTTCTTGGGCTTTCAACTCTCGAAATGGTTGAGTCCTGTATCAGGCACCTTCTCCAGAGAACCAAAGGCGTTGAAAATCCAACCTATGATGACGTTAGGTCCTGGTACAATAAGAACCTGCATCCTGATGTCATTGACCTGGAAGATAAAGCAGTCTACAAGCATATCTTCCACAAGGGTAACTTTGTCGGCATCTTTCAGTTCACAAACGAAGGCGCACAGAAATTCTGTAAAAGCGCAAAGCCAAATAACATTATTGATATCTCTGCTATCACTTCGATTTACCGTCCCGGTCCTCTGTCCGCCAAGGTAGACCAAGAGTATACGAAAGCCAAAAAGAACCCTGATGGGATTCACTATGTCAACGACGTTGTTAAAGAAGTGACCTCGGAGACAGCAGGGTTCCTCATCTTCCAGGAGCAGATTGCTCTTCTTGCTCATAAGCTGGGTAAGGACATCAGTTTGGATGAGGGGAATCTCCTCCGAAAGCTCTTGACAAAGAAAGGCACAGGCAAGGGCGCACAAGAGAAAGAAAAGATCAGAGTTAAGTTTGTGGATGGTTGCCTTGAAAAGGGTATCGACCGAGCCACTTCCGGTGCAATGTGGAAGAAGTTTGAGTACTTCTCTGGCTACGGCTTCAATAAAAGCCACGCGGTATCTTACTCCGTTCTCTCTTACCAGTGTGCTTGGCTATACTACTACTATCCAGAGTGCTGGGCTGCTGCGTTCCTCGACAAGGAGCCTGAAGCTCGCAAGGAGTTTGCAGTAAACCTGGTTCAAAAATATGGATTCAACGTTCAAAAGGTTGATGTTAACAAGTCAACACAGCAATGGGAGATAGCTGAGGGCAATGTTCTGATACAACCCTTAAGTTCAATTAAAGGGCTGGGTGACAAAGCCATCGAGCAGATACTAAACAACAGACCTTTCAACACTCCCGAGGAGCTTTTGTTCAGTGAGAACGTTGTTTACTCCAAACTAAATAAGAAAGCTCTTGAAGCTATGTGTGAGAGTGGAGCTTTAGATACTCTGGTGGATGAAAGGTTTACAGGGTTAAAGCACTTTTGGCTTTCCTGTGTCAAGAATCGACCAAAGACCAAGAAGAAACTTGTCACTCACATTGAAGAGTATAAGACTAAAGACGACTTTACTCCAGAACAGCGAATTGAACACATCTCTTCGAGAACGGGCATCTACCCCTTCGACCTTGTGATGACTCATGAGATTAGAGAGATGATTGACCGCTACAAAGTACCGCCTCTTGGCAACTGGGACCAAGCCCTCAAAGCAGCCTGGTTTATACCGAGGGAAATTGTAAAGCGCAAGACCAAGACAGGTCGAGAATACTGGATTGTAAAAGTAATTGATGAAACATCTACGATCTCTACAATCCGCTGCTGGGGCATTGTACCAGGCTCGGATGTACTTCACCTGAACAGGGTATACGCATCTTCTTTGGAATACCATCCTATCTGGGGATATTCCACGAAGTCTATTAGGCAGAACTTTAAACTATTAGGTTGACTTATACGATAAACGGAGGTATATTATGTCAAGTATGGATAAGAAATTTAGACGCAAAAAGTATAAAGAAAGTAAGAAAGATATCCAAGAGAAAATGACTTTCTTTGGGAAGCTCGGTGACCACTGTGAAACTTGTCAGTCACCGTTTGATAAGAAGAATCCGACACAGGTTAAGAGTTGGAATGTTGTTGTCAAAGAAGAAGAGGGCACCGTCCGCCTTTACTGTCCTACCTGCTGGGGCAAAGCCCTAAGTGTTATTGAGGACTTCAAGAAAAGGATAGAAGCAAAAAATGATAATTGAGTACACGAGAGTCAGAGACAACGTAATCCCTCCGACAAGAGGGAACCCAAGCGATGCAGGGTTGGACGTTTACTTTAACCCTATTGATGGGCAAGGAGTAACGCTCGCTCCTGGTACGAGCGCCCGATTACAAACGGGGCTCCGCTTTGGCGTGCCTCACGGTTACATGCTCCAGGTGATGAATCGGTCATCCGTCGCCGCGAAGAGGAACCTCGTCGTCGGCGCTCATGTGATTGACTCTGGCTATGACGGTGAGGTGTTTATCGACTTACATAACATAGGCACCACACATCAGATAATAGGACCACAAGTTAAGATCGCACAAGTGGTCCTGCTGCCGATAATCCCTTTCCGTGCGATGGAAACTGAATCAGGAAATCTTTACAACTGGTATCCAATCACTATCTCTGATAGGGGCGATGGAGCTTTAGGGAGCACTGACAAGTGAAAAACCAATTCAAACACAACGAAGACGGAACAACACACATCTTTGTGGAGACTAAGAATAAAAACTTCCCAGGTAAACACACAATCATCATAGACACAGAAGACTGGGGTAAGGTTAAGGAGCATAAGTGGCGTATATCTGGATCCAGATCTAGCTACCCTTATGCCATGACCAGCATTCCACATCCAGACGGGGAATGGTATTATTTTACCGAAAAGGGAAAAGAGAGAAGAAAAAGACGAAGGACTGCTCTTTTGTTTCACCACGCTATAATGGGGAAGCCCCAAAAGGGAAAGGTTATTGACCACAAAAACCACGATGGTATTCGCACTGGACTGGACAACAGAAAAGATAATTTAAGAGAAGTAACCCTAGCCCAGAATCAACAAAACAGACGATCCAGCAGAAACTCCTCCTCACAATACAAAGGGGTTGCTTGGCACAAGAGAGGCAAAAAATGGGAAGTAAAGATTGAACACAAAGGTAAACCAATCCACCTCGGCTATCACACCTGTGAGCATCAAGCCGCCCTTGCTTATAATAAAAAAACTTTAGAACTATGGGGAGAGTATGCCCACTTAAACGAAGTGAAAACTCAAGAGGAGACAGGAGAATAAAATGGAAAAAGCTAAGAAGAAAAAGAAAGGATGCGGACGCTGCCCCAACGTACCAGAAGGTCAAGGCTGCGCTCCTGCCTCTGAAAAGGTAGACCATCCCCCTCACTACAATGCTTCAAAGCTTGAAGTGATAGACGCAATTGAAGCGTGGGATCTGAATTTCAATTGTGGGAATGTCATAAAGTATGTCGTCCGCCACAAGCATAAAGGAAGTCCCGTTGAGGATATCGAGAAGGCAGTTTGGTATCTTAGTCGATACCTGGTGCAACTAAAGGAGGAAGCACGCCATGCAAGTACAAAGCCCTAAAGATTGGTCTTATGATGAGAAGCTAAAAGAAACACTATCATATGATGATGTGTTACTACTACCACAATACAGCGAAGTAATGAGCCGCAAGCATATTGACTTGACATCAGAGCTAGACGATGTACTAAAGTTAGCACTGCCTGTCATCTCCAGCCCTATGGATACGATTAGTGAATCCGAGATGGCTTTGGCAATGGACAAAGCTGGTGGACTTTCTGTATTACATCGCTATAATACAATTGATGAACAGTTGAGAATGGTGCGAAAAGTATTCAAAGCAAATCCCGATGCCAAACTCGCTGCTGCTATTGGAGTCACTGGTGATTACTATGAAAGGGCGATGGCTATGTGTGAAGCAGGAGTGCAAGTTTTATGCTTGGACGTTGCCCACGGACATCATGCCTTGGTTAAGAAATCCTTGACAGAATTAAAGAATACTTTTGCTAGCTCTGTCCATATTATGGCTGGTAACGTGGCGACACTTGAAGCCTTCGATGCCCTATCTGAATGGGGAGCCGACAGCATCCGAGTTGGAATTGGCGGAGGTTCAATCTGTAGCACGAGACTAGTTACTGGTCACGGGGTGCCTACTTTACAGAGCGTCCTCGATTGTGCAAGAACAAAATATGATACAAAAATTATTGCTGATGGCGGTATTAAGACAACAGGTGATATGGTAAAAGCGTTCGCAGCCGGTGCTGACTTTGTAATGGCAGGCTCTCTTTTAGCAGGCACTAGGGAAACACCAGGAGATGTCCTTAAAACAAACGACGGAATTAAATACAAAGTCTACAGAGGTATGGCTTCGCGAAACGCGCAAAAAGATTATCGTGGAAGATCCTCAACTCCAGAAGGAATTTCTACTACAGTCCCTTACAAGGGCGGTGTCGAGCAAATCCTTCAAGATTTTCACGGTGGGATTGCTAGTGGGCTATCTTATACAGGCGTTACTACCTTAAAAGAGTTCCAACAAAAGAGTAAATTTATTAAGCAAAGTACTGCTGGACGTACAGAAAGCAGCACTCACATTCTAGGAAGGAACAAGTGAGGCTACTACCTATAACATCCTTGGCTCTGCTTCTGACTTGCACAGAGCCTATCATATACGAATGTGACGGCTGGGAAAAACGCGAGTGCCTGTGCCCTAGTGGAGAAAGGGGCATTCAAAGATGCTCCCGTGGACAACCCTTTGGCGATCCAGTCAATGCACGCACTTGGCAGTTTTGCAGTTGCTGCTTCGACACCAAAGAAGATCAGCATGGCATCTACCGTTATAGCGTTGATCCCGAATCTGGATGCTGGGAGGCTGATTACGATCCTGCTGAAGCAGATGCAAGAGGAGAAGAATGAAAGACCCAACAATCCCAACCCCAGCCGACCGTAAGAAGTTTATGTTCTATGATACGGGCAAGCGACAAACCGACTTGAAAGTTCGTTTAAGGACTGATAATTTAAACCAATCAATGTTCTTTCGGATGATGATGTCGGGCTACCTTGAAAGAGATGAAAACTTGATTATGTTTATAGAGAAATTTAAACGAGATAATCAACTAGAAGGCAGGTCACATTCAAAGAAGATACTTAAGGGAGTCGAAAAGGCTCAAGAGACAAAGAACAAGTTCGGATTAGACGATACTGATATTGAGAATTTTTTTGACATAATGGAAGAGGAGCATCCAAATTTATGAAATGTATTAAAGAGTGTAGGCAGAAGTGTAAAGCCTGCAAGGTTCAAGAATGTAGAATGTGGATAGATTATCCAGCAGATTTAAATTGTACCTATGAGACAATCAATAAGAATAGCAACCTTTCACTGCGCGAAGTAGCCAAACGTCTGGACATTAGTTTCGTCCGCGTAAAGCAGTTAGAGGACAAAGCGCTTGGCAAATTAATGAAAGCACTCAAAAAGGAAACCTCTTTGAATGAAGAGTATCTGCGAGAGCTTCTTATTTGTGAATAAAAAACAGCTTGTTAACGAATTAGTGAACTATATATTGTGAAAGATAAAAAATCTTTTACTACTACTTTTAACAAATATCGCAAGGAGATTACCCAATGAAAAAGCAAATGCTTAATGAAGGCGAAATTCGTAAGATGATGAAATTTGCAAACATCAAGAACCTTACTGAAAACTTTTTAGAGACAAAGCTCGAAGAAGAGGACGCAACAGACGAAGATACTCTCGATGAGGGAGAAGACGAAGAAGAAGAGACTCTTGAAGAAGAGACTCATGAAGAAGAGTTAGAGTTGGACGCCGACCCTATGGGCGAAGAGCCTCCAATGGATGACGAGCTTCCAATGGGTGATGAGCCCGCTGCTGCTGCCCCTGCTGGAAACGAAGAGATTGCCAAGCAACTCGCAGCCGGTGTCGCAGCCCTTCTTAGTCAAGTTCTTGATGTTGACGTCGAGTCTACTGACGATGGTATGGCTGATGAGCCTGCTCTCGAAGAACCCGAACTCCCCGAACCCGCTCTTGAGGCTCCTCCTGAAGAAGAGCCCGTAATGGAAATGGGTTACCCCGAAGAGGAAGAAGAACTCCCCAGGGAAGGTGATATGTACCAAGAAGATCTCGTTAATGAGATTACTCGCCGCGTAGCCAAGCGTCTTCTTGACATTAATAAGAAGTAGAGTAAGAGAAGAGTTAAAAAAAGCCCGTTACTTCTTGTAACGGGCTTTTTTATTGCTATAATATAGTTACTAATACAAGGAGATACCGTGGATACTGAACTTATTATGGCTGCACTCTGGTTTACTCTAGGTGCCATGTCTTACCGACTAGTTGCATACCTTATGAATTATGGACGGTCTGCTCTAATGATACAGCATACTGTTTTTGGTTTACTGTTGATGCTTAAATATTACGATAAAGTGTTCCAAGCTGAAAAAGATAAGATAGTACAGAAAGTAAAAGAAGACGCCCCAGAAGCCACGGCGACTCACAAATTACTAGATTTAACCCTAGAAGCATGGAGATTTCAAAGCATTCGGTCAATTAAAAACTATTTACCAAAGAAGCTTCAACCTCTTGTCAACTTTAAGAGTTGGGACGAGGCAATGAGGTATCTAAACAAAACCGAAAAAGGATTAAAAAAATGAATCATCTCGCACTCGGACCCAAAAAGAAGAGAAAGCTAAAAGAGGAAGATCCCACCGATCAAGAATCACCACTTGAAGAGGAGGAAGTGAATTACCTCGATCCACTAAAGTTACTACCAGCTTTATTTGGCGGCGAACTTACGAAGAAGGAAGAGCTAAGACTTACAGGCATCTACGGAACTATTAACGAAGAAAGATGCTTGGAGGCGATTTACTCACTCCACATTCTTTTTCTCTCTGGCAAACACCTCATCAGTACAGATCCAAAAGATCCAGACTCTCCAATGATTGACGCCTATGAGCCTATTGACTTCATGGTTTCTTCTTATGGCGGCTCCGCAGCAGAAATGTTCGGGGTTTATGATACTATACGGGAAATGAAAAAGAAGTGCGAGATTAGAACGATTGGGCTTGGCAAGGTTATGTCTGCTGGTGTATTACTTCTGGCTTGTGGAACGAAGGGAACACGTAAGATTGGTGTTAACTGTCGAGTGATGATCCACGGCGTTATCTCTGGGCAGCACGGAAGCCTCCACGATGTAGAAAACGAGTTCGAAGAAGCTAAACAAACGCAAGCTGCTTATGTAAAGGCACTAGCTGAAAACTCTAATATGAAACCATCTTACATAAAGAAGCTAATTCAGCGTAAAACTAACGTTTACTTAAATGCCCAAGAAGCAGTTGAGTTAGGGATTGCAGATATCATTATCTAAAAGTTATGTGTATGAATTGGTTAAAAATACGATACAGCAAGGATATAAAATACAATAAAAGATCAGCCAAGAAGCTGGGTTGGGCACCGTTTTGGTTCCGATCCCACGATTTTGATGGTTTCTTAATTGAAAACATAAAAGCTTTCCAGAGAGATCATGGTCTCGTATCCGATGGTCTTTGTGGACCAACGACCTACCGGCTAGCTTATACTGAACTGGAGTCTCGGATTGGTAACCCCCCATTAGATGAAGAGCCTTCTAACTTCATCCTATGCGATTCCCGCAAGGTAAGCATTGATTGGGATAAAGTGAGGATTGATCCTATCAAGGATGGTTGTTATAAGAGTATAACTTCTACTAGGAAGCCAACGATGGTAGTCACCCATTGGGATGCCACCCTGTCAGCAAATTCTTGTAAGAATGTATTAGAGAAAAAAGGCATCTCGACCCATTTTGTGATCGACAACGACGGTACGATTGTACAGCTTCTTGACACTAACCATATTGGTTGGCATGCAGGCATCCGCGCTGTCAACAACGCATCGATTGGAATTGACTTTAGCAATGCTGTTTACGAAAAGTATAATAAGACATACGAGAAGAGAGGCTTCGGACTACGACCTGTGGTAAGCGGCTGGAGAGTCCACGGCAGAAAGATTAAGCCATTCCTTGGGAACTATCCAGTTCAACTAGAAGCCTATAAGGCACTGCTTAAAGCTCTGTGCTCCCATCACAATATTGAGTTAGAGTGCCCTTTGAATGAAGATGGTTCCTTGAACACAAGCGTGGATAAGGACGCATCCAAAGGAAAGTTCAAGGGAGTCGTCAACCACTACAATCTTACCAAGAAGAAGTGGGACACCCTCGGATTAGAACTTGACAAGATAATGAAGGAATTAAAAAATGCTTAGTTACGAATCGCTACTAAAAGAAATCAAGCAGATGATGGGAGAAAAGAACCTGATCAGTATCGCAGAACAAGAGGTTGACACAGAAGAGCAAACAAAAACCATCTCACTACCTAAATTTAAAATATCAGAAAAATGGGGAGTTCCCGGCTCCGAAGATCGAAAAACAATTTCCTTGTTTTTGAAAAAAATAAAAGGCAACACTATTCAGGAGAAGATTAATTCTCTTGAAACCTTTGTTAAAGGCTGCGACGAAGCGTGCGTATCGTCCAAAGACGTGCCAGAAATCTTAGGCAATTTGGTATTTTTAGAATCTTTGTCTTCGATCGTTTATGATTTCAATGCAAAAACATCCGGCTTCTTATGGGAATCTTTATTAGCTGCCTTGATTGGTGGAGATGCCAAGCAGGTTGCAGCGAAGGGTGGAAGAAACACCCCCCTTGAAGATCTGACGACCGATAACGGCAACAACGCATTAAGCTTGAAGCTAGTGAAAAAAGATACACAATACATCGGCGGAAGTATAGCCGGTTTGCGCCGAACCTTCGAAAAATTTGGACAAGTGACTTACATTATTGTGACTAAAGAAGGCGACCCAGAAATGAAAATGAATTTCTACGAACTGGTCTTGACACCTGAGAATTATGACACATACACACGCAGCATAAAAGACCTTAAAGAAGCCAGTGGCAGCACCACCTGGAAGATTCATCAAAGAATGTACGAGGAAAACAAGATTGCCACCCTATCTTTGGGCTCTCCCGAGAGCTTAAAAACTATTGCAATAAAATATACGGAAAGACTTGGTGAAGGAGTAACGAGCATCTTTAATTCTTTAGACAGTCTGACCACTAATATTAATCAATACTTTGTCGCCTCACCTGACTCTAAGGGGGCTGGAAATGCCGCTCAGACCGAAGCTCGCATCCTCAAGCAGAAAGTTGATCAAGAATTTTAAATAACCCTTTACAAATTTGATTTTGTGACTATAATAATAGCTGAATACAATGGAGGTATCCGTGACTAAACAGTTTCAACATGGCAATCAATTACACGAAAAGATCTTGAACGGAGTTAACAAGCTCGCTGATAATGTAGCGAGCACGCTAGGTCCCAAGGGAAGGAACGTCATTCTTCACAAGAAAGGTGGCAACCCTGTAGTCACAAAAGATGGTGTCACTGTTGCGAAATTTGTAGAGTTTGAAGACCCGTTTGAAAACGTGGGCGCTCAAATCATCAAGCAGGCAGCGGATCAGACAAACACTAACGCAGGAGATGGAACCACCACCTCCACGGTTTTGGCTAGAGACATCCTAAACAAAGCACAAAAGTATCTTGCCGCCGGGACATCCCCCGTAGAACTCAAAAGAGGGATGGACAAGGCAGTCAAACAGATTGTAGAGAACTTAGGTGAGCTATCAACCCCAGTGCGAAGCAGAGAAGATATCGAGCACATCGCCACCATCTCTGCCAATGGTGATAAAACTATTGGTAAGTTAATTGGCATGGCTGTAGATAGTGCTGGCAGCGATGGGTCTGTCACTGTAGAGGAAGGCAAGTCAGTAGACACAACCCTTGACGTCGTAGAAGGTTTCAGGTTTGATTCTGGTTACTTTGCCAATGCTTTTGTCAACAATGAAAAGAGACAATGTATCTCATATGAAGATGCTATCGTTCTTGTCACTGACCACAAGCTAGATAATGTTCAGTTACTGTTGCCTCTTCTAGAGCAAGCTGCAAAATACGCACGCCCTCTGGTTGTCGTGGCAGAGCAAGTAGAAGGACAAGCGCTTGCCGCTCTCATTATGAATACGGTTAGAGGAACGATGAAGGTAGCAGCGGTGAAGGCACCTCGCTACGGTCATGAACGCCGGAACATTATGAAAGACTTATGCACCGCTGTAGGTGCCACCTTCGTGAGCCGGGAATCTGGAATTAGAATGGAAGATGTTAAGCTAGAGCATCTTGGTAAGTGTAAGAAGATTGAAGTCTTAAAACACTTCACTACGATCATTGATGGTCAAGGTGACCACACCGAAGTTGAGAAGAAAATCGACCAACTTAAGGAAGAGCTAAAGCAAACAGATTCAGAATCAGAATGTATCTCTATCCAAGAAAGAATAACCAGATTAGCAAGCGGCGTGGCAATTATCAAAGTTGGAGGAGCTACCGAAATCGAAATGGTTGAGAAAAGGCATCGCATCGAAGACGCCTTGGAAGCCGTGAGATCAGCACAAGTCGAAGGTATCGTCCCTGGCGGCGGCACAGCACTGCTTAAAGCATCAAGAAATCTTAAAGTAACGACTGATAATGAGGAACAGCAGCTAGGAGTCCAATTGATTAAGCAATCATTGAGCGCCCCAATAAGGCAGATGGCTCTAAACGCAGGTGAGTCCCCAGACTTGATCGTGGATACCATACTAAAAAGTAAAAAGAATAACCAAGGTTGGGATTTCTCAACCGGAAAGCTCGTAGACGTTTACAAGGCTGGGATTTTAGATCCTGCAAAAGTAACACGTAATGCAATTGAGAATGCTACCTCTGTAGCTTCAACTCTTATTACAACAAACTATGCAATTATTGAGGATTAATTATGAAAGTAAAAATAAGTTATAATATCGACCTAGACGACATCCCAGACCACATTAGTGATTTGATGAATAATATATCAGAGAAGCTAACTGCCTTATCAAACGATGCAGAGAGCACCGCAATGAAAATAAAAACTAAAAGCTTTCCAGCTTCTACTCTTCTGAATACGTTCGGATTGCTTCGCGCTCAGTTAGAAAAAATTGATACACTTCTTACGGATTTTGGCTCGATTTTGGCAGGCTATGAGAAGGCGAAGCTGTCACCTGACTCGCTTTCTCATGATCCTACGGACGTGGCACGTGCGCAATAGATTCGTCAAAGGTGACTTGGTATACATACCCCAAGCCGTCCACCTGTTTACGCACAGGGCAAACGCAAGGTACTTTTCAATGAATATGCGCCTGAAGGTTCCAAGGAACTGTCTGGTGCTCGACGTCGATGAAGAGAACGATTACGTTACGGTTCTATATGACGGGGAGCAATGGCTTGTAAAAGAAAAAGATGTATATCCAGCCTCCAACGAAGCAAGAGAATAGAAAAGGAATTAAAGAATGTTTGATAGTTATCTTCTGTACATTAAGAACTCATGCCCTTTCTGTGTTAGGGCTACCCAAGAATTAAATAATCGAGGCTTGGAGTACAGGCTCATCGAAGTAGACAATTGTCCTGAAGAATTCATTGCCCAGTTGAAGGATGGTTATGATCATGAAAGCTTTCCGATGATTATGGGATACGATGAAACCTATGAATCCTACAATTGGATCGGTGGTTATGAAGATCTAGTCGAGGACTTTGATGAGTAAGGGCGAACCCCAGGAAGAAAAGACGATATCAATAGACTTGGTAGCTCTAATGGAATTAGAGCAAGAGGCGACATCTGAACGGGTTTTGTTTATCGATTTGCTCAAAGAAAATCTTGAGGAAGAAAGCCCAGATTATAGACTTCTTGAAATGCTGTGTGACGGACTATCCATCTCAAATAAATTTTTGAGAGAGATTAACACCATCATCAGCAATAACCCTATAGTAATCCCTGATGAGACGAAAGTAGAACAAGTCATACTGTTCCCAGAAGATAGAAGCGTACTAGAAATGATTGTTACATCTCGCGCCTATCTTAAAGACGACATTAGTAGGATTAAGAATGTTTCAAGCTATTTCCATTAAGCGGTTGACTTGTTTAAAAAGGTGAATACTGTATAAATGATCAGACAATTTTTAGAGCGTCCGAAAGGGCGTTCTTTTTTTTATAATAAAAATTTGATTTTATCCAAAGATATGGTATACTTATAGTGGAAGGTGCGAAAGGTGTTTCGCATTTGCCTTATTGCTCCAGCAAAGCAAAAGGATTCAAGTAATGTCTACTGCTGTTAAAACTAAATATATGGTTTTATTTGGGTTTTGTTCTCTGGCGGTGTACTTTATCGTCCAGCAGTTCGTCACACATCAATACGATTTTCTGACCTCTTTTGATGAAGCGATCCCCTTCATACCTTGGACAGTATGGATTTATCACACAATAGTTCCAGTTATTGTGGGAACCATGTTTCTTCTGGTGCAATCAAGAAGGTTATTCTTCACCACCTTTTGGTCTTGTGTTGCCTCAATGTTCATAATACATATTTTTTATATATTCTTCCCATCTTTTTACCCTAGACCTGACTTCGCCGGCTCTGGCTTAACTGATTATATGGTTGAACTGTCTTACAAAATAGACAATTCCTCCAATACGTTCCCCTCGGGTCATGTAGCATTTGCTTGGCTTATGTTCTGGGGAGCTTACTTCTCGCAGAAAGCAAAAGAACTGCCACCTTTGAAAAGAATATATCTTTTGTGGGCGATTGGACTCTCTTTATCCACGTTAACTTTAAAAATGCATTATATCATTGACGTCATCGGTGGATTTGCTATTGGTACATTTAGCTTTTTCTTAATAAAATCATATATAAAATCCCGTTCTTTGTATCCAGACAAAACAACAACCTAGTTATTATATGAGCGAAATAAAAATAATAACAGACAGAGCGTTTTTATCAAGCCAGTGTGAAAAGGTTACCCTCGAAGAGGGGGCAGAGATCGCCAAACGGCTCATTAAGGTTCTGATTGAGAGGTCTGATGGCATTGGATTGGCAGCGAACCAAATTGGGATTCAAAAACAAGTGTGCGTAGTCAACGTAGTTAACCCCGTAATACTTGTTAATCCTGCAATCATCAAAGCCCAGGGAACAGTTGACTTTTTAGAAGGATGCTTATCCTTTCCTGAAGAGGGAGTTATCACGGAAAGATACGATTCGATCGATGTTATAGCTGATAACCACAAAGATGTATTACACTTCAGTAAGGATAAAAACCTACTAGAGTGTGTTTGTATCCAGCATGAAATAGATCATTTAAACGGCATAACAATGCACGATAGAAGGAAGCAATAAAGTGGCAAGAGTCATAAAAACCCAGAACAGAAGTAAAGCGATATCAAAGAAGAAGACGTCAATTGGCTACGGCAGATTTACCAAGTCACACAATAAAGGCGGCGGAGCAAACGGTTCCACAACTAGCAAGAACTATAAAAAGAAACAAAGAGGACAAGGCGCACGGAGACGACGATGAGCGACTATGAGATAGTGGCGATATTTTTTAGTGCAATGACTTTTATGATAGCAGCACCTGCGTTCCTCGCAGGTTTAGTTGAAAAAAATGAGTGAAATAGGAATAGGCTTCGCAGCTATCCTGGACGATAATGTTGATGAGACCTGGATTCCAACAACAGAAACGGTCATAGAATGCACCGAGTGTAAGGATAAGATCTACTATAAAGACTTCGGACCAGCCAACAGCGCCTTCGCTTGCGAGTGTCGCAACGTTCGCATAGGCTCTTACCCTGCAACACTAGCACCTTATCCAAACTTTATGACAATTACTTACAGGATAGAGCCTAAAATGTATGAAATTCCTTATGAAGAATATTGCAAAATTAAAGGAATAGAATGCAAGAAGAAAGAGGAATAACTAGTTACCAATGCTATGGCAGATAACAACTTCAAAGACGCCGCGAAAAAATCTACCCTATCTTTACAGATAGAAGTTGTGGAGCTAGAAAACAAGCTAGACCGCGTTTTCGACGGGATTGAACACCTCAAAGATAGGCAGGAGGAGATGATGGCTCATATCTCAAAAATCAAAGAGGCAGTGTATAATCCAGAACAAGGAATATACGCAAGAATAAAAGAGTTAGAAAGCTGGAAGACAACCCATTCAAAACTAATGTGGATGCTCGCATCAAGCCTCGTCGGATTAGTTACTGCCGCCGTCTTTGGTAACATAATCGGTTAACAAAAACGCCTTGACATACACCTCTGGTCTAGTATAATGATAGCACTACAACTTATGGAGGTTTGAATGAGCTTTACAGATATTACGATTGGACTTCAAAATGGTGATGAAGCCAAGGGTAAAGTCACTCACCACTTATGTAAGAACGGAGATTATACACATGTTTTACGATACAATGGCTCTTGTAACAGCGGGCACACAATTTATCACGAGGGAAGAAAATTTGTTACCCATCACATTCCTGCTGGCGTCTTTTATGGCATCAAGTCTATAATTGGTTCAGGCTGTGTGCTAAACAAAGCGCAGTTCTTTAAAGAGATCGACGAGCTTGAAGAGGGCGGAATCAACACCAAAGGTCTTATCTTTATCGCAGAGAATACGCACATCATCACTGATATTCACCGCCAAGAAGACAGCAAGGACACAAAACTTGGCACAACCAAGCAAGGAAACGGTCCTGCTTACCGAGACAAGTACGATCGTAAAGGCATCCGTGCCATAGATGACCCCGACTTAAAAGAATATACAATCAACTTATACGAAGAGTTCCACGAGAATGAAGAAGTTAAAATATTATGTGAAGGAGCCCAAGGGGTTGAGTTGGATATTGATTGGGGAGATTATCCTTTTGTCACTTCTAGTCATTGCACAACGGCTGGTGCTCTCTTAAATGCAATCCCTCCAAGCTGGGTCCGAGATGTATGGGGAGTAGGCAAAGTTTACGAAACCTACTCTGGTTTTAAAGACTTCGAGCCACAACATCCTCACTTCCCCAAACTAAGGAAATTAGGAGAGGAGTACGGTGCCACAACTGGCCGCCCACGCCAGTGCAATTGGCTTAATATAACCAGGCTTAAAAGGGCTATTAAGATAAATGGTGTCAATCAAGTTGTGCTAAACAAGGTTGACGTTATAAGAAGTTTGGGTGTTTACAGACTAATTAGTGATGGAAATCATATTGGATTTCACACATTCCAAGAGATGCACGATTATATCGACAAAGAGCTAAAGTCTATAGATAAAAACATAAAGTTACATTTCTCTGGCAGGAAAGACGCGATCTGATATCTTAATTTTGAGGGCATAATCAAATGACAGAAGAACTGAAAGGAAGAAGATTCCCTCTTGATAGGAAAGATATAAAGATCAAAAAGCTTGAGAAGAAGCTTGCTTTCTACAAGATTTATGCTACAAAGCTAGAAGCTAGGCTCAAAAGATGTGAGGAAAAGGTAAAGGAGACCCAACCCAATGAGGGTGGTAATACCGAATAAGTTAAAAGAAAGGATCTCAGAGGCACTGACTGAATTATATTTGTTTCGCCAAGCAGTTGAATCTGGACTTGTAAAAGACAGTAAAAAAATAATCAAGAGAATCGAAAAGATAAAGAAAATCCTTAAGGATACATGATAGAGTTTTATTTAAAGCCTGGAGATCTAATCATTACTGATAGAACTTATGGTATTTTAATTAGCAGTTCATCTGGCACCTGGGTTTATATGTCACGCGGGCACTCTCACCCAACCCCCGAATGGTATCGCAACACTATTCGTTCAAGGGATTTGTATTATCATCTGGATAATAAAACTCTTTGGGCAAACGTAGTGTACGCACCCGGTAAAAGAAGAAAGAGAAAAAAGAGAAGCACTTGACTTTAATAATTTGCGAGCTATAATAACAGCAGAACATTTCAAAAAGCAAAGTTCAATATAACGATTGGGAGCACTTTATGCGTGAAGAATTTTACAAAGAGTACGTGAGCGATTACGGAATGACTTTCTCACAATATTGTCACTGGGTTCCACTTGAGGAGTGCGTTCTTGACGAGCATAACTCACAAGTGCGTGCCAAGGGACATGTAAAAGACAAAGTACCTGCTATGGCGAATCAACTCTCCGACAACGGGAAGGGGCAGCAAGTGCCCGCCTCGGCAAGGGCTCTCCCTAATGGAAAATATGAAATCAAAGATGGTTGCACGAGGTATCTCGGCCACCTTAGAGCAGGCAATTCCGAGGTTTGGGTGAGCACTTTTCAGGATAGGTACTTGCTCTGGACCGAAAAGGATTGGGATGACTGGCAATCGATTTATAACGACCACCCCCTAACCTCTCCCAACACGGACGATGATATTAAACTTCAGATCCAAAAGCGCCTATTGAGTGGCAGATTCACTGAAGAGGTTGGCTTCAAGTACGAGACAGGTCCTAGTCTTTGGCTTGAGAGTGCGGTAACTCACATCATGAGCCTCTATCAAAACTCTGGTCATCGCCAAGATTGGTTCAAAAACAGGATCAAGGCCGCTCTGAAGGGGGAGATCACCAGTCTTGCCAAGAATTATGTTAAGGCATCGAAGGGACCGGACTCAGCCTTATCTAGTTTTAAGACCCTAAACAGCATTGGGTGGCGACCGGAGAAAGCGACGACGGCTTCTTCCTCAAATGGTTGGATTGTCTACGAACTTGATGGCAAGAGCCGCCTGTTTCCAAATACATTTGGAAACGCAGGCAAGAAGAAGATTGATAAATGTCAAGATAAGTTTGCTCTGTGTGCTTGGATCGGAGATTTGGCTGGCAAGAGTGATGAGGATATTCTGAAAGAGAGAGCAGAAATTATCGAGTCTGTGAAGAAGATCAACTCAGAGTTCCCAGGCTATTTCAATCACCTATCCTTTCTGCCTCAGATTAAGAACGGAGCCAACAAAGATAATTTCGAGAAACTAGTAGAGGTGGAACTTGATTGAACTTATGAACCAAGAGGGGCTTGAGTTCCTATCAAAGATTCCAAGCAACTCCGTAGACTTGATCCTCACTGACCCTCCATACGTGATCTCCAAGGACACAGGGATGGACAAGTTCGCAAAGAAAGTAGAACAGTTTAAAAAGCAAGGCGTAGCCGCAAAAACTGATCAAGAGTTCGAAGAGTATAGGGATAATACTGACTGGCACCAATTCTTTAGGAAAAAGAAGATCCCAATCAGTGACTGGTGTCCAAAGCTCGTTGAATATAGGGCTGGCTACCTGGAGTATGGTAGCATCTATGGCAAGAAGTATGCCGTAAAGACCCAGTTCGGTGACTGGGATATTAATTTTACCATGGAGCAACTTGAGAGTTTTATCAGTGAGTTCTACCGAGTTCTTAAAGACGGTGGTACTTGCATTGTCTTCTTCGATGTGTGGAAGATCACTCCTCTCAAGCTGATGATGGAGTCATCAAGGTTTAAAGGCATCCGTCTCGTAGAATGGCTCAAGACCAATCCCTTACCAATCAACCAGAGTGTTAATTACCTTTCAAACTGCCGCGAAGTAGCCCTTTTGGGAGTGAAGAAGGGCAAGCCTACATTCAACAGCAAGTATGATAATGGTGTTTATGAACTTCCCCTTGCATCGAGCAAAGATAAGATACACTCTACGCAAAAAAGTGTGCGTCTTTTCGACAATCTCATCGAGAAGCACTCGAATGAAGGAGATGTGGTTCTAGATTCCTTCGCAGGTTCAGCAACAACGGCAATTTCTTGTATTAATACTAATAGAAAGTTCATTGGATGCGAGGTAGACGAGGACTACTATGCCAAATCCCTCGACCGTATAGAAAACGCTATTAATAATAGGAAAAAGAAGGACAAGATAAATGCCATTAACGGCTGAAGCATTAAGAGAACGAGCGTACTATTTATATAGATGAAAGTACTACTTGAAAACTGGCGTGAATATGCTTACAAGAAACCACTGCGCCGCGTAAGATCTAACATTCTTGAAGAGGTAACAGAAGAAGAGATAAGAGAGTTCCCTCTTTCTGATGAAGAACTCGATAAGATTAAAAGGTGGGCTGGGCTATCAGGCGACCCGCTCTTCCTTGGTTCAGGGACGATGGGTAGCGCCTATCAATTCGGTGATGAAGTTCTAAAAATCACGAAAGATTATGCCGAAGCCTCCGCTGCACAGTCTATTGCTGGACAATCTCACCCCAATGTATACAAGATTAAGGCAGTCGCACGAAGGTTTGGACAGGGAGAAGCCCCACCGGCAGAACTTTCTGACTATCCCTTCTTGATTGTCTATGATCTAGTGGGCGAAGAGGTCGGAGGATCTGACATACCAAACAAAAACCAGCAAGATGTCATTAAAACAATGTATGGCAAGCCCGAGACAATTTATTATAATTGGACAGAAAATCTCGACCAGATAAAAGCAAAGTTTTTAAACTGGGTCAAGTCTAATCCCAAAGCTGTGGAGGAAGGACCTGTCTCACGCTTTCAAAATCATGGTCCAAAGCTGGAATCTCTCTTGTCCTCGGCTGGGTTGGATGCACGAGATGCTTCTCTACTTAAAGCAGCCTGGTCTATTTCAGTTGGATTATACTCTGCTCAAAATATTAACTCTGCGGAAGGTATCGCCAACGCACTGGCTTCACCGATGATGAGCTACGTTGATGACATCGCTAGAGGCTTAACATTCCTTAAACAAAATGGTATACACTTTAGAGACCTAAAAACAACAAACGTTATGAATGATCGAGGTCGATTAATTATCATCGATATCGGCAAGTCCGATGTTAAACAGAGAGAGCCAATTGAAAAAATATAGTTTTAAGACAGCCTACCGATATGCAACGCACCATCTTGATGAACAAAAAGAATCTTATTTCGTTCACATGTGGAATGCTTGGAAGCTCACATCAACCCTCTTGCTTGTGACTTCAAAATGCTTTGTCCACTCTTTTCTTCCCTTCCTATTTACTAAGGCGGTTTCGAGTAGGATTGAATACTTAGATAAGCTGGCGAGGAGAGTAAAGTGACCAAGTTTCAGGACAAATGGCGCACGTTTTTGAGCGAAGAGCAGATCGAGGAAAAGACTCGCGCTGAAAAAGAGGGAGTTAAACTGCCCTCCACCGCTGAACAACTTGAAAAATACGTGGCCAAAGACTTTAAGAGTCCTGAATACTATATGCAGTTCAGCGATGTTAACAAGCTGGGCATCAATCCAAAGTCTGGCTACAGTACACCCCTCGGTATCTATTCTTATCCAATAACCAAGCAGCTTTATCGCTTGTTCGTTGCCGGCAAACTTCCGTTCGCCCAAGGTAGAAAGTACATTATTGTATTCAAGCCAAACGAGGATAAGAACATCGTTCTTTCTCTGGGAAAGAGGAACGACGGCGGCATTGATAGCAAGACTTTCGAAGAGATGCTTGAAAAACTCCTCAGTAAAGAAGTGTCCGATGGTAAGGTTAGCCGTGGTGTATACCATGCTTATCGCAGGCACACGCAAGGGCAGGGCTTCAAAGCTGATGAAATACTCAAATTAACCGATGGGTTTATTAGGAAAGACAACTTTATAAATAAGGTTTACCGCAACAAAACTGTTTCGTTTTTTGCTCGCCTTGCAGCAGATGAGTTCTTGAACGAGAAGCCTTACGGGAAAGCCCCCTCGTATGACAAGATGCTTGACAAGTTTATGAAAAACCACAGCTACGCCATGAAGGATGGCTCCTTTAAAACAGGCGCACAGAACTTAGAAAAAGAGGACTTTACAGAAGAAGACTATAACAATTTTATCTATTATCTAGAGGCTCAGGACTTGAGCCCTAAAGAGTCCGCTGAACTCCGACTCAAGGAGCTTGTTGCCGACAAAGGATACAACCCTAATAATCCCCTCGAAGCCCTCGAAGCCACAGAATATTGGCAGGAATTAAAAAAAGAGGCTCGCAGCCAAACCAACCTCGGCTTACTCTGGTATCTTAGCTTTAAGCTCCAAGACGGCAACCCTCGCGTTTGGAGAACCCTTTTTCAAAATGTGTTGGGCATTGACGGAATTGTCGATGTTGCAGGCGAAGGGCTCATTCACCCATCGGAAAAGATCCAAGCTGTGTTCTTTTCCAAAGACGCGGTTGAGCAGGTTACAACCATTAGAAACACCGAAACACCAGAAGCAATCAGCCGTCGCCAAGAGTATCGAACAAAAGAATCAATTCAACGCCGTGCTACCGAGTTCTATGTTGACGCCCTTGGGATAAAACCGAGTAGCAAGATGCTAGAATCTGCACTCACAGCCCTAAAGAAAGCTCAGGAAACCAACGTCTGGAAAATAGATGGAGCAAATAATTTTGATGCTTTTGTTAGCTGGCTTTTTGGAAAGGATCTATTCCCACCTTCTTCGATTCCAGGCGAGTTTGATAACGCATCCAAACTTACAAAAACGGTTTATGAAAATACAAAGAAAGAAAGCCTTGATCAATTCCACAGGATTTTAACAGAGAAATGGATAGATGATTACTTCACCGGCACCATCGGTGAAAAGCACACCGACGCAAGAAGTGCGGCTTATGAAACTACGGAACCATTACAGACCCAGTTGATTATGGAGGCACAAGCTCTTCGCCGCGAAGCGGCTGATTTTAGCAATCAAGTAGAAGATAGCTTGAAAGAAGGCGAGATCTCCCCGAAAGAAGTAAGAGAAAGAATAGTCAAAGGACTAAAAGAATACGCTGAAGCGTTTGACGTTATTGTCAAAACAGCCCAAATAGGAACTTAAGCAAAAAAAGCTTGATTTCTTGTGCTCGTTTAGTATAATAGGTTTATGAACAATCTAGGCTATCCATGCATCAATATGCAGTTGTCTTACCCAACTCAATGGGGTGACCAACCGCGAGGGACCGAGCGCATTACTACTAATCGCTCTATGATTAAACGGACCTATCAAGCTAAGGGTGTTAAGTATGCTTCAGAGTTAAGCCTGCTTAATGTTCAGGACTTGGAGCGCATCATCGATTGGAATGAAGCCAATGACATAAAGTTCTATCGCATGTCCTCTGACGTATTCCCCTGGGCTTCTGAGCACGGCATCGAAAGTCTTCCAGACTATGATCAGATATGTAAGATCCTTAAACGCTGCGGCGACAAAGCCACAAAGTACGGGCAACGCATTACAACGCACCCTGGTCCTTTCAACAAACTAACCTCCCCCAGGGAGCAGGTTGTTCTCAATACTATCAAGGACCTTGAGATACACGGTCAAGTCTTTGATCTTATGGGATTACCCCGCACACCTTATGCCAAAATCAATATCCACGTAGGAGCACACTACAATGATAAATCGCTTGCTCTTGGAAATTTCTGTCGTAACTTTGATCGTCTTAGCCCTTCTGTACAGCATAGGCTCACAGTTGAGAACGATGACAAAGCGTCTCTTTACTCTACTAAAGAGTTGTGTGAGGAAGTTTATTCGCGTATTGGTATTCCCGTTGTCCACGACTTTCACCACCATACGTTTTGTACTGGCGAAGTTGATCAAGAAGAGGCGCTAACAATGGCGGCTATGACTTGGGGCGATGTAACTCCTGTGACACACTATTCACAGTCAAGGTCAATAGAGCACAATGACCCCAAGATCAAACCACAGGCACACTCGGACTCTTACTGGGAGCCTGTCAATACCTATGGCTTACCAGTTGATGTTATGTTAGAGTGCAAGCACAAAGAGATTGGTCTGTACAAGATGCAAAAGCTATTGAAGGAGTAGGACTAAACTATGTATAAGTTGCACAACGGGTGTTACATCAGACCCGAAGAGATTACTGCTTTGTGGTCGGAGAGTTACAGCGACCCCAAGCTGGATAGTGCTTGTTATCTCGTTAGGGCATTTCTCAAAAACAACTCGACAATCTTAACTCTTGGTAGGTTTGATGAAAAGCATGAGGCAGATCAAGTAATTAAGGAAATTAACGAAGAAACAAACTAATTATAGTTATGAAAATTATACTTGAAAATTGGAGAAAATACCTCGGTGAATCAAAGGCGAAGGTCAGCGACGCAATGTCCGAGGTTGCCTTCAATACAATGTCTGCCGAGTCTGTTTTTGACGGAGCAGTCACCGAAGCAGAAGGTCAGTTTGTTTATCAAGTAAGCCTAGCTAAAGAGCCCAGCAAGGAAGTGATTACAAGGTTCAACGAATCTTTGTATGGAGGCAAGAGGGCAGGATTTATGAGTGCTTACTCGATAGAGGAACTCTCTCGTATGGACTTATACCTATTGGATGGACACAACGCAGGCTTCGCCATTAAAGATGGCGATGATATTGTGAGTGTGCATAATAATTCTGATTTACGTGGACTAGGAAGCGAGTTCATGAGAAAGGCTAAAGAAGTCGGAGGCAAAAGGCTAGACCACTTCGATGGCTTTTTAAGCGGACTATACAGAAAATATGGCTTCACTGATGTATATGAAATTTACCAGTGGGACGAGCAATATAAACCTGAAAAGTGGACGTACACTCCAGTGGACGCTTTAAATCCAAAAACGAGCGTATATGCTGACAGCTTGAATGATATGATCTACGACAACCCAGGCACCCTGCCGAATGAAGCTGTAGAAGCAGAAGCAGAGGATTCTTTTGCTGTCACAATCAATCCTAAATTGAAGTTCAACAGCTATAAGTACGGTCGCCCAGATGTCATAATGAGAAAATTAGGTTAGGAAAGGCTTGACTTCAAGTTCAATCGCCGCTATAATATGCTCATATGGGTCCATGGTGAAACCGGATATCACAGTAGACTTCTAATCTTCCGTTCCAGGTTCGAGTCCTGGTGGACCTACCATACACCGCGTTTTCCTCCTCCTCGAACTAGTTATGGTCAGGAATTGGAGGGACATTAAATGATTCCAGAAAACGAAATACAAAATGAAGATCATCAAGACGATGATTACGGTGACGAGTTTGATTTCGTCGAGGCGTATGATGAGACGCCTGTAAACGATGACTTGTTATTACCGGAGAATACTGCTGTAAGTGCTATCAACTGTGCTTTCATTGGAGTAGGCGGCGGAGGTGGAAAGCTAGCCAAGGCATTCTTGGACATAGGCTTCAACAAAACGATGCTACTCAATACAACTGTGAAAGATCAGCCAAATGACGTTCCAGCGGAACACTTCTTGCTATTACCAGGCGCAGATGGCGTCGGCAAAGACATTGCTCTTGGCAAGAAGGTCCTCATCGATAACGGCGCAAGGGTTGAAGATGCCTGCCGCCAAGAGATCGGCAACGTCGATTGGATATTTGTTTTAGCCGGCGGCGGCGGAGGAACAGGCAGTGCTTGCGCAGCCCTTCATAAGCCGATAACGCGCTACCTTGATTCGATTGAAGCTACTGGTCGAGTTGTTTATGTAGTTACAAAGCCAACTGGGCAAGAGCTATTGAATCCAACGATTGCCACCAACTACAAATCTCTTTTAAAGGATGTAACGAAATATCCTCATATTGTCATTGACAATGAAAAACAGCTACACTTACTCCGTGGCAAGATTGGTATGTTAAACATGTATCCATCGGCTAACAAGAACTTTGCTAAACTATTTTCACAAGTTTTGAAGCTCGCCGCAGAAAAGTCCCCAATCCAGACTTTTGATTCAAAAGATTTGGAGAGGTGCTTAAAGACACCAGGACGTATTATCATTGGAAGTACAGTTATCAAGGACCCGTATAAGCAAGACCTTGGGGCAGCAATCTATTCAGGTTGCCTCAAGTCTTCTCCTTGTCCTGCACCCAATAACAATTCAAAGACTGGAGTTCTGCTTCTTCTTTTAACCGAAGAGATTGCAAACAACCCTGACATCAGCAAGCGCCTCGAATCAGGCTTCTCTTATGTCGGAGGACGCGCAGAGACTTTATTCTCAGGTGTTTATGTGAAAAATAAACTTCCTGGTCTTGTCGCAATCGCCCTTTTTGGTGGAAACAAATAAGACTAATTCATGGGATACCCTCTAATTATTTTAGAGGGTTATCCTATGGAATTTAGTTGGCGAAAGTTTAATGACAGTGATTTTTGGCAAGCCATCCCAGAATGGAAAGAGGTCGATAGAGAGACTTTTTCTAATCATAAGTGGCAAGACAAGAACTCTATCACAAGTTTTAAAAAGTTTATCAAGATAGCTTCGGACATTGCTGATCCTTCTTTTATAGAAGACGCCCAAAAGGGATTTGAATTAGCTCCAATGGCTGTCCGAGTATCTCCTTACTTGTTTTCTTTAATTGATTGGAATAACCCTGTAGAGGATCCCATCCGAAGACAGTTTCTTCCGTTGGCTTCCCAACTCCAACCGGATCATCCTATGCTTACCTTTGATTCACTTCATGAGCAGGAAGATTCGCCAGTAAAAGGATTGACCCACCGTTATGAAGATAAAGTTTTATTCCTTGCTCTTGATACTTGTCCAGTTTATTGCCGTTTTTGTACTAGAAGTTACGCAGTGGGAGCCGCAACATCCCAAACTGAAAAGGTTTCCATTAAAGCATCAAAAGACAGATGGCAGCATGTGTTCAATTATCTGCGGGAAAGTCCACAAGTCGAAGATGTCGTAATCTCTGGCGGCGACGCTTTCCGGCTAAAAGCCTCTCAAATATTAGAGATAGGTGAAGAGCTTTTAAAGATTGATCACATTCGCCGCTTCCGTTTTGCCACAAAAGGGCTGGCAATTATGCCAATGAAAATCATTTCAGACCTTGACTGGACAAATAATTTGGCTATAATAACAGAGAAAGCAAGAAAGCAAAGAAAAGAGGTATGTATTCACACTCACTTTAATCACCCAAAAGAAATCACCAGCTTTTCAGAGGAAGCAATGGGCGTCCTATTCGAAAGAGGAATTAAGATTAGAAACCAAAGCGTGTTTCAGCGAGGCGTCAACGACGATGCAGAGACCATGATTGAGCTTACAAAGAAGATGAGCTACATCAATGTCCAACCTTACTATGCTTATATTCACGATCTTGTAAAAGGAACAGAGGATCTAAGAACCACAGTTCAAAAAGGAATTGAAGTGGAGAAAGCGGTCAGAGGTGTCACCGCCGGGTTTAATACTGCGACCTTTGTCGTCGATGCCCCTGAAGGCGGAGGCAAGAGAGACATCCACAGCTTTGAACACTACGACAAAGAGACGGGTATCAGCATCTATACTGCACCTTCCGTCAAGCCGGGACGCCGCTTTCTTTATTATGATCCAATCCATTCTTTGAACCCAAGCATCCAACGCCTTTGGAGAAATCCAAGAGCAGCTAACCAAATGATTAAAGATGCATTACATTCAGCAAGGAAGTAGCAAGTGAAACTTTATTTATTAGAGCAAGAAGAGAATCAAAGAGAAGGCTCCATTGCATCCTGTGTAGTCGTTGCCAACTCTAAACAGGAAGCTCAAGAGGTCCACCCGTTTTCGGATTGGGACCGCGTAGAGGTTTGGACATACGACCCGTGCGATGTTAAGGTTACATATCTTGGCAACGCACGCAAGGACATCGAGAAGGCTGGGTTCTCTGATAGCGTTAACAACGTGGTCTGCCTCCACCGATGCTATAGCTAGACGATGAAGCCCGGTGACCTTGTGAAATACAGAAAGCGCTTTAGCTGGACAGGTGTGGACAGGGGCGCTCTGATAGGAGTCGTCTTAGATAAGGTAAGGGATACTTATGTGACTAACACTGTCCGCAATGAACAGATACTCGTTCAGTGGAATCACACCCTTGGGTCCTGGAACAACCTCCAATGGTATGTATATACTGAAGATTTACGTGTAGTATCAGAGAGCTAGCGTGTAGGGGTGAAGATTAATACTTGACTTTAAGTTTCATACGGCTATAATAGGTTTATAATTAATTTTGGAGGACTATTGTGTCACTCGATGTTAAAGAAAGAATCCTCGCTCTGTCGAAAAACCAATATTTGACTGACTGGGAGGTAGGCTTCTGCGAATCCATCCAAATGTCTATAGAGAAGTGGGGGAACCTAACACCCAAGCAGCACAATCTACTCCAGAAGGTCGAAGGCAAGTACACCGAGGAGAAAATGCAAGAGATTGTAAACTGGAAAGATAACTTTACTCCTGAACTGCGCCATCGAGTGAAGATAGCTGCTAACTATTATGCAAACTATGCGGGATATTACGTCCCTCTTGCACGTAAGGTGATGTCAGAGGAGTCCTATGTTCCCACAAGAGAGGAATATATTAAGTTGTGTGAGAACGATTACGCGAAGTACGTCATCGACAACGCGCTTTCTGATCCTAAATACCCTGTTGGAACCTTCGTAACAGTACGCTCCAGCCACCCAGATCGATATAAATTCAAGGACCAGTTGCTGCTAGTAATTGAACACAGCACCGATGTAAAGTCACACGCCAAAGGGGCAAAGCCTGTATCAGTTCTCCCTGTTGGCGAAGCCCAAACGATGTGGACCGAAGAGCGATACCTAAAGCAGCCAAAGAAAAAAAAGAGTTGATTTTTTAAAAGATAGCCTATAATACTAAAGAGCGACTATTCTGGAGAACGAAAGTGACTACTTGCCGCTGGTGCCGCAACAGAGGACATAACATTAGAAGTTGTAAAGAACGTAAGGAGTGGTGCGTTGCAAATAAAGATAGCCCTGACCTTATGGATCGCTCCAATGCCCGCCATTACATAGAAGTGTATGATATGAAAAAATCCAATGTCCGCCGCTGCAAGTTCTGCAAGGCAGAGGGTCATGACTTAAGGACGTGCTCCGACTTCTCTGAGATCGTTGACAATAAGGTTGATACACTGTGGGAAGCCAGAAAGGAAATCATGAACCGCTTCGACGATTTTAATTTTGGCATTGGATCTCTCGTGTCCTGTGAGGTAAACAGTCATCGCGACGGTTATCTGAGCAAAAAATATGATGTCGTAGGCGTCGTTACAGACATCCGCTGGCCAAACATAACAGATATGGATATGTCCGATGCGATTAACTGGCAGCATCAACGACCGGTCGCCATTCAGCCAATGGATGAGTCCAGGTCTTATTACGTGCGACTCCCAAGAGAAATCATAGAGGTGCCCTACGAGGACTGCGAAGGACGCTGGAGACAAAAAAGCGACTACTACGCTGTTTTAGACAAGGTTAGGATTGTCTCTCCCTCCAAAAGCCCAATTATACCAGCACCTTTCACTCATCCAAAAGAGTTGGAAAAGATCTCTCGAAATTGGGCAAAAAGCTATTATTTTTAATTTTTTCGCTTGACTTCGATAAAAAATACGGTATAATGTTTATGAATGATATCCGTGACCTATTTACTAAAGGGGAACACTAACATGGCAATCGATTTTAAGACATTTTCTAGCGTTGTGCCGCACGTAATCGCGGTAAAGAAACCTGTTTTGCTCCGAGGTCGTCACGGCATCGGTAAGTCTGAGATGGTCTATGACATTGCAGATGAGCTTGGACTACCAGTGATTGAACGGCGAGCATCGCAGATGACTGAGGGTGATCTCGTCGGGCTCCCTGTGACTGACAACGGTGTCACGAGCTTCTGCCCACCGGACTGGTTTGCTGAAGCATGCGAAGTCCCGAGTGTCTTGTTCTTTGACGAAGTAGACAGAGCAGTAACTGAAGTTCGCCAAGGACTCTTTGAACTTACCGACTCGCGAAAGCTATTTGGACACCACCTGCACCCAAGAACTGTTATCATTGCCGCCGTTAATGGTGGTGAACATGGTTCACAATACCAAGTTGGTGAAATGGATCCGGCAGAGCTTGACCGTTGGACTGTATTCGACGTCGAGCCTACCGTTGAAGACTGGCTCGTTTGGGCTAAAGAGGAAGTATCTCCTTTGATATGGGACTTCATCAACCAGAATCGCTCTCACCTGGAGCACTGTGACGATTATGAACCCAACAAAGTGTATCCTTCTCGTCGTTCTTGGAAACGATTGAGCGATTGCCTTGTTCAGGCAGCTTTCTTAAGCTCCCCTGAAGATAACACAAAGCAAATTTATCATCTATCGACCGCTTTTGTAGGGTTCGAAGCCGGAATCGCTCTTAATGATTTCATCGAGAACTATGAAAAGCAAGTGACCGTCGAAGATATCATCGGTACAGGCAAGACTGAACTAACTGAAGAATTTGGTATCAACGAACACTGTGCTTTGATTGAAAAAATGGAATCCGAAGACATCTTTAAGAATAGACTCCCTGACAATGAGTTGGCCAATCTTGCTGATTACTTTGTCACTCTACCATCTGAGGCAGCAATGAAGCTGTGGACCATCATTGGTAAGGAAGACCAGGGTTCTCTCGACGGGAACATTGTGGGACTACACAAGTCCATCGCTAAAGACGGTACGAAAGTAGCCGAATACATTACCAGGATTCTGACTGGTAACGACGATGAAGACAAATAACGATTGAGCTAAGGGAGAGAGAAAGGTTTCTACTAGGGTGATGTTCATTGTCTATAACGAACACCGGCATAAATGCAAAAATGGTTGAAGGTAGACGAAGGGAGGCTAGCCCCTTGAGGAGAAAGTTAGCCCTCTCTCCCGCTTTTTTCTTGACTTCGGTCCTCCTAGCCGCTATAATAGTTTTGAATCAATCAGGAGATTCAAATGTCAGAATTCAATTTGAATGACCACATCTTCCGCCTCTTGCAACGCGAGCCTTTCTTCGCTGCTTTATCCAGGCGCATCGATAAGAAAGAGGATTTGTCCATTAAGACAGCAGGCGTCAGGATAAACCCTGATACTTCCTCTTTCGAACTCCGATACAATCCTGATTTTATGAACAGTTTGGATGATAACCAAAAGACTGGTGTCCTCATACATGAGTTCTATCATCTTGTATTCGAGCACGTCTTGGGACGATTGCCTGATGAACTTGAAGGTGCGATGACGAAGCCAACAAAGGAGCAACGCTCCCTCTTTAAATTATGGAACGTCGCCGCCGACTTATCAATAAACCAGTTAATCCAGCGTAGTATGCTACCAGAGAAGTGCTGCGTCCCCGGTGAGAAGCCCTTCGAGGATATGCCGTTTAGTATGACGGCTGAGTGGTACTACGAAGCCTTGAAAAAGAAAAGGGAGGAGCAAGGCGAAGAAGGTGGCAAAGGTGACGAAGGTGAAGGACAGTTCGACGACCATGGAGGTTGGGGCGAGTCTGAAATAGATGCAGCCACCAAAGACATCGCTAAGGAAAGGCTCAAAGAGGCTATGAAAAAGTCTATGAGCGAAGCCAATGACGCAAATAACTGGGGATCTGTCTCTGCTTCTGTCAGGAAAGACATAGCGAAGAGACTATCAGCACAGATAGACTGGCGAAAGGTCCTCCGCTTCTTTGTGCAAACGTCTCAAAGGTCCACAAAGAAGTCTACACCAAAGCGGTTAAACCGTCGCTACCCTCGCATCCATCCTGGTCGAAGAGTAACCAGATTGGCACACATAGCGATTAGCATCGACCAATCTGGCTCTGTTTCTGACACCATGCTGACCCTATTTTATGCAGAACTCAACAAGCTGTCAGACATTGCCACCTTCACCGTAGTTCCATTCGACACACAGGTCGCCACCGATAAGGTATTTGTGTGGAAGAAGGGAGAGAAGCGAAAGCATGAGCGTGTCCTATCTGGAGGCACCGACTTCAACGCACCGACAGAGTATGTCAATAAAGGAAACTTCCAAGGACACATCATCCTCACGGATATGATGGCACCGAAGCCGAAGCCGTCCAAGTGCCCACGTATGTGGATGACAGACAAAGCTAACGCATCGCGACCTTATTTCAAAACAACGGAACGTGTCGTCGTAATTGACAAATAACCTTGACTTACGCAAAACAATTCAGTATTATAAGAGTAACCCCAACAAAGTGAGAAACAAAATGGATGAAAAAGAAGAACATACAGAAGATAACGTCACATTTGACTTTCAGGACTTCTCGATCGGTGACCTAGATGGTCCAAGCGCCTGGAGTTCAGGTTCCTATGATGAAGGGAACATCAATATCGACCCGACGTGGTTTGATTAAACAATCCCCTGGCTCTTGGCAGACTGGACATAAACAGATTGATTCCCCCTCTCTACTCCAGTCTGCCAAGAGCCCTTTAATACATAGTAATCTTAAGAGGAGAAGCAGATGAAAATGACACAAGAAGAAGTAAAAAAGAAGTTGGAAAGAATCGGTCGCAGCCATAAGGGTCTCGGCGGTGGACCTGATAGCGAATCCTACTTGCATGATGCAAAGGTTGACAAAGAAGACGGCTTTGTTTGGATTTCAACAGATAACAACCTTGCAGCTAAAATCATTAAACGATGTAGCAAAGATATCGTTGAGGTCTTAGAGCGCGGAGAGGGCTTTGTTGAGTTCAAGATTCGCCGTTCTTCCTTCCGAGGTATTGAATACGCTTTCAAAACCTCCAACAATGAAAAGAAGAAGAAAGTAAATCCAACTTGGCTGTGGGAAAAGAAAAAGCAAAAAAGTTCTTGACTTCAGATTCTACATTGCTATAATAAACTCATAAGACAACACAGGGGAACCAAATGAATACTCAAGACTTGATAATCTCTTTAAACTATTATGTGATGAACGCAAAGAAGGCGGCAAGCTACTTGAGCACCCAGTCCGATGCGGATGTCGTGACCATCAAGCGCGTCGAGTGTCTACTGAAGACGGTACAGTCCATCCTTGAGACTCCTGAACGCCTTTCATCCCCTGCACTATCTACTACCCTTGATTTCTCCGAGGCTAAAGAAAGAAGTGTGGCACCTTAGATGCTAGATTTTTTGATGACGTTGGGATACTTTCTTGTGTCCTCCGCATGCGTGATAATGGTAGCCACCGGGCTTTCCATCCTCGCTGACAAACTGACTGTATTTTATAAAGGGAAGTAAAGATGATCGATGTAACCGTTCTTGTTTGGCTAGCTTTGACCTTTGGAATCTCTGCTCTTTTCCGAGGAAAGAAGAAGGGCAATTACTACCTCAACCAATAACCCTTAAAGGATAAAGTAATGGAAGCTGTAACTAATTTTCTAGTCGTATGGGGAGCAACTGCCGCCCCTCTGTTGATCGGCGGGTTCTACCTTAATCGACAGTTGAATGAACTTTCCAGCAAGCTAGACAAGATGGCAAGCCCTAAAAAGAAGAGTAAGTAATGACGGACGCGGAATTGGTACAAGAAGTAATGAATACCCTTGAGCAAGCATCTTATCTAGCCGAAAAGGTTGTCAACGACGAAGCGCGTGTCTACATCGAGAATATTCTTCATGATGCTTACACAACCCTTCAAATGCAAATTGTGTCAAAGGTGGATAGTCTGCCTTATGTTTAAACATGTTATATTGATACCAGGCGGGTTCAAACCCCCCACAGTTGCCCACTATGAAATGGTCCGAAAATACTCGGAACACCCATCAGTGATTAAAGTGGTAGTAGTCCAGACCTCTCACATAAGAGAAGGCTTTGGACCGGAATCAACTAAGAAAGTTTTTGATTGGTACGGAGGATTCAATGATAAAGTTAAGTACGTTATGGACAAAGAAAGCAAAAGGGGCGCAATCGAAAAGGTTCACCGACTCGTCAACGATTCGAGTTTTACGTCCAACTATCCGCCAGATACGATTTATGCGATGGGCTCTGGCAACAAGGACAAAGATGCAAAGCGTATCGAAGACTTCTTAACATACTATGAAAAACGACCCGAAGCTCTTCAAGAAGGAGTAAGGATAGGTCCACCCCCTTTCATATACGAAGTTTGCACAAAGAATGGGGAGAATGTGAGTTCTTCAGCCCTCCGAGAGGCATTGCGCAAGGGGGATGATAAGAAGGTTAGTACATGTATTCCGCGTTTTCGCTCGCCGCGAAATTTTCCCCGAAATTTTTCCATTTAGGAGCTTAAGATGGTAGAGAAAGCAGACATCGTAGCAATCGATAACAATGAAGAAAACCTAGCGATTGTATGGAAGCTAATCCCAGATACAGACCTCGTTATCATCCAAAAATTCAACACAAGCGAATTAAATAGGAGTTTCCTATCCGAAAATCGCCTCACTGTCATCCAATCAGCCTCTGACGCTCGCAAGCGCGGACGTAACAAGATTAACTAGGAATCGCCATGAACCTTATCACCCTCGACACTGAAACACTTGAAGACCTGCTTGAATTCGCCCGCTACGGTCTTGAAAAAAGAGAAACCGAGCTTGCAGGCAGAGCCAAGGTAGAAGACGTAAACGAACGAAACCACCGGGTTTATCTTCAGTCTCAAATTAACCGAGGAACGCGAGCGCTTAACAAAGCAGAGAAAAAGGTCATCTTCTCTTGAGCGAGCCCCCCAAAGATAAACCCGACTTCCGTGTCGGTGCCCTGGTAAAGCTCAAAGATCACGCCATCAACAGCGTAGCTTACGGAGAAAAGCTGAGAGATAAGGTGGGAATTATAACCGAATGGTCCTCCGCTTCCGAGAATACGACCTTTGGCAACGATATATATCCCCTTGGCTGGGGTGATGGATGGGTTCAATGGGCTGGAAGACCTGACCAAGATATTGTGTACGAAGAAGATTTAATCCTTTTAAATGAATAAAACCCTTGACTTCAACCCCAAATGCTACTATACTACCTGTATAACCAATTGAGAGGTAAATCTTATGCTTCACGAGAAAGCTGTAAAAAAAGTCGAGAAGGCACTTGGTATCAAGGTTGAAAACTGGGGCACCCGCTGGGGTTGCAACTATAACGGGCAAGTTATCTCTTGGATTGCCTCCCCTGACTGGCAAGACCCCGATAAGCTCGAAGCCCACAACTGGCACGTTCGACGTGAGAACGATCACTCGGATTCAATGGTTGATTACTTTGCTGGCTATCACGTGGGCAATGTGTCTCAGCTTATCCGCGCTGTTAAGGCACCCGAACCCAAGTTCCCTGTTGGAACCCTTGTTCGTGGCAAGGACAATAAACGTGCCGACCGCCATGGTTATGCTAACCGGACAGCCATTGTCCTTGAGGGTGGCAGGTACATGAAGCTCTCTTTCACGGATGGAGACGATGGCGGTCACCCAACTTATGTTACATACTGTGAACGCGACTTCCTGGGGGTTTAAAATGAAGGTCGGTGATTTGGTTATTTACAAGCCCCATGCCAGCACCTATGAGGGCCCCGGCTTAATACATGCGATAGACGATTCCCTGACCGGCATTCGCCGCTATAAAATCAGTTGGACTGCAAAGCCGCCGCACGTTGGAAAAACGATGAGTTGGGAAAACCCACGAGACGTGGAGGTTATCAGTGAAAGTCGGTGATTTGATACAACTCCAAAGAGGGACGCGCATGCACTGGGATTTGCCCACAGGCATCGCCCTTCTGGCTGAAAAGCTGCCCAGGAACGATGCTATTGAATACGATTGGAAGGTCTACGTTGATGGTCAAACCATCGAACTGGGCAGGCAATTAGAACAATCGTCGGAGGTGCTCAGTGAATAAGGCTGATTGGTGCGTCGATGGAGGCTTGAAGCCTGGTGACCTGGTGAAGCTCACCTGTTACCCTTCAAAATACGAGAACGTAGGCGACATGGCGCTGGTCTTGAAAGATACCACCGCGCCCTTTGGTCGCCATCAAATTGTCGAGATTGGCTATGTAAACGGCGGCACAACCTGCAAAGCTCACTTTTGTTTGGAAAAGGTTGGAGAAAATAGCGAGTGAAGGAAAAACTAAACCAACCTGTTGTCTGCGCCGACGGATTCAGAATGAGCGTGCAAGCAAATCGTGTCGTTTATTGTACTCCACGAATGGACGACGCCTCTTACTATGAAGAGGTCGAGGTTGGTTTTCCTTCTGAAATGGAACCCTTGCTTATGCGGTACGCGGAAGAGCCTGAACGCCCTACCGGCACGGTTTATATCCGCGTCCCTGCTACCGTTGTGACCCTTATCATCGCCAAACATGGCGGAATGATCAGCGGTGATGTTCCACCGGGTGTCGCTCCTTTAAAGCCAATTGAAGAGAAACAGTAGTGAAGATAGGTGACCTCATAAGGGTTAAGGAGTTCTATAAGGGTTTCCACAGCCCCCGCAAATGGGGGCTTGTCATCGATATCTATACAGACGATTATTACGATTTATGGTATCGGGTAAGCTGCCCTTCTCACCCTCCTGCATGGCATCCTGACTATGAGATCGAGGCGTTTGATGCAACTGGGTGACCTTGTTCGTCTTATCTGCTGCGACTTGGAAACCTGCAAGCGGCACAAACTGGGCTTGGTTTTCAAAGTGGACACCCTCCTCAAAACAGTGAAGGTTTTGTACACTACAGGCGAGATTGAGGAGCTATATTCACGTAGGGTTCAACTATTCAAAAGAAAGCCTTAATAATACAGATTTTGACTTGATTTAACCATTTTAAACGGTATAATCTTAATAGAGACAGCAAAGGAGTTTCTATGTTTAAAGAAAGCGCAAAAAAAACCTTGACGGCATCGTTTCAAGGTACTTTGCAAGGCGTCACCGCTGAGACCCTTATTAAACACTTGGGCGGTCCAAAGTATGATGATGCAGAGTTAGGGATTGACAGCCAGGATAACGCTACTTCAATGCAGTGGGTTTTTGAAGATGAGGGCGCAAATGTCATCACGCTGTATGATTGGCGCGGTACTGCGGCATTCAATCGCAAAAAGCCGGTAACGTGGAGCATTGGCGCAGCCAACCAAGCAGCAGCCGTAAAGTTTCGCAATTGGCTATCCGCTAAGATTTATCCACCTGCACGGTTGGATCCACTTCCAGGCGTTGAACTTTATGACGAATTGCCCCCAGGATTTTAAAGTGAAAGCAAATCAATTTTGGACCAACCGGGAGACGTTTAGTGTTTGGACTTCCTTGGAAACCGACGCGCAAACGAGATCGATGGTCCGTCATACCATATACAATTTTGGAACGGATTACATTCGCGACTTGTGCTATCGGCTCTGGCCAGATGGCAGGACACCGGAGAACAAGAGGCTTTCCAAGGTAGACTGGAAGCAACTAGAGGAAGCATACGACAAAGCAGTATTCAATATTGAAAAGAAATTTGAACTTTTCCCTTGACTCTCCCGCGATTGCTGCTATACTTCCTATATAACCACTTGAGAGAAACAAATGAAACTCAACGAACTCAAAAACATTTCCAAGCCTGAAATAATTGCAAGCCTCTCCGACTCGGAGAAGGCGCAAATTTACATCACTCTTTTCGAGCAGTTCGACACGTTTACTAAGGCTTGTGGATACGGCGACCCGTTCAGCTATGCTCGGTCCCGTGAAGTCCTCATGGCTTGCACTCTTGGTCACACTGTCTCCGAAGAATACTCCGGGGCTGACGGTGTAAACAAAGCAGGCGAGCCAGTCGAGTACAAAAGCACGATTTCCAAGAAAATCAACGCCACTTACAACGGGATCTCTGTCTTCCCTACTTGGCAAGAGCAGGAAGAGTACCTCCGAGAAGAGAAAATCGGTAAGTACCCCGAGCACTTCTACGCACGTTTTGAGTCAGGTCGAATCGTTGAGCTTTGGAAAACTTCAGGTGAAAAAGTGCTTAACGCGCTCCTTCCAAAACTCAAGAAGAAGTTCCACGGGCCCAAAGGGAAAGACCCGCGACTCGGAGCAACTCTAAGCAAGTCTGAGATTGAGCGTATCGCAGAAAAAGTCATTTAATTAAAGAAAGTTCTTGACTTTACCTCACCGATCGCCTATAATGTATACATAACCACTTGAGAGAGGGAAAAAAATGAAGAAGTTTCTCGTACCAGTAACCTGGACCAAACGAACTTTTGTTGAAGTGGAAGCGGATAACATTGAAGAGGCGATGCACGAAGCGTGCGGCGTCGATGTGGATATGACTTACGACGGCGAGTATGTCGATGATAGTTTTACCGTCGAAGAAGAAGGGATTTTTGAAGTGCCTGAAAAGGAGAACAACTAATGTTAGATTTTTACTTTAACAGCGTTCAAGAAATTAAGGAAGCAAAGCGTCCCGCCCTTGAATCCTACCTTGAGGATGGATGGGCAGTTGACGCAGATTCAACATGGAGCCTAAACGAGCTTCGAGATTATTCTGTCCGACTCTTCACCGAGGAAGACTACCGGACCAACATCCAAGCAACCTGGGAACTTTACACCCTCTCATAAGGAGATGCATAATTATGCAACAAATGACGCAAATAACTGAAATCATTGAAGAAATTCTCACCGCTCACGACGTCGAGGACTCGGAGCAAATCGCCCAAGACTGCGCAATTAAACTGGTGGAAGCTAGTTTGCAACAACTCGCCGCCGTACTTGGCACCGAGTTAGAGACTGATGAGACAGGACAAGTAACTCTGAATCTTGGAGCACTCTGCTAGGTGGACATTCTCTTAACTATTATCTGTGCTCTACCGGCGTTCATTATTTTGGGCGTCATCGTCGGAGAGTTTATCGATTATTGACAATTAAAGAATCCGGTGATGCAATACGCCTTGAAGCAGCCTCTAAAGTTCTAAGCCTCCCGCAGGGAGTGAGGAAAACGATGTTAGCTAGACCATCGCCTCGGAATGGGCATCCGAGCGCCAGATTCTTTTTTTGTCTTTTTTTGTTTTTTTACTTGACTCCATACGCACCATCGCTTATAATGTATACATAACAAATCAAGAGAGGGAAACAAATGACTGATACGACTTACAATGGATGGACTAACCGTGCCACTTGGAACGTGAACCTTTGGCTATTCAATAGTGTTAGCCGATACGAGGCGATGGTTAGGATCTTCCCAGAGAAGAACGCAGGGACCGACAGCGCCGAGACTTTTTGTCGCGGTCTATGGCCTGAAAAGACCCCCGATGGATGTCTCTTAGATAATGTTAACTGGAAAGAGGTCGCCGAAGCGATAAATGAGGAATAAACTTCATTTTTTACTTGCATTGACTCACTGCCTCGGTTATAATAGGGGCACAACAAATCAAGAGAGAGAAAAATATGCTTGGTTCAGTAGAAGAGATTGAGACAGCCGGGAGAGAAGAAGTCATTCAGTACCTGGAAGGCTGGGGTTGCGCTTGTTACGATAGTGAAAGCATAAGCCTTCTAAGAGATGCAGCAATAGAAACTTTTGAAACTGAAGAGATGGAGCATGAAGACTTTGATGCTTCCCATATGGAGGATTACTAAAATGATTGAAGTCCAAACAGCAGACAGAAAAAAAACAATCCTTCGCCTCCCTATCCAAAGAAAAGGATATCAGGTTGTAAGGTACAATGGACACTACCATCAAGTAATGGGTGGTATAAGGAACGATTACTTCTTAAGTAGCATCAAGCAAGGGCGGTACTAAAATGACTTGGACTGATTGGCTTACTGTAGTGGTTGTATCACCTTCTTACGCTTTTCTGCTTTGCTGGCTTATAATGAGCGATGACCATACCGGGGATATCAAGTCTGTTTATCGATGGCTAACCCGCAGCAAGGCGAGGGATTAAAGTGTACGAATTTAAATCCACAGGAGAGTTTGACGAGTTGCAGACTTGGGGCACCGCCTCTAGCGAAGAGGAGAAGACCCCGATGCTGAAACGCTTGGCGGCGGAATTCGACTTCGTTTATACTTGGGAAGTCTTCAAGAACGGCGAGCACGTTGAAACGGTCCAGGCTCAAAGCCTGCTTGCGAAGGAACGAGCGCAGTACAATGAAGCTGTAGCGCATTTTTGGATGGAACCCGCTATCATGACAGCACGCAATCGATAAAGATGAAATAAAGTTCATTTTTTCCTTGCATCCACCATCGCCCTGGGTTATAATAGGGGCACAAATCAACAGGAGACATCTTATATGTTTGAATCAATCTTAAGCGCCAAAGCCAGCACCTCGCAACACCTGCCCGCAGACACTCAACGCGAGCTTGTCCGCAAGTATCAAGAGGAAGGTTGCCGCCGGTCACTTGACGCCCTGGTTGAATCAAACCTTAAGCTAGTATGCAAGGTGGCTTCACGATACAAGCACGGGCGTGCTGAAGCTGACGACTTCTTGGCTGAAGGTGTCCAAGGCATCATGAAGGCAGCAGACAAGTTTAACCTTGAAGCAAGCAACACCTTTGCAACATATGCCTATCAATGGATTCGCCATTACTGTGCAAAGCACCTCGAAACCTTTGTGAAGGAGCCATGGCAGCAGAGCCTAAGCAAGCCAATCAATCAAAGCGGCGGAACCGTTGCAACCTTGATTGCAGACAAAACCGAGACACAAGAGGTTTTATTCGAGAGGTTCGAGCTAATCGAACGAATGCAATCAGCAATCAAAGGATTCTCGCAAGGGTTAAAAGAAAGAGATTCTTACATCTTCAACACACGCACAACAAGTGAAGAAGGAGCAACCCTACAGCAGATAGCCGATGAGCTAGGGCTAACAAGAGAGAGAATCCGACAGATTGAAAATATATTGCTTTCAGATTTCAAGACCTATTTACTGAATGTAAACTAAGGACAAGAAATCTTTGGAAGACTTCAAAGAAAAAAATAAGTTCATTGTAGGGGAGTTAGTAGCATATAGCTTCCCTAACCTTATAGGAGTTCAGGAGAAGATAGGTATTATCTTAAATATGAAAGAAAGCCCTTTATATGGTTGGACTTATACAGTCAAGTGGAATAACGGAGAAGAGCAAACATATGCACAGCAACACCTTAGACGTATTATCTAGACGTTGGGTAGAAGAGAAAGACTTGTTAAGTGTATAGTTAGTATGCATATGGGCAAGGTAATATAAAGTGTATAGGAAGTATACACAGAGGGTAAAGTCATCGTGAATAAAGAGAGTATAAGGATAGAGGCTGGAAATAGGGAGGGACTTGACCCCCTTACGCCCTTTTGTCAACCTAATCTTTGGCACGCCTTTTGCATACAAACGCAGGACGTATCCACATCATGACCGAGTTAGCCTACCACGACGAGGACCAACCCTCTAACGTCATCGACTTCACAGCCTACAAGCTCCAGGTCTGTATTGACATCTATAGGCGTCAAGGGAATGAACAAGCTGAAGCCTTTGAGCAAGCCCTATACCTATACCTCAAGGGTGAGCTAGCCATCGAATGGATTGAAGGACACCCGTTCGCTATTGTTGCTAACGCGGATGCAGCGCGTTTACTCAAGTCCTACGGGGGAATCTCAAAGGAAACCTTCGACGAGAGGACGTTCGATCCAGCAAATACCCCAATTATATCAGATTACCCCGAGAATGTCAAGGAAAAGGATGATATTAATGAAAAAGACGAAAATGAAAACCCTAATGATTCCGAGTAGTTAGTTTAGGTTTGCCCCATAGAGAGAAAGAATATCCAGACTATCATCATTACACTAGCAATCATAGCCCTGCCCATCGCATCAACGCGCCTTGTAATGGGCGGAGTATTGCGCCTAATGCCTAAAAAAAAGGTTAAATAAATGCATTTAATCCTTGACTCCCCTTTAATATAACGATATAATGTATACATAAACAATCAAGGAAGATTAAACATGACACGCAAGCACTTCGAAGCAATCGCAGCCACCATCAAGAACATCCCTTTCACTGACGAGCAAGACCGAGTGATTGCCGCTTGTCGCCTAGCCGATGAGGTATGCGCACCTGCTAACCCTAACTTCAAGCGTGCCTTGTTCCTTAAGGCTTGCGGGGTTAACGCCTAGCCTAACCTAACAGGAAGCCGGGAGGACGCCGAGCCTCTGGATTCATTAGCCGCCCATTGAGGCGGCTTTTGTTTTGCCTGCTGTTGGTTGGCACGATTCTTGCCAATGCAATTGCTATGCCAACAAACTTGGCACGCTTTTTGTTAATGCAAGTTGTATGCCAAAGGGGGGTCCCCCTCCCCCCTACCGCAATGTAGATGCACCGGAAAGTTCGGGTGTGTATGCCGGCCAGATACCCTCGATACACCCACAGAAAAATCCCAGATTTTGAACCTCTCCTATTTATCCTTCCAAATAAGGTAGAACATAAAGCAGAACGAAAAGAACAGCACACCAATGACCATGAACAGGTCATCGTAGATCACAACTTTCTCCCAGAACTCCATTATTCGCCTTCTTTAAGGATAAGCCAAATGATAGCTCCGTTGATTAAAGCAGCAGCTAGCCCTATAAGGACTATATCCACTAGAGGTTGTCTTTAAAGCACCACATAAAGGTGGCAGTAAGGGTGGCACAGGCACCGAGGATGTAGAATGTCATCATCATAGCTTTTCTCCATTGCTAACTAAGTCAAGACTATTAGGGTTACACCATACAAAACCTATCTTGGAGAATAAAACACCAAGGATAACTTGTTCAGGGTCGGATAGTTCCCATACGTCTATACTAACAATGATACCGAAGTCGTTATATTCGTCTTCAGCATCGTAGTCGTATTCTTCAAAAATCCGACGCCATCTAACCAAATCACCTACTTTCATATTGTAAATAGGCGCTGGCTAAAAGGTATAGCGTAAACTAGTTTTAAAAAAGGGTAGGGCTAAAAAATTGCCCCAAAAAATAAGGAACCCAGTCAGGTTTCGTGTTGATTACGTTCCCAGAACTTTTCGAAAAAGTAATGGGCGACAGTTAAGATTATATGAAGGCATACACTAAACCCTAAAGATTTAGTATAAGATCCGAGAACGGGTATAGACACTAAAAACGAGATCGTGAACGACAAAATGCGCCAGGCTAATACTTTTTTAGCAGTCTTATTCAGTTTCATACTTATTTATTATATGAAAAAGGGCGCATTAGTCAAGATAAAAGATGAAAAAAGTGAAAAAGGTTTCATAACCGGCATTATAGTCTGCATTTATGAGGGTGGGTCGCGCATTTCGATTGCCGATATCTACCTTTTTGACACAAAGGCACGTATCTTGGCTTGGACTAAAGACCTTGAGGTGTTAAACGAAGGATGAAGGTTGGTGATTTAGTAACAATAGTACCTTTAATCGCGAATCGCGTTGAGGGACCCATCGGTGTTCATGATGAAGAAGGCTCCGAAAATAAGGAACTAGGCATTGTAGTGGAGATAAGGGACATTATAAGTAACCAGTACGCCCACGTGTGGTGGTTTTCTTATGATGTTACGTTTAAAGGCAAGCCAAGCGAGATCATCCCTTGCCAATATTTAAAAGTTATTTAACTAGTTAGGTTTAAGAGGCTAACATGGTGGTTAGAGGACAATGAAGATTAAAATTGACAGATATACAGTTCATATTATACCAGAAAACGACCAGGATGTGGCGTTTATTGAGGATACTATGCGTTTGTCTGTTGATGGGGATATAATCAAGCTAGAGCGTATTGATGAAAGAGAAAAGCCAATGGGTTTCCGCTTGGAGACTGATTTAGGTTCCCTTCCTAGACAGCAAGATAGGGGGAGAACGCAACCAATTAAGAAAGGGCTGTACCAAAGACCACTTGAAGACTTTATTGATGTAGAGGACTCCTGGGACGGTCCCCCTTATTCGCGTAGTGCCCCTAGAGAAGCCACAAAGGTAGATAACGAAGATGTTTAGTAGCAAAAAAGAGAAACGTATTGAAGAACTTGAAGTAGAGAATGCACGCCTGCAAGACGAAAACGACTCGCTTTGGCTTATGCTTGATGAAATTGCCGCTGCCGATATTGCGAATTACTCGCAATTGCTTGATGATCTTGTTAAGCAAAGGCAAATGGACGCATTGATGGCAACATCGGTTAAAGCAGACGCATAGTGGAAGATAAGGGGAAACATTGATGACCATCCTGGAGGAGCAAGACTTAACAGACGAGCAAATCTACGAATGGTATGCCCGCGCAATGCGTGGTAAAATTAATGTTTTTGATAACCAAAATGAGATTATCGCCCTATTGGCTAGGGAGTTGCTTGCCCAACGCGGTATTGATGCACAAACTTATAATAAAAGTTAAAGTTTTGGGGCGATTAACTTATCTTTTCAAGGTTTCTTACCGCTATTGGCGTAGATACTGCCCATCGGGCTGCAATTGCTGGGTTTGACCAAGTAATATCGGCATAGGAACTCTCATTGCTCCAATTGTTTGGATATACCCTTAATACTATGCCAATAGGGAACTCGCCTTTGGTCATTCCACGAAGTTTTACAAGGTCACCTTTTGATATTTCGCTAGGCATGAGTCTATTATAGCAAAAATTTCGGTGAAATAAAGAAAATTTTTTTTTCGGACGAAGTTAAAGGTGAAAATTCCTAACAATTTTGCTGATGTATGGTACTATTTATTGTGTTATGGATTCATACTGGTTTTTAATCACTAAAATTACTCAACCAAATCCGAAGATGCCATTGATTAAGGAGGTCCCCGATGCTAAAAGGCAAGAAGACATGGAAAACAACGAAGCCCGAAGGAAATTTCGGCGGAAAAACGAAAAAAATTGGAAAAACTGCGAAGAAGTTATCGATTTGGACGGCAATCGCACCATCGGAACCGCTTAAAACTGTCAACCCGCTTAAAACCCCGAAAGGATATTGAACCAATGAAAGTCACAAGAAAACAATTAGAAGAAATTATCAAAGAAGAGACCGAAAAGATCCTTCGTGGTGAACCGTTAGAAATTCAACTTCTCCAAAAAGTACTTCGTAATAAAATGACCCCCGAAGAAGCCAAAAAGCGCCTTCCAATAGAGTTACATAAGAAATTTGATTATTACTTGGCAAAAAATAAAAAATTGCAAAACAGAGGAGCGCGTTCGCAAGAACCTGAAGAAGTACCTGGCTTGGAAGAAGAAACAACCGATGAAACACTAGACTCTATTCACCTCCCTCCTGTAAATAAACCCACTAAGAAATGCCCAGAAGGCGAAACAATGTCAAGTAAATCAGGCAAGTGTGAGCCAAATAGGGTGAAACCAAGTCTTCGACAAGAACAATGACCAGACTTGATTCAGAAGGATTCTGAATGATAAAACTAACAAAAAAGAATAAAGAATTGGCAAGTAAAGCTTGGTGCGGCTTTTTGATGCTCCTTATGGTTTCTTGCTTTATTTATGCCATTATAAAAGGATGTTAAAACAATGCCTATTAATGTAAATTCAAAACAACTTGAACAAATTCTATTTGAAGAATTACAAGCCGTTCTTCTTGCAGAGGGTCGTAAGGATGATGCAAAAAAGAAGTATCCCGATTTGGATAAAGGGGGATATGTTGATTCTTTGTCCCTTGAAGATCCTTCTGGGAACAACGTTTATCTTGCTTGGATGTTAAAACAAGCCGCAAAGTTCTTTAAAGATGAATCTTCATATGCCCAGCGTGAGCAGTTTATTGATCATATTTTAAACGCAGTTAGGTCTTTTCATGCAAATAAACAACGTTTAAAAAAGAAAGATATTAATCAATACACGTCGGTCTCCGACCTCAACAATATTTTGAGCCAGCTTGGAGATACTTCTAAAGAGGCAAAAAAGAAAAAATCGGCTCAAGCTGCTCAAGAATCTGATGTTCTTTTGAAAAATAATGACTTTTTTATTGTCCGACCCGAATCAGAACTGGCTTCTTGTTATTATGCCCCTGACGTAAAATGGTGTACAGCAGCTACTAAATCAAAAAATTATTTTAATTCTTATGTTTCAGGAGAGCAAGATGGTGATCCTAGAGCTTTTGTGTATGCCAGGATGGCGCACCTTCAAGATGATCAAACTGACAAAGTAATAGCGTTGGTATATGATAGTAATGGGGAAATAGAATCAGTCTGGAATGCTCCAAATGAGGGAGTAGATGAAGATTACTTTATTGAGGTTGTGGGCAGAAACATCTTTGCGGGACTGCTCGGTGACCGAGGACTGGGTGCTTATAACCATTTGAACCGTGTGGCAGATATATCTAAACGAGCTATGATGACCGATGACGAGTTGGCAAAGATAGCAAACTACTTAAATACAGAATATGAAGAAGAGATGACGGAATATGGTTTTAATGAAGTCCCAGTTGGTCTCGATGATGCTTGGCAAAATGATACCAGAGATGGCATTGAGAATGCTTTGGAAGCCATCGGTAGACAGCTAATTCTAAAAGGATCTGAGAGCGTTGCAGATGAACCTCCTGCATTACGAGACGACGTTTGGGATAAATTGACTGATGAAGCAAACAAAAAGTTATCAAACTTTCATGTAAGCGTTGAGTCGGATGGATATGGCGACGTTAGATTTGATGCAACAATGAACATTAATATTGAAATTCCAGGTATTGAAGACGCGGATGAAGATCAATTAAAAGAGTTAATTGGCGAAGCTGTCGATGAAGATGCACCTTTTGGTCTTCAAGATGACGAATTCTCCGATGAAAGCGGAATCGGAATAGACATGAGTAACGGTGACCTTTCTATTAGCCTAAGTGTCGAGACTTACAACACAAATTACGGTGAACCTCTTTATTCACCAGGACCCGATGGGTTTGAACGTTTAGTGTACGAACTTGATCTCTGGGATGATTCACACGATGATATCTTAAACGCAATCGTAGAAAGATTTTCAATAAACGGTGTTATAAAAGGTCCCGAAGCTACGCAGTCGCAAGATACCATCACTTATTTAGAACAGACCTTAAAGAATTTTGATCAAATTGATATTGAGAAAAACGAAATTACTGCTTGGGGCGATATGAATGTCCAGCTTTTGAGAGTGCCTAAATCAATTCAAGACCTTTCTAAAAAGATGGGGACCGCTAACAACCCTGGTCCTCTTTATAATGTCAAGCCAAGTATTACTGGTATGGCCAGAGGGCGTGATGAAACCTTGCTTGATTTTATTACGCAGGTTATAAGATCCGAATTAAAAAGACCTGAATACACCCAGCCATTTAAAAGCGGCGTACACAGAGTATTTGCTGCTGCATCAAACTTCGCGGATAAACAAGTAAAGCTTGATTTAAGAGAGGAAGAAGATCCTTATATGATGGCTGACGTCTCTTTTGGTCCTGTTGTAGAGAATGGGTCTTATGATCCCATAAGTGGTAAAGCTAGAGTACCTTTTTATGTTGATTTTAAAGCGCAACAAGAACCAACGTGGAACATAAAATTTATGGAATTGGCTGACAAATATTTTAATTCCATTGAAGACGCTTTTGAAGTAAGCATGAATAGAGCCGTAGAAAATGTGATTAGAAGACAAGAAGAAGCAATAAAGTATGCGATAGAGCAAGCTAAAGAAAAAGAAGCTAAAGAGAAACAACAAACAGCTATTGATGCTGAAAGAAAATCTCGGGCTGCTGCTATGAATGAACATTTTAACAACTGGAGGAATTTTTTAAAATGAAAGTAACAAAGAAACAATTAGTGGAGATTATCTCCGAAGAAATTAATAAAGCGTTAGGTGAATTACGAACCATTCCAGTTGGAGGCGGAAAAGCGTCCACTTGTGAGGAAGCTGGGGCAGCAGCAGGTGCTGCATACGCAAAAGAAAATCCAGACATTGCAAGAAGTATTGTCCGTGTTTCTGTGCAACAAAAGGGTGCAAAGAAACAAATAAAAGGAAAACATTCTGTCTTGCTTGATAACGCCGCCAAGAAAGCAATGCAAGATCAAAATCGCTTATCTTGTCAAGAAGGTCCAGAAGGAATGAGAGCAATGGACGCTTTTAGAGACGCATTTCTTAAAGTTGCAAACGAAGAGCACGCAATGGGATTCGCCTCTGCTTCAGCACCAACATCTGGAGCACAAATTAAAACCGATCGTAGAACTCGTGGATATGATCACATCGCAGCAGAAGCGGTCACAAAAGTAGAAGGAAGAATGCCACCTTCAGTTGTTAAACATAAACAACAATTAGCTGATATGTCTGATGAAGAATTTGCTGAGAAGCATGGTGACAAGTCCGAAGAACAGTTAAGACAAATGGCTTGGAGACATGGTTATGGTAAAATGAGCCCGCATTACTGGAATCGTGTGAAAAAAACTTAAAGGTTTCTTAATATGAAATCTTTGGACCTGCATAATATCCTTCACAAAGATGTTGAAAACGAAGTTTTAAAATTTATAAACTGGGAAGACCCGCCATTTAAAATTATAACTGGGCAGTCTTCCAAGATGCAAGAGATAGTAAAAAGAATACTAGTTAGTAATAACCTTCATTGGATAAATGAAAAATTCAACAATTATGGATGTTTAGTGGTCTTAGACTCTGAATTCCCTTAAGGATAAAAAAATGAACGATATGAATCACATTATGGAATCTTGGAGAAAGTACACGCAAGTTGCTAATACTTTTGAAGAAAAATACTCTTTGACTTCTCAAGAGTATGATACAGTCTATATCTTAAAAGAAGGTAAGAGTGTTGAAAACACTAGCATGTCTTTGCTTGTAGAGCAATATGAAGAAGGTTCAATAGACGAAGATAAATTAAGCGCTATCTTGCTTGAATCGATTGAATATGAACATCAACAGTTATTAAATGAAGGGGTTCTCGACTCTTTGAAGACAGTGGTCGGTAAAGTCGGTGGGGTAGTAGAACCTGCATTGGCAAAGGTTCAATTCAAGGCACGTCAAGTTCTTTGGAAGGTAGTCTATGGGACAGCTTCAAAAATTTTAAAATTTGTAACTGCTCTTGGACAAAAAGCTTTAAAGTATATTGGCGCTTATGCCAAACAAGCAAGTCAGTTTGAAAATAAACCACCCAAGCCCAAGGTTGCTCAAAAACTTATTGCAAGAGGCGTAAAGGTTGCCAAGATCGTTGGCTCTATTTTCAAAAAAATTATTTCCTTTATGATTAAAGTTATTAAGCCAATTGGAGCATTTTTAGGACACCCTGTTGTTAAGAATACGATCCTTATCGGGTGTGTCCTTTTAGCTGGTGTAGCTCTTATCGCACCTGGGGCTATTGCAGGTACTTCTATGGCATTCCTTGTTCCTTTCGCAACCAGAAGATCTGGGATTGAGGCTGTTAAAGCTGCGGGAGGCGCGGGTAAATATGACTTGAATAAAGATAACAAATATAAATTCAAGGAAGATAAGGTTAATGAAGAGACTGAAATCGCATTTGGTTGGACTGCCGAGCTTCAAGAAATATTTAGTGCTCTTGATCCAAATGTACACGGAGTTGCAATGGACGAAATTGCAGAAAAGATTGGAAGTGCTAAGTTAGACAGAAGTGTAGCACTTACAACAATTCAAAGCGTTGTTACAAATCCTGATGGTAGCGAAGTGGTTGATTTTGCAGACAAAGCTTGGGTTCAATACTCGGATCAAAATTTGAAATCACAATATGCAGCTTTGGATATATTGAAAAATGCTGGTGAAGGAGGAAAACCCTCAATAGTTTTTGAATCAGCAAAAGATCTTGAAAAATGGCAAGCTCAAGCAGAAGTAATTATCAAAAATGCAATTAAAAGCGCGCAGGCCCATTGCGAGAGCGATACCGCTGCTTGTATTGGGACTGAAGCATTTATTAAAGATATCAACATCGCGAACGTGGCGACTGTTAAAAGCGAGTTGGTTGACTATACTAAACAAGTAGTTGATGGCGCAGAGAGCAAGTTTGAAAGTATGCAAGGTCAACAAACTGATGTAGATCAACGCTTTGCTGTTACAAGAGGCGGTGCAGAAGGAGAAGCAGAATATTACAAATCTGGAGATAATACTTCTGCACAAAAAGTAGGAACTGCACCAGATCCAGAAGGTGCAGATGAAAAGTTTAAAAAAGCACGAAGTAAAGTGGATAAGGCGTTTAACAAATGAAATGGCTTTTACCAAAAAACTGGAAGCCATTATTCATAGAGAACTCTAAAATTCCCGGTTGGCTTTCAAAGATCGCCCCTATTAACATTGGCGCTATTACTTTGTTTCCTTTTGTTATTTCTCGCCACTCGTTAAATGAATCCACAAGACGCCATGAGACAATACACTTTCAACAAGCTCTTGAAACTTTGGTTGTTTTTTTCTATCTCTTGTATCTTTTTGATTGGCTCCGAGGTGTAATTAAATATCGTAAAAACTGGGATGAAGCAAAAGATCTAAAAGGCAATCGCTATGCTTCTGCATCTAATAAAGCATATTATAGAATTAGAGCAGAACAAGAAGCATATGCTTGTCAAGAATTTGAAAACTATTTAGACAGTAGAAAGAGATATCAATGGACGAGGTATTATAGAGTATGATTAGATTTGTTTTTAAAAGAGAAGAAGTCGAAAGGCTTTTCGAAGAAGATTTCTATGAAGTAGACGCCATCGACGTCAACGAAGAGTATTGTCCTGTGTGCAGAGAGGCACAAGAGCTTGAAGAAAAGAAAAAGAAGAAGAAAGCGTGCAAGCCTTCTAAAGGCAAAAGATTCGCCAAGAGAGTAAATGGCAAGTGCCGTTCTTATGGACAAGCCGGACAAAAAAAGGGCGGAGGAGATAGAATTGGCAAACCCGGATCGAAGAAAGCTAATGCTTATTGCGCTCGATCGGCGGGCATTAAGAAATGCAAGAATCCACCTTGCGCCAATACACTATCCAGAAAGAAGTGGAAGTGCCAAGGTAAGAGGTCAGTAGCATAGGAAACTAAATGTACCACTAGTTATTGGTACGATGGCTATCCTAAAGAAAACGTTACTCACCTTTCTTGCATTTTTTATCATTGCATCTTGTGTTACTACTGAATGGAAGCCAACTACTTTTTACCACCAGGATAACATTCAAGTCACGACGCCAGTTAAAGGCGAGCATGTGGTTGTTATTTACTCAACTTCTTGGTGCTATTGGTGTAAAGTGGCAAAAGAGTGGATGAAAAAACACAATATTACTTATGTTGAGTTTGACTATGATGACCCTCTTGTTAAAAAAAAATTAAAAGCATTCGCTGATAGTATCGGGTATGATGGGAGATTAGATGGAGTTCCTATTTTTAGGATTAATAATAAACTTTTTGTAGGTTATAATCCTGAACAAATCCTATGTGAAATTGGTAGGAGCAAATGCTCAACAAACAAACTATTTACAACATGGGAAACACCACTAAAACAATGAAACTCCTACTTGAAAATTGGCGACAGTATTTGAAAGAGAATGTTGAAAAGACGTTGGGCGAGGGCATCACAGATGTTGTCTTCCACAAAACTCGCCTTGATCTTGCGGCAGACATTTTGGATTCGAACAAGTTCATGACAAGCGTTGCGTTTGGCACACCCGCCGACAGGGAACACAACAAAGGAAAATTATATTATCTCTCAACGATGCGGTCGCCAACAGGGGACTACGGTCCCAGTTTGCCAGCGGTAACTTTTGGATTAGACGGGCGCAAGTTAGGTGAGCGCAGCAAAGCAGCCGCCGTGGATTATTGGGGTCCAAATTTTCCGAAGGATGAAATGGAAGACCGGGTTTTCACTGATGAACCTTATCTTTCGCCTGCCACCAAATATATTACTGAAATTCATGTCGGGCTACCCATTAGCGACAAGGACCGAAAGATGCGGGTCACGAGAGTTGAAGAAGCAGAGGCTATAGACGCTGCCGCGAAGCTCGCGGGCATCCCGGTGTATTTTTATGCCAGCGAGAAGACATATGGTATTTTAAACAAGACGAAGCGCCTGACTCTCGATCAATGGAAGGAAGCCTTCAAAGAGGCGGGCAGCGAGCTTGATGAACCGTGGGGCTACGAGAGTAGACCATACAAATCTTCTCTTTTAGCAGACGTCGCTCAAATGATTCAAGGCTTTGAGTCGGGTAACGTCGATAATATTGAAAAGGGTTATCAAACCGAGTGGTATAATATTAAATACGATTCACAGTGGGGGAAGGGACTGAGTGAGCGAGCTTCCCAACTTCAAGTCGCGATTCATAACGCCAAAGCCGAGCCGCACACACGCGCCGTCGTTAATCTCATCGCTCAAAAAGTAAAAAAACTGGGTGGCTTGCAAGAGTTGACCAACTGGATACAGCAGGAAATTAAAAAATGGAGCGGTGAGCAAGAATTGAAGCAAGTAGCCGAGAGGCGCAAGATTTGAAACTCCTACTTGAAAATTGGCGAGGGTATGTGAATGAGGGCAAAAAAGTTAAAATCTTCAGGGCACTACCCGCTTCCACAAAAGTAATCAGAACAAACGATTATATTACAATGTCAAGAAAGTTCGCTGGTGATCACGCAGTTACATCAGCGATCTACAATGGAGAACCCTTTTATGTTGTCTACGCATTTGTGGATGAAGATAATATTAAAGAAGCAGATAATCCAGGTGAATATCTTTATACCGGAGAACAATTTGAAGCAAAGCCATCACAAATAGCAACGCCAGAAGGCGACTTAAGTTTTATTAGAGGGAGATTGAGTATATGAAACTCCTACTTGAAAAATGGAACAGGTATCTTAACGAAGATTTCCCCCCGCAAGGCTTTATGGAGGGTAGTATT
>TARA_R110000737_G_scaffold345455_1_pt1 | contig 63338 bp, 51 predicted proteins | sample TARA_R110000737 | Tara Oceans TARA_R110000737 (sample SAMEA4398027) | marine metagenome | biome: Polar Biome; feature: [SRF] surface water layer (ENVO:00010504); material: water (ENVO:00002006), including particulate matter (ENVO:01000060) such as... | depth 5 m | reverse complement strand
AGAACCGCTGGATTGATATCTTCTTGAATGAATTTCTGAATTCCAGCTGTACTAGTTTCATGAAGAAGCGTAAACAAATTGGCAGTTGCCAAAGCATCACCACCAGCACGGTGTCGGTTTTCAATGACAAATCCTAAAGCTCTTGTCAATTTCCCTAAGGAATAAGAATCGTGTCCAGGAAGGATAAATCGACTTGCGCGAACTGTACACAAATGCGGACGACGGTAATCAAAACCTAAAGTCCTAAATTCATGACGAATAATGCCATAATCGAAGCCAACGTTGTGTGCTACGAAAACACAGTCTTCTGTAAATTCAACAATTTTCTTGGCAACCTCGAAGAATTTCGGAGCACCTTTCACCATACTATTCGAAATTCCAGTAAGGTTTGTGATGAACGGCGGAATATCCATTTCTGGATCTAGAAGCGTTTCGTACTCGTCGATAATTTTGTAACCGTCGTGTTTGTAAATTGCAATCTCAGTGATTTTGGAGCTTTTTGGACTTCCTCCAGTAGTTTCTATATCTATAATTGCAAAATTCACTTCTTATTTTATCCTTTTTTAGATTCTAATTCTTAATATGTAAAGGTATTAATTCAAAAAGTAAGATAGGAATTTATTTTTGCCTCAATTCAAAATAAAATGTTGTAAGAAAGTTATTGCTACACGTTTTCTTCTTCAAAACATAATTGTCAAGAAACGAAAAGGAGCGACACCTATAAAAAGTCCCGCTCCAATCCTGTTATGAAAGATAATACTGTTTTTATAAATTAATAACGACGCTTTCAGATCGTGGTTCTTCTTCCCAATCTATTTCTGTACCGCTTGGATATTTAAAATCATCGTTTACCTTAACCGATTTTCCTTTCGGTACTTGAACATATACGTGAACGCGTTGATTGCGGATTTTGTCCTCTAAGGGAAAATGGAAAGTATTTGGAATTGAATAATTCGTACCATTTTGCGCTACTTTGAATTGTATGTTTTTCGCACGGCGCAAGGCATCTCTATCGTTCCGGCTTGAAGCAATTTTTTCTTCAATAATGTGATAAAGGGAGTCCGGTGATTCTTCATAATAAATGCGAACGCCGCGTTCTTCAACTCCATTTTTTGTAATCAACAACCAGTAGTTTCTGCCGTTTCGTCTATTGTATCCGTTGTGGCGATAGTTGTTTATGTAATAATCGTCATCGGCAGTTTTGATGGTAATTGGCTCAGAACTTGAAGCAATTTCTGTTTCAATGGCTTTCTCCATACTGTATTCACGTGCCACAGTCGATCCGAAGTAAAAAGCGAGAATTACGCCAATAATCCCAAGGAAAAACATGCTTCGAGATAGGTGTTTATACCATGGATAACGAAGATTAAAGAGCAATCGAGTTCCTGAAGCAATCAACCATATAATTCCAGCAATTGCTAAAATAGAACCTGAAATCCACATAAAATTCAGTTGTTCAGGGTCTTCAAAAAAGAGTAATCCAAAATCGTAAAGGCCTAAAAAACCATCCGCTGTTTTTACAGGTGTTGTTCCCCAGTGGCTAAAAACCGCTATAAAAAAGCCGACGCTAAAAACGATACCCATTACAAGAAGAAATACGCCAAATGCCTTCGAAATGATTTTCCCTATGGCTCTGAAGAAATTTTGAATAACATTGTTTCTTTCCATGTTATTGGTGAATTTTTGTGAACTTCTTGTAATGCGTTCAGCCGCTTGTTCTACTTCTTCACGAACATTTTCCACTGTTATTGGTCTACCTTGCATACGCAGACGATCAATATGTGTATGTGCTGTTGGAAGTACTATCCATAAAATAATATAAAGTGGAACACCAAAACCTGCAGCCATTGTGAAGAGGATGAATAATATTCTAACAAGAATAATGTCCATTTTTAAATACGAAGCTAAACCGGCACAAACACCTGCCAGAGCACCTCTTTCCGCATCACGGTACAAACGTTTTTCGGAGCGCTGATAACTTGCGTTTTCACTATTGTACGTCTCCTTTTTTTCTTCGGATGTAGAATTCGTTGTTTCCTCTTCATCGATAAACTGTTCTGGCTCACCAAGTGTTTCAATGGTTTCTTGAACATCTTTGACTTCTATAACTTCTTTTCTGGTGTTCAAACCATTGGTGAAAAGTTCGACTATTCGAAGTTCAATGTCTTCCAGAATTTCTTCCTTCCCATTTACCGAACTTAATTTGGCTTCAAGGCGCTTCATGTAATCTTGCAAGATTTCATAAGCATCTTCCTCAATTAAAAAATTGATGCCTTTGATGTGTATGGATATTGTCTTTTTCATAACTATTTGCTTAATAGATTTACGGCCGAGCTCAATTCCGACCATGTTTTCGTTAAATCTTTGTGGAAGGTTTTCCCTTCCGATGTTAAACTATAATATTTTCGTGGCGGACCACTTGGTGACTCTTCCCAACGATAGGAGAGGAGTTCCATGTTTTTGAGGCGCGTCAATAATGGGTAAAGTGTTCCTTCAACAACAATTAGTTTTGCTGATTTCAAGGATTCTAAAATTTCAGAGGGGTAGGCTTCTTTCTTTTTTAAGATAGAAAGAATACAAAATTCCAAAATTCCTTTCCGCATTTGCGCTTGAGTATTCTCTGCGTTCATTGCTAATGTTTTTTACAAAGATATATGTTTTAAATTGTATTTTGCAATACATAGTACTATAAACTTTCAAAATATTTTTAATTAATATTGATTATCAAGCATTTAACTACCTAATTTTTTTAATAAATTTTTCGAATTTTCTGGAAATCGCATGATAAGCAGCCGATTTACCTTCAGAATTAAGATCAATAATCGCTTTAATCTCAGGAATTAATTCAGGATACTTTTTCAAGATTGGCATCAAAAGAAGAATCGAATACATTTGTAAAGCGACTTTATTTTCAGGATTTTGAATGAAGGAAATACATAGATCAATGACTTCGCCTTCTATTTCTTCTGGAGTAGGCAAGAAGGTCATGACCTTCATCCAATTTCTGAGGCTCGACTGATGAGTTTCAGTTTGGAGAAAGTGGAGGATGTCTTTTTGAATTTTCTGAAAAGGTTTTTTATCTGCTTCTGCCAAATGTGCGCAAACCCAAGTACCTAAAACGCAATGTTTACCTTTGTCGGCTTGTAAGGATATTGAAAGTAGCTCCTCTAATTCTTTAGGATGACTTAAAAAGAAATTAGTATAAAAGGAAAAATTTCGTTCTTGATAGAATTCATCCAAACGCTCCTCAATAGACAGTTTATCCATGACAAATGCAATAGTACTAAAAAGTAGCGAATTTCTAAAGGCAGTGCTTTCTGATGATAAAGACAGACTAGAAAATTTGATTTTTTTTAAACAGCTGAGTTCATCTGAGCTTTCAGCATTGACCGATCTTGATCTGATAGTTGTTTGGATTAACTTGTATAACGCTGTAATGCAGCTTCAGCAGAAGAATAATTTAGCTAAAAAAATTGATAAAAGAATTTTTTCTTTACCAATTTTTGAAATTGCAGAACAAGTTTTATCTCTTGATATTATTGAGCACGGCATTCTAAGAGGGAACAAAGCAAAACGTGGTTTGGGTTTCTTACCAGGTAGTTTTTTAAATTCAATTACTGAGTCTTGGGCTTGTAAAAAGTTAGAACCAAGAATTCATTTTCTTTTAAACTGTGGAGCTGAAAGCTGTCCCATGATTCGGGTTTTGACTTTAGATACCATTGAAATAGAATTAGTTGAAAGTGAAAAAGACTTCATTCTAGCAGAAACCACAGTCAATCATGAAAAACGAATCTTTACAATTTCCAGTTTGTTTTTGTTCTATTGGTTCGATTTTGGGGGAAAGAAAAATATAAAATCCAGAATACATCAATACCACAATTATCCCACGTACAAAATCAGATTCAAAAAATGGAATTGGGAATCTCATTTTAAGAAAGTTAAGTAATTCAAGATTATTTTATAGGTAATATTTCCTTGGTGATGAAGGATTACATGGTTATGGTCGTCAAAGTTATTGTTACATCTATAAAAAAATTAACTTTGACTTAACATGTCAATAATAAGTGGTCTTCTTCAAAATTTCTCTCCAATTCACCTTGATGAAATGGACGCGGTGAAATTGATGAACCGTGTGGATACGAAGTATGCTTTCACTCGAACGACGCTTAAAGAATTATTGCCGCTTTTGACACAACATTATAAAATACTTGAAATTGACGGGATAAGATTACCCACCTATAAAAGTCTGTATTTCGATGATGAAAAATTTACCTTCTACGCAGACCATCACAAGGGCAAAAGCAGTCGGTTCAAAGTTAGAATTCGTAACTATGTGGAAAGTGGTTTGTATTTTCTCGAAGTAAAGCACCGTTGGAAAGGTAGAGTAAATAAGAAAAGGATCAGAGTTTCTGATTTTCAACATGTATTACTTGACGAATCACATGAGTTTGTAAATAAAAACGTAACAAATTTGGGAAATATCAATCCAACAATGTGGAATGAATACAACCGAATTACTTTGGTTAACATTGAAAGACAAGAGCGTTTGACATTGGATATTAACTTAAAATTTAACTGGGAGGAAAAGCATAGAGATTTTGATTCGCTTGTAATTGCCGAGTTAAAACAGAAGAGATTTGATCGAAAAACACCTTTTAATGAAATAATGAGAGATATGGGTATTCGGCCTTATCGCTTGAGTAAATATTGCATAGGAACTCTCGAATTGTACGATGAGAAAACGGTAAAGCACAACTTTTTTAAAGAAAAATTAATTAAACTAGAGAAAATAAATGAAGGCATCATCTGATTCAAACGCAATACACTTTTATGATTGGATTTTATACAATGACGACGTAAATACTTTGTTATTCCGTTTAGCTATGAATTTGATCTTTTTGACGATCGTAATTCGTTATCTGTACTATCCTAAAACAAAACGCAAGGATTACCTTTTTACCTACTACTTAATCGGGATGATTACATTTTTCATTTGTTTTGCATTGAAAAAACTCGATATCGACACAGGAATGGGGCTTGGTTTGTTTGCCATTTTTGGAATTATTCGATACCGAACCAATCCAGTTGAAATTAAGGAAATGACATATCTCTTTTTAGTGATAGGGTTATCTGTAATTAATTCCCTTGCAAGTAACAAAGTATCAATTTCTGAAATGTTAATCATTAATGGTTCTATCATAGGCATAACGGCTGGATTAGAGTACTTGTGGTTATTAAAACATGAAACTCGTAAAACAATAGTATACGAGAGAATAGAGCTTATAAAACCAGAGCATTACGACGAAATGATGGCTGATTTGAAGGAAAGGACTGGCTTAGAAATTAACCGTTTTGAAGTCGGTAAAATAAACTTTCTACGCGATGTTGCCCAGGTAATGATATATTATTACGAGGATGATCAGAAGTTTTCAGATTACAATTCCCAGGATTCTACTGAATTTACCAACGATTAAAGACATCCACAACCGAACAAATCGAGTTCACTGTTCCAAATTGTAACAACTGAACCGTCACTTTTTAAAAGCACCATTGATCTCGATGGTGCCTTTAATTTGTTATTAATTGGCCATGAATCAGCTTGTGTGAAGTAAATATTCGTTCCGATAAGCTTTGCGAATACTTTTTGGTCGGAATAGTTAGTAGGGCAATCTAAGCAATTCTTCACCATTTGGGAGGAGAATTTTTTATCAATTTCAGGTTTTGAAACAAATTCAAGATCCAATGAATAAGGACTTCCAAAAATGATATCTTCTTTTTCTTCATCAGAACTAAGATTCATAGAATATTGGAAATAGGATAAACATTCGTCGCCCATGTAACCCATTGCAGATAATGAAGATTTCCCTTTTTTCTTCATTGAATACCAATAAATAGAGGGTTTTGTTAATGGATATAATTTATCGTACGTTTTTGGGAAAAATACGAGTTTTCCCACACTGTCTATACTCTGATAACCAAAGTCTTTTTTAAGCAACTGGTCTTCTTTGGAAAAATCTTCCCATTGACCATCTACTTCTTGTGGATTTGAATAACCTAGCACACCAATTTGGTCTTTTCCTAATCGATGTATTGGAAATAGTGGGTGTTCAAATATTAAAGGAAGTGAGTCTAAAGAGCGTGCATGTTTCAAATCGGTAACAATGGCCTTCAATAATTTCGCATTTTCATTAGATAAGGATTTTTCCTTTTCAAGGATCTCCTCCAAAAGCTGGATTTTAACCGTGTCGGATGGAATATAAACAGCCCAAAAATCGTCACATGTCCTAGAGCCAGAATCTAGGCTCTTCTCAGTATTTGAATTTTCTGGTTTTACAGAGTTATCCCCGCAACTAACCATTGTTGTTAAGAGAAAAATTGAGCAGAAAATGACAGTTAAACGGTTAAACATAGTTGTCGTAAAATTGGTAGATAACTTTAGTTTTCAAGTGGTTAAAGGTAGAAAAAGAAATGAGGTGAAATTCTTTTTTACATAAAAAAACGTTTCCCATTAGAGAAACGTTTTTGCAATATTATTATGTTGTTTTTAAGCAGTAACGCCTAATACTTCTTTCATTTTTTGACCGATATGAGCTGGAGAATCAACAACGTGAATTCCACACTCTCTCATGATTCTTTTCTTAGCTTCAGCAGTGTCATCATCACCACCTACAATTGCACCAGCGTGACCCATTGTTCTTCCTTTTGGAGCAGTTTCACCAGCGATAAAACCAACAACTGGTTTTTTATTGTTGTCTTTAATCCAACGAGCTGCAATAGCTTCAAGATTACCACCAATTTCACCGATCATAACAATCCCTTCAGTTTCAGGATCGTTCATCAATAATTCAACAGCTTCTTTAGTCGTTGTTCCAATGATTGGATCCCCACCAATTCCTATTGCAGTTGTAATTCCCATTCCAGCTTTTACTACTTGATCAGCTGCTTCATATGTCAATGTTCCAGATTTAGAAACAATTCCGATTTTTCCTTTTTTGAAAACGAATCCTGGCATAATTCCAACTTTCGCTTCACCTGCAGTGATAATACCAGGGCAATTTGGTCCTATCAATCGAGTATCCATGCCGTTCAAGTATTCTTTTGCACGAACCATGTCCGCAACGGGAATTCCTTCCGTAATACAAACAATAACTTTAATTCCAGCTTCAGCTGATTCCATAATCGCATCTGCAGCAAATGCTGGTGGCACAAAAATGATAGAAACATCAGCTTGAGTTTTTGCAACTGCATCTGCTACTGTATTGAAAACTGGTCGATCCAAATGAGTAGAACCTCCTTTTCCAGGAGTTACACCTCCAACTACGTTGGTGCCAAATTCAATCATTTGTCCTGCGTGAAATGTTCCTTCACTACCAGTAAAACCTTGTACAATTACTTTAGAATCTTTGTTAACGAGTACGCTCATTTTTGAATCTTTATCTTGTTATTATTCGGGGTCAAAAGTAAAGGTTTGAAACCGTTATGACAAGCAATTATAAATAAATATTATTGTTGAAATTAAAGGGTTTGTAATACCTTAACTTCAAAGAATAAACAGCTGTTTTCTGGAATTTCGCCAATAGGATTTGAGCCATAACCCATTTGAGGAGGGGTTACAATCATGAAAACACTTCCGGTATTTTTCCCAATCAATACTTCTTTCCATGCTGGAATTAAATTTTTAAGAGTCATTTGAACGGGCGAATTCCGTTCTTCAAAAACAATCCCATTCAATAATTTCCCTTTGTACATCACACGGATATTGTCCGTATAGCGAATTTCTTTACCTTTTCCTTTAACAATTACAGAAGAGTATACGCCTGAACTAGACTTAGTTAGTTTCAAGTTTTCCTTTTTGATAAATTTCTGAATTTTCTCGTCGAATTCTTTTTTCTCCTTATCACTATAACCTTTGCAGGCCGTAAAAAGTATCAGAGATAGAGCAATAAAAAGGAAATTTCGTTTTGTCATACGTTTTATAAAAAAATGGCTGTTGATTTGCCTCAAATATACCTCAAACAAAGGAATTATTGATTACTAATTCAGCTTAATTTGAACTGGTGAAACGATGAAAGCTTCCTTTCTCAACAAATTAATTAGACCTTCATCACCAGGCAAATGCCCAGCTCCAACTGCTATAAAAGTTGATTTTTCATTCAATCGGGTGGAAAGTGTTTTAATCCATCTTAAATTTCTATCGGATGAAAGTGTTTTTTCGTAAAACTGCATTACATCTGCACCACCAGAATTGAAGGTTAACATATCTGAAACCTGTTGGTTCAAATACAATTCTTGCATATCATTCCAAGTTTTTTTTAAATCGCTTGTATCGTGGATGACCTGCATTATCATTTTGGCTTGCATTTCTGAACTTAAATTATCGAAATAGCCGAGCTGTTCTTCTGCGGTTTCAAGACCTTCAATTGGAATATCTTTCATTTGAGCCAATGCATTTAGATTCTTATCATAGCTTTCGCAACGCATTAATAGAGAAGCGTATGGCAATTGCATGAAGAAAACAGGTTTGAATTTTCCCATGGAGCTTTCAAACATTGAAGAATCCATTCCGAATTTTCTTTCCGTAAAGTCATAGAGAGAATCTCTTTGAATCTTAGACAATACATCCGTCATTCGTCCTTTCTTTAAGGTAATCATTTCCATCATTCCGGACTGATCATCCAAATTGGCAATTTCCATAATTACCAAGTCAGATTTTTCTAACCGTTTCGTAACCGTTTTGGGAAGGACATATTTATCCTTATCAATGAGGTGAATGGTTCCAAAAAGATAGCTGACGTTTTTATTGTCTTTATTTGAAATTTCCCAAAACACATTTCCCATTGCTGGAATTTCTTTCACTTGGCTAAATATAAAGCCTGAAAAGAAAGCAATTAGAATGGTTAGGAGGACTTTCATCTTAGTCTTCTAAGGTGATTTGAGCTAAGAAGTGATCGTCTTTATCGTATATTTTACTTGCTTTTAATCCTACGTTTTTGGCAGCTTTGAACAAATTGTCGAAGTCTACATACAACCAATCAAACCAAGCTCCGACTTCATTTTTGAATTTCATTTGGAACCGAAAATTCCCATAATATTCAGAATTCAAGTCAATTACCATTGATCCGTCCTCGTCTTCATACAAATATTTGATATCTGAAGAATCGCATAGAATTTGACCTCCAGGTGATAACAAGCTTTTCGCTTGTTCTAAGGTATTTTCAAGATTTTTCAACGTTCCGGCAATTCCTATTCCGTTCATTAACATTAGAACAGTGTCGTATTTTTCATCTTTTAGATCGAAGAAATCCACTTGTCTCGCTGAAAAATCCATATCTGTCAAATATTCGATTGCCCCTTTTGACACATCGATACATTCAACATCTAATTCAAGTTCTTTCAAATACTTAGCATGTGCTCCAGCTCCAGCTCCAACGTCTAGAACTTTTCCTCTAGATTCTTCTAGGGCAACTTGCTCCAATTCCGGCATTTCATCGAATTTTCTAAAAAGAACTTCTAATGGAATAATATCGTCGTCGCAAATGTCCGATTTCACTATGATATCTGCTGGACGTCTGTCTTCAGCGTACGTTAAAATGGCTTTTCCAATTGGGTCGCCGATCGTTTTTTCTGTCATGTTAATAGTCAAATTCTTCAAAACCCCCGTAATCTTCCTCGTCGAAACCATCCTCTAGATTATTGAATCCAAATTCGTCTTCGTTGTCTTCTAAATCGTCACCGTCAAATATTTCTTCACTAATAGGCTTTGAATCTTCAAGTGGCGAATCGCCAATGGCAAGTGAAATTTGTGGCTCACTTGGCCCATCTTGTTCATAGCCTATCAATTCGATTAGGAAAATCCACATTCTCAAGAAATCATAGACCAAAATGAATTTTTGATCAGGCTCCTCGATAAATTCGCTCAACTGAGCTTTAGCCATTACACTGGGTAAATCTTCAGGTTTGTCGTCATCGTTGTAACGCATGTCCATCCAACTTATCTCGTGGCCTTTGTCCCAGTCTTCGTTGGAAACGTAAAAGGAAGCCATTTCATGCCCCGTGAATTCAAACGATTTAAGAATTGTTTGATAAAAAACTTCAAATGAAGCGTTTGCGTCAATAAAAATATCTCGAAAAACTTCTTGATTTTTATCACTATCAAGGAGAACTCTAAATTTTAAACCTGCCATATCTTACCGATAATTATGCTTTTTTTTGGGATGCAAAGTTACGAAATTATTCTGCTTTATTCTTTTGGATAACAGCTGTTTTTACCTCTAATCCAATTTCATGCCCTAATTTCAGCATTAGTTCGTGCGCAGCATCAAATTCGTTGGGAATTTGACCTTCAAGGATGGCTTCTTTTATCGCCATTTTAATATTTCCAATATGCGCACATGGCTTTAAATCAAAGCTTTTCATTATTAAGTCACCACTTATTGGTGGTTGGAAATTGCGAACATGATCTTTTTGTTCTATGTCTCTCAACTTTTGCAAAACTTCGTCAAAATTCTTTTTGAATTTTTTGACTTTCATTTCATTTTTCGAGGTAATATCGGCATTGCAAAGTGTCATTAAATCATCGATATCATCTCCAGCCTCGAACAACAAACGGCGAATGGCAGAGTCACTGACATGATCTTTGACCAATGAAATAGGTCGCAAATGAAGACGAACCAATTTTTGGACATATTTCATTTTGTGATCCAATGGCAATTTCATTCTCTTAAAGAGTTTCGGCACCATTCGAGCGCCAATTTCTTCATGTCCGTGAAATGTAAAACCTACTGTATTATCGAAACGCTTGGTTGGTGGTTTGGCAATGTCATGAAGAATGGCAGCCCAACGCAACCAAAGATTGTCAGTGTTTTCGGAGATATTATCAAGAACCTCTAATGTATGATAAAAGTTGTCCTTGTGCGTTTTTCCGTTTTTGGTGTCTACCCCTAAAAGTGCAATCATTTCGGGGAAAAATCGTTCCAACAAATCTGTCGAATGCAACAATTTGAAACCACGACTTGGCGTAGGACTGAGGATAATTTTGTTCAATTCGTCCATTATGCGCTCCATGGAAATGATATCCAATCGATGGGCATTGTCTTTAATGGCTTGAAGACTTTTGTTTTCAATTTTAAAATCTAACTGAGAGGCAAAACGGATGGCTCTCATCATCCTAAGAGGATCATCACTGTAGGTTTTCTCTGGTTCCAACGGAGTTCTGAGTATTCCTTTTTCAATATCAACCATGCCACCAAAAGGATCTATAATTTCGCCAAAATTATCTCCGTGCAATGAAATTGCTAGAGCATTTATAGTAAAATCACGTCTGTCTTGGTCATCTGAGAGTGTTCCGTCTTCAACTATTGGCTTTCTCGAATCACGCTGATAAGATTCTTTTCGAGCACCAACAAATTCTATGTCTAGATCTTTGTATTTAAAATGAGCCGTACCGAACTTCTTGAAAAGAGAAACTTTTTTCACCCTCAATTTGTCAGCGCATTTTTGGGCAAAGTCCAAACCATTTCCAACAACAACGATATCTATGTCTTTTGAAGGTCTTTCTAAAATTAAATCTCGCACATATCCACCTATCACATAAGCTTCCAGATTATTTTCTGTAACAATTTGTGATGCGACCTTAAAAACGGGGTGCTGAAGATGTTTGGCGTAATTCATTTTCGGGTGCAAAGATAGTGACTTCCAAAGAAGTTACAAAGTCGGAGATTTTCGGTCTTATTTTCGGATAACTGAGACCGTTCCGTTTAAGTCAATCTTTATAATTTGAGACGCTTTTTCGAGTTTTTCATTCACACGTTCGTCGAGAATAAAATCTACCTTCTTTTTTATTGATTCATCGATGGATGCTAAGTCTTTACCAAAAGCTTGATCGGATAAATTGGCTGACGTACTCACTAACGGTTTATGCATTCCTTTAATTAACCTCAAACAAATTGGATCCTTGGTAATTCGTATGCCAACAGAACCATCTTCTGCCAAAACGTGTTTGGACAAATCTCTGGCGTTTGGGTAAATTATTGTTAAAGGTTCAACAGATAAGTCGACTAAATCATATACAACATCAGCAAAATCTGGAATGTATCGCTCTACCATGTGAAAAGAATCCGTTAGAAGGACGAAGCTTTTGTTGGCAGGTCGTTGCTTGATCTCAAGGATTTTTTCACAAGCTTCGTCATTTGTTGCGTCGCAGCCAATTCCCCAGATAGTATCGGTAGGGTAGAGAATGGTTCCACCGTTTTTTAGGGATTGTATAGCTTCGTTAATTTTCTCGATATTCATTAAGTTTTATTTAGGTCAAAATTTGAAAATTCGCTAATTCCCAAATTTACGAACAAGGCTTATTAATTTTGATTTTCAGTTTTTTAAAAATTCGCCAATTCGCCAATTGGTAAATTGCCCAACAAGGTATTTATAGATTTGAAAATTCTCATTTCAATAAATCTGGTCTTCGTTTCTTTGTTCTATCCAATGCCTGCTCTTCACGCCAAGCTTCAATTTTGTTGAAATCTCCGGAAAGCAACACTTCTGGAACTTTCCAGCCATTAAATTCTGGTGGTCGCGTATACACTGGTGGTGAAAGTAAATTGTCTTGAAAGCTATCCGTTAGGGCGGAGGTTTCGTCGTTTAGGACACCAGGAATCAAACGGACAATTGAGTCTACAACAACAGCTGCAGCCAATTCTCCGCCTGAAAGAACGTAAGATCCGATTGATATTTCTTTGGTTATGTAATGTTCGCGTATTCTTTCATCAACACCTTTATAATGTCCACAAAGAATCATAATATTTTCTTTCAAGGATAAGTCGTTGCAAGTGGATTGCTCCAAAACTTCTCCATCTGGCGTCATATAAAGTATCTCATCGTATTCGCGTTCGGCTTTGAGTTTTTCGATAATAGCCACAATGGGTTCTATACTCATTACCATTCCAGCTCCACCACCGTATTGGTAGTCGTCAACATTTTTGTGCTTATTTGTCGAATAATCACGGATATTATGCAAATGGATTTCCAAATGCCCTTTGTCCTGTGCGCGCTGCATAATAGAAGCGGAAAAAGGTCCGTCCAGCAATTGCGGTAAAATGGTAAGTATATCGAAACGCATGTGCAAATTTACACGCAAATTCTAAGATTAGCTATTTTTCTATTTCTGACCTTTTAAAATAGAAACTCCTGATCCGAAAACGTTTCCTTCACCATAAGGAGAACCTTTACCATCCCATTTTTCCCATTTCTTTAATTCAATGTATTGAGGATTTTGAGAAATTTGTTTGGCTTCCAATGAAATTGCCTCAGCGTTGAAGCGAGCAGAAATAACCAAAGAAGAATCCCCACGTGCTTTTTCAATTCGAGCATTCGCAAGATATTCTTGTTCTTTTTGCTTTTCTTTTGCTGTTAAGTTTCGTTGTTTTTGCGTTTCCTTGTTGGTAATTTCACCAGCAATATTTGGAGGAAGATTCACATCTGCGATTTCCACATAATGAAGAGTAATATAATTTCCTTTGAAATCTGCTTGCAAGATACTTTCTATTTCACCTTCAAGAGCTTCTCTTTTTGAACTGTAAACTTGCTCATACGTATAGCGACCAATAACATCTTTTATCGCACCTTTTGCTTTGTCATCAATAAACGTAATATACTCCGGACCATGTTTAAGGTGAAGATTGGCAATTTTGCCTGCAGTAGCAGCATAATTTACTGCTACCATCACGTTGATGTCAGTACCATTAATATCCATTACCTCCGACGTGTAATTTTTGGATTGTTGACGCGTGTTGTAAGTTATCATTTCATTCCATGGAGCAATGAAAATTGTTCCTTCACCGTAAGTTGATTGTTTTTCAACTCCGCCACCATAAGGGCGATAAATAAAACCTTCCTCTCCTGGATCAATATCCGTCCAAGACATTATGAAGACAACCAAAGCGATTAAACCTATGACACCAAACCCGACATATTTTCCAATTTTTTTAGGATCGAGATCTTGAAATTGTTTTTGAAATTCACTCATTTTTTAATATTCTTTACTTTTTTTCTTTAAATAGTCAACCACCAAATAGGTGACCGCCGCAATTAATCCAATTACTGCCACTTTTAAAAAGGGTGGTCCTTTCATTAAATACTTAAATGATAGAAATATAACACCACCAATAATCACAACCCCAAATACGAGACGGTAAATAAATTGCGTACGTTTATCCATAAAATACATTCATTTCCTTAAAGTTATTAATTTCATTCGACTGTAGTGTGGTTTTGTGAACTTTTAGCATAACTACCATTACCTTTGATCTCTTTAAAAACAAAATATATGAAATATAGTTTCCTCGTAATTCTATTATTTTTTCTTCAGAATGAAACGTTTGCCCAATGGGATAAAAATGAAACACCAACTTATACAGAATTGATTGAACTATGTCGTTCATTTTCAAAAGAACATTCAGAAATTCAACTTTTTGAAATGGGAATCTCAGACTATGGTTTAACTATTTATTTGTTTGTTATCAACGGAGATAAGGATTCTCTTTCCACTTTCAAAAAAGCACGAGATGGCACTACTATATTGGCGAATAACGCAATTCATCCGGGGGAGCCTGATGGAATAAATGCGATGTTGCTTTGGACTAAAGAATGGATAAACAAAGGAAAACCAACAAAGGGCATGCCTGTTTTAGCGTTCATACCAGCTTATAATGTCGGCGGCATGATGAATCGTTCAGGAACCAGCAGAGCGAATCAAGATGGTCCAGCTGAATATGGTTTTAGAGGAAATGCAAATAATTTAGATTTGAACCGAGATTTTATTAAAATGGATTCGAAAAACGCATTTGTTTTTGCCAAAATATTCCATGGCTTGGATCCAGATGTTTTTATTGATAACCACGTTACCAATGGTGCTGATTATCAATATGTTTTGACTTTGATTTCATCACTTAAAGAACGTCTAGGTCCATCAATGGAAGAAGCAACTTACGGCAAAATGATTCCAGCTCTAAAAAAGCAATTGAAAAAAAGAGAGATTGATTTAATTCCATATATCGACTTGGTCAAAGAAACTCCAGATAGCGGAATAGTAGCTTTTAATGACTTACCTCGATATGCCATGGGTTATGGATCGCTTTTTCATGCTTTTTCTTTTACGGTAGAAACACATATGTTGAAGCCATTTCCTGAGCGGGTGCAAGCAACAAAAGCTTTTTTAGAAGAGATGATTCAATACACAAAAGAGAATGCTGAGTTGATAGAAAAGGCTAGGCGAGAAGCGAAAAATTATTATCAAAATGAGGCTTATTACTTTCATCATTATGAAATAAATTCAGCAAAAAAAGATAGTCTATTGTTCAAAGGTTTTGAGGCAAAATACAAACCTAGTGAGGTTACAGGACTTTCTCGTTTATATTACGATAGAAGCTCGCCTTACGAAAAATATGTTCCTCATTATAATTCACACACAGCAGCCGATTCTGCTCGTATTCCAAAGTATTACATCGTCGGAGGGCAGGCAAAAGAAGTAATTGAGCGACTGAGAGCGAATGATGTAAAAATGCGCCGGATGACCAAAGACTCGATGATTACTGTGACGTGTCAAAAGATTATCGATTTCAAAAATGGTACCTATCCTTATGAAAATCATTATTTACACGGTGAGACAAAAGTTGAATTGTTGGAAAAAAAGTATACGCTAAAACCGGGAGACTATTTGATTACCGCAAAACAAGAGAAGGCTTTTTTCATCCATTCAGTTTTATTTCCTCAAGCTGAGGACAGTTATTTTTCGTGGAATTTTTTCGATAGTTATATGGATGAAAAGGAATATTTTTCACCTTATGTTTTTGAAGATATCGCTGCGAAATTATTAAAAGAGCATCCAGATTGGCGAAAAGAACTAGAGGAGAAAAAAGCCGACGAACCTGAATTTGCTAAAAACCAATGGGCACAGCTGTATTACATTTATAAGAAAAGTCCTTATTTCGAACCGACATATAGAATCATTCCAGTTTATTTGGTCTATTAGTTTTGTACTTTTGTACACGATTAAATAAAAGTCATGACATACGATTTTGCAATAGTAGGGGGAGGAATAGTTGGAGCGGCAACGTTTTATAAACTTCAAAAGAAATATCCAAATTTGACCATCGCACTTTTTGAGAAAGAAGATATTTTGGCAGATCACCAAACTGGACATAATTCAGGCGTAATTCACTCAGGATTGTACTACAAGCCAGGTTCGTTGAAAGCTCGAAATTGCATAGACGGACGCCATGAGTTGGTTGCATTCGCTATAGAGCACAACATTGATCACGATATCTGTGGGAAAATTGTTGTTGCTACTGAAGAAAAAGAACTTGAGTTTTTAGAGAAAATCTACAAAACGGGGTTAGAAAATGAAATTGAAGGATTGAGAAAAATCGGTCCTGAAGAAATAAAAGAAATTGAACCAGAATGTGTTGGAATTGCCGGATTGCATGTGCCATGCACTGGAATCATTGATTTCCGAGGCGCAACGGCAAAAATGGTGGAATTAGCCTTAGCGATCAATCCACAAAGTGAATTGAGGCTGAAAACGGAAGTTAAATCTATCGTAAAAGACGAAAAATCTAGCACTTTGATAACCAATGAAGGTGACTTTAATGCTAAATATGTAATTTATTGTGCTGGTTTGCAGGCTGATAGAATGGCGAGAAAAGATGGAGTAGCTTTGAAAGAACGAGTTGTTGGTTTCCGCGGTGATTATTACGAGTTGACGAAACAAGGACATCATAAAATAAAACACTTAATTTACCCAGTTCCAAATCCTGATTTTCCATTCTTGGGTGTACACTTTACCCGAATGACAGATGGAGAAATCGAATGTGGTCCAAATGCAGTATTTACGTTTAAAAGAGAAGGATATGGCAAAACAGATTTCTCATTGCGAGATACGTGGGATGCTTTGACCTATAAAGGAACGTGGAAATTGTTCTTTAGCAATATGGCCTTCGGAATAAACGAATACCGAAGAGCTTTTTCAAAGAAATTGTTTTTGAAAACATTACAGCGAATGGTTCCTTCCTTAACAATGGATGATTTGAAACCAGGTCGTTCTGGAGTTCGAGCTTTGTTGCTTAAAGAAGATGGTGATACGCGTGACGATTTCAAAATTATACATGAAGGCAACTCGATTCACGTTTTGAATGCGCCAAGTCCAGCGGCGACAGCATCTTTATCGATTGGAAATTACATCGTGAAGGAAGTCGAAGAGAAGTTCGGACTGTAATAAATTCTCAAAATACGCATTGATTGCCTTCAAATTTATTTGGGGCAAAAATCAATTATAGGTTATGGCCAAGACAAAATTGCATCCACGTAACAAGCATATTGAAAACTACGATTTTAAAGAATTGTTGGTCGTTTGTCCAGAACTCAAAGAATATGTAAAAGATAACGTTCACGGCGGCGAAACTATAGATTTTGCTAATGCTGAAGCAGTTAAATTGCTGAATAAGGCCTTGTTGATGCGCTATTATTCTATTGATTTTTGGGATATTCCTTCCGAGAATTTATGTCCACCAATTCCAGGACGAGCCGATTATATTCACTATGCAGCCGATTTGTTATCCAGTTTTTATTTCGGGAAAGTTCCAAAAGGTCCTGAAATCAAAGTATTGGATATTGGTATTGGAGCAAATTGTATTTACCCAATTTTAGGACAGCGTGAATACGGTTGGTCTTTTGTGGGCTCAGAAATTGACTCGAAATCAATAGAAGCTGCAAAGCAAATCATTGATAAAAATGAAGGACTAGCTGAAGTTATTGAAATTCGAAAGCAGGAGAATGATCGAGACATATTTCAAGGAATAATAGAACGTGGTGAAAAGTTTCAATTGAGCATTTGTAATCCACCATTTCATTCTTCAGTTGAAGAAGCGAACAAAGGAACGCAACGAAAACTGACCAATCTTAGCAGAAAGCGAGTAGGCGAAGTGAAGAAAAATTTTAGCGGTAAAAGCAATGAATTAATTTATGAAGGCGGTGAAAAGAAGTTCATTCAAAACATGATTCACCAAAGTTTCAAATACCGACATTCAGTTGATTGGTTCACAACCCTCGTGTCTAAAGAAGCTTATTTGAAAAGCTTTAATGCCTTATTAGATAAATTGGGAGCAACTCAAGTTAGAACGATTCCTATGGGAACAGGGAATAAGGTTTCGCGTATCTTGGGTTGGACTTTTTTGGAACCGAAAGCGGTTATGAAGAAGAAGATGAAAAAACTTTAAATTGACTATTGACTATTGACTATTGACTATTGACAAAAATCCGTCATCCGTCATCCGTCATCCGTCATCCGTCATCCGCCAATCCGAAATCCTAAGTTTTACGTTTCTTTTTCTTTGCTGCAGGGAATAGAATATTATTCAAAATCAAACGATATCCAGGAGAATTAGGGTGCAAGTTCAAATCAGTTGGAGGATCCATAACGCGATGCTCATAATCTTCAGGATCGTGACCGCCGTAGAATGTCCAAGTTCCTTGTCCCATTTCACCGTGAATATATTTGGCTGTTCCGAGGGCTTCGTCTTCACCTAAAATCAGGACATTAGGTTTAATCAATTCTTTTCTAAAATCTGTTGTTTGTCCCATAAAACCTGGGATAATATCCGTATGACATTGCGTTAACATAGTGGGAACTACATCCCATTTAGCAGAAAATTCAAACAGCGTGAAATTATCTAGAGCTTCATTTCTTTTATGAAGATCAGTTCCGTCAATGTTGGAATATTCGTAAACCATCGGGTTTCTCTCTAATTTAAAATCTTGGAAAGCGAAGGTATTGTCGAAATCTAGCTTATTTTGGCAACTTGGATCTGATGGATCGCCGTCGAACATACTTTCACAAATGTCTGTATTGTGGGCGGCCAATCCAATATCGAAACTATCGGTTCCGCTGCACATAGTAAATAGAAATCCGCCACCAAAAACAAACTCTTTGATTCTGTTTGCGACAGCTAATTTAAGTTGAGAAACTTTCGAGAAACCAAGCATTTTTGCATCGGCTTCAGCATCGGCAACCTGCTGCTGGTACCATGGATAAGAGCGATAATTAGCGTAGAATTTACCATATTGACCAGTAAAATCTTCATGGTGAAGGTGGAGCCAATCATAGGTTGGAAGAATGCCCGATACAATTGCTGAATCATAAATTTTATCATAGGGAATTTCTGCATACTCTAAAACCAGTGTTACAGCGTCATCCCAAGGCATTTTACCAGTTGGCGTATAAACAGCAATTTTTGGAGCTTTTTCCAATTGAACTACCTCCATGTTGGTTTCTGGATTTCCAATCTGTGTTTTAATAGCATTTACTTGACCATCGGCGAGAACTTCATATTTTACGCCTCGAATAACTAATTCATCTTCAATGGCTTTGAGGTGCGGGAAAAGAAATGAGCCACCTCGATAATTGAGCAACCATTCCATGACAACATTGTTTTCTAGTACCCAAAAAGATACGCCGTAAGCTTTCAAATGATCCGTTTGACTATCGTCCATTGGAACCAACAATTGCGAAGCCGACAACTGAAAAGAAGTAGCAAGTAAAAAGCAAAAAAGGAATATTTTTTTAATCATGTGGAACAATCATTTTATCGTATAACGCAAAAATCTTGCCTTTCGTTAAAATTCGGGATGTAAATCTCCGCCTCGGTCAAAATCTTCACCGTCAGAGTCGTTAGTACTATTTATTTTACTTGGTAGAGTGAACTCATTACCAGTAGTTTCGAAGCCGCGATTTGAATTCATTGCCGAAGAAAAAGAAGTTTCTATTTGGTCTGGACCAGAAGAATCTAAGTTTTCAAATCGAGCATATTGACCAATAAATTTCAAACGAACACTTCCTAATGCGCCATTTCTGTGTTTGGCAATAATGATTTCACCAACTCCTAGATTTGAATTTCCTTCAGCATCTTGAGTTAATCCGTAGTATTCAGGACGATATATGAAAGACACAATATCAGCATCTTGCTCAATCGCACCAGATTCACGAAGGTCGGAAAGGATAGGTTTTTTCTCACCACCACGTTGTTCAACCGAACGACTTAATTGAGAAAGTGCGATAATAGGAACATTCAATTCCTTTGCTATCTCTTTGATTGAACGAGAAATCATGGAAATTTCCTGTTCACGATTTCCAGGTCCTTTTCCGCCACCGGCAGTCATTAATTGCAAATAATCGATGATGATAATCTGTATATCGTATTGCAATTTTAATCGACGGCATTTTGCGCGTAAATCGAAAATTGAAAGACCTGGTGTATCGTCAATGTATATTGGAGCTTGCGATAGTTTTGTTATTCTACTGTGTAATTGTTGGAACTCATGATCCGCCAAATCACCTTTACGCAATTTTTCAGCAGGCAACCTACTTTCACTTGAAATCAAACGTTTTACCAATTGAACAGAGGACATCTCTAACGAGAAGAAAGCTACGCCCATGTTGTAGTCTACAGCGCAATTACGAGCCATAGAAAGTACAAATGCCGTTTTCCCCATTGCTGGACGGGCAGCCAAAACTATCATATCTGATTTTTGCCAACCTGCGGTAATTTTATCCAATTCAAAAAATCCAGTTGGAACTCCAGAGAGTCCATCTTTATTTTGACTTGCTTTTTCAATTTCATCAATTGCCTCACGAACAACATTTTTCATGATGGCAACTTGCTTGCCCATGTTGTTTTCAGCTATTTTGAAAAGGTCTTCTTCTGCTTTGTTCAAGACCTCGAAAACATCGTTTGTATCTTCATAGGCCATTTTGAGAACATCAGAACTCATGCGAATCAATTCGCGTTTGATGAATTTTTCAGCAATAATTCGAGCGTGATATTCTACGTGAGCAGACGATGCAACACGAGAAGTCAATTGTGAAACATAAGCTGGTCCGCCACTTGCTTCTAAAGTTCCTTCTTTCTTCAACTGATTGATGACAGTTAAGATATCAATAGGTGTTGAGGAGGCGAAAAGCTCGCGAATGGCAGTATATATGTAAATATGCTTTGGGTCGTAAAAACAAGCTGGAGTTAAAAGGTCAATTGTATCGGTAACAGCATTTTTCTCGAGCATCAACGCACCGAGAACAGCTTGTTCGATATCAACTGCTTGTGGTGGAATTTTTCCCAATTCCATAGCCAAAGGGCTCATATTCTTAAGTCTCACAGCGGGTTTTCGATTGTTATCGACCTTATTATCCATACTAGCAAATATAGACTTTTGCCCCCGCTATTCCCACAAGATTTCTTGATTAAATGTAAAAAAGATATAAAGAAACGTTATTAACAATTGTTGAAACCGTCTAACTTTGAACCATGCAACGAAAAGTAGTTCTTACCGCCGACGGTTCTCGCACCATTCATTTAGAAGAATGGAACGAGAACTATCATTCGCATCATGGCGCTTTGCAGGAAGCAAAACATGTTTTTATCGATAAAGTTCGAGAAAGAGTTGATGATTGCAAAGAAATTACAATCCTTGAATTGGGCTTTGGCACAGGGCTCAACACCATGTTAACCATTGAATTAGCTTTGGAGTTGCAAATTAAAATCAACTATATCACATTAGAGGCATATCCAGTTTCTATCGAAGAAATTATAGAATTAAATTATACTGAGATCTGGGAAGATGGGAAAGAATTTTATTCCGCCATGCATGAATGTGATTGGGAAGAAAAGAACGAAATTCATCCGCTTTTTTCTTTGACGAAATACCAAACCCAATTTGAAGATTGGCAAGAAACATCGAATACGATAGATTTTATCTACTTCGATGCTTTTGGTCCTCGTGTTCAACCGCATTTATGGACGATTCCTATTTTCGAAAAAATGTTTTGTTGTAGTAAAAATGGTGCATTTTTCTTGACGTATTGCGCCAAAGGGCAAGTTAGGCGTGACTTAGAAAGTGTAGGTTGGAAAATGAGTCGTTTGCCTGGACCTCCAGGGAAGAGAGAGATGCTGGTTGGCGAGAAAGTGCTATAAGCTATTCGACAGCTAGAAAGAATCTCTTTTTGTTACTAGCTTATTTTTTTTCATCCAAGGAAATCCAATGGTGGTTTTCAATTTTGATTATCTTTATTCTGTAAATAGAAATAGAATAAAAAAATGCTTTTTTCGTTTGCCTTTTACCGATTTTGAGTTCTTAATTACTGTCATTTATTTCATCAACTGCAAATCAGCAATACTTTTAATTCTGTTTCTTTCTAAGAAAGCATCAATTGTTTCGAAATGCTCGATCACGCGCTTGTCTTTGAATTCGAAAACTTTTTCGGAAAGTCCTTGCAAGAAGTCTCGGTCGTGAGAAACGAGAATTAAAGTTCCGTCGAAGTTTTTTAGCGCTTCTTTCAATACATCTTTCGATTTCAAATCCAAGTGGTTTGTTGGCTCATCGAGAATTAACAAGTTAACTGGTTCCAACAACAATTTGACCATCGCCAAACGTGTTTTTTCTCCACCAGATAGCATGCTAACTTTTTTATCGATATCGTCGCCATGGAACATGAATCCACCGAGCATACTTTTTATTTGCGTTCGAATTTCTCCTTCGGCAACTTCGTCAACCGTTTGGAATACGGTTAAGTTTGGATCGAGCAAAGCGGCTTGGTTTTGAGCAAAGTAACCAACTTTTATATTGTGTCCCAATTGGCAAGTTCCTTCAACATCTATTTCATTCATGATGGCTTTAATCATCGTCGATTTCCCTTCCCCATTACGACCTACAAAAGAAACTTTTTCTCCCCGAGAAATGGACATGTTTGCATCTTTGAAAACGACATTTTCTCCATAAGATTTGGAAACATCCTTCACTGTAACTGGGTAATCGCCAGAACGTGGAGAAGGAGGGAAGCGCAATTTTAAAGCTGAAGTATCGATTTCGTCGATTTCAATGATTTCCAATTTCTCCAACATGCGCTCACGGGAAGAAACTTGGTTGGTTTTGGAGAATGTACCTCTAAATCGCTCAATGAATTGCATATTATCGGCAATGAACTTCTGCTGTTCTTGATACGCTTTCACTTGATGAGAACGTCTGTCTTCACGCAATTGCAAATAGTGTGAGTAATTTGCTTTGTAATCGTATATTCTACCCATCGTTACTTCTATTGTACGATTGGTGATATTGTCGATAAAAGCTCTGTCGTGGGAAATGACCATGACTGCGTTCGCTTTGTTGACCAAGAAATCTTCTAGCCATATAACCGATTCTATATCAATGTGATTGGTTGGCTCGTCAAGTAGGATGAGGTCTGGTTTCTGTAATAGAATTTTAGCCAATTCGATACGCATTCTCCAGCCACCGCTGAATTCTTTTGTTTGTCGCTGAAAATCATCTGGTTTAAAACCTAATCCTTTCAGTGCCTTTTCCACTTCGGCATCGTAGTTTACTTCTTCAAGCGCATAGAATTTCTCACCCAATTCGGTTACTTGTTCAATAATGGACATGTACTCATCACTTTCGTAATCAGTGCGTGTTTCAAGTGCGAGATTAAGTTTCGCCATTTCGTCCCGCATTTGAAAAACTTGTTTGAAAGCTTTTGCAGCTTCTTCAAAAACGGTGCAATCGTCTTCTGTCAACAAGTGTTGTGGCAAGTAGGCAATAACAGCATCTTTAGGAGCTCGAACGTTACCACGATTGGATTTTTGTTCACCAGCAACTATTTTCATCATGGTCGATTTTCCAGCACCATTTTTCCCCATCAAAGCTATTTTGTCCGTTGGATTAATTACAAACGAAACATCATTAAATAGAGTGGAGCCACTAAAATCTACGCCTAAATTGTCAACTGAAATCATGCACAAGTACTTTTTTGAAGGTGCAAAGATACAAGTAAGAGAAATAGCAGACTAGACCAACTTTTAAAATCAAAGAAAAAAGTTCTGTAAGCCGTCAGAAAAACCTGAATAAAATTGATATAAATCAATTTTATTTCATGCTAAAGGCCTTATTTTACTAGTAAAGCAGAATAATCGTCAGTTTCGGAATTAGATTCGATTTTTTACAATATATTTATTTCGATTTTCACATAAAAGAGCAGAAATGTGGAGGCGAAGTCAACGTAAAATCTAATACTCAAATGACGGATTTTTTAAATCATCTTTTCCATGAATTTCATTTGCCCTTGCAAAATCCTGTTCTGATTTTTTCGCTTGTTCTTTTTATTATTCTGCTTTCCCCAATATTATTAAGCAAATTAAATATTCCAGGGATTATCGGTTTGATTTTGTCGGGAGTTGCAATTGGTCCTTTTGGATTTAACATATTGGCGAAGACTTCGGCAATCGACTTGTTTTCAACTATTGGATTGCTCTACATTATGTTTATTGCGGGTTTAGAATTGGATTTGAATCAATTTAAAATAAACAGAAACAAAAGTTTAGTCTTCGGTTTTCTAACATTTATTATTCCTTTGAGTATTGGTTTTCCAGTTTGTCATTATTTCTTAGGATTCAATTTGCAGGCTAGCCTTCTTACTGCTAGCATGTTCGCCACGCACACCTTAGTCGCCTATCCAATTGTAAGTAAATTGGGTATATCAAAAAATCAGGCTGTTGCTGTTGCTGTTGGAGGGACAATACTCACTGATACGGCTGTATTAATTTTATTAGCTGTCATAATTGGTAGTCATAATGGAAGTTTAAATCAAGAGTTTTGGATTCGTTTAATAGTTTCCCTTTCAATTTTTTCTGGTATTATGTTTTTAATAATTCCTAGAATCGCCAAGTGGTTCTTCAGGAAGCTTGAAAGTGAAAAGCACTCACATTACATTTTTGTTTTATCTGTCGTTTTCTTTTCTGCTTTTTTGGCAGAGGTCGCTGGAGTAGAGCCAATAATTGGTGCGTTTGTGGCGGGCTTGTCTTTGAATAAACTCATACCTCATTCGTCAGCATTAATGAATCGTGTTGAATTTATTGGAAATTCATTGTTCATACCTTTTTTCCTTATCAGCGTTGGGATGTTGGTGAATGTTCGCGTCATTTTTCAAGGAAACAACGCCTTAATTGTAGCCGTAACTCTGACAGCAGTTGCGATAGGTTCAAAATGGATCGCTGCATATTTGACGAGGAAAATTTATCATTTTACTAAAGCGGAGGGTTCCATTATTTTTGGATTAAGTGGCGCACATGCCGCAGCTACCTTGGCCGTTATTTTGGTAGGATATAATGCAGGTATTTTAAATGAATATGTTTTAAATGGAACCATTATTTTGATTCTAATTACCTGTGTTGTAGCATCTTTTGTCTCCGAAAAAGCTGCAAAAAAAATACTAATCGAGCAAGAGACCGATTCAGGTACGAGTTTATCAGCAAATGAAGCTCATATAGATGAAATCATTGTTATTCCAAGTATTGAGATTTCGAGTTTAGATAAACTTCTGAATTTTTCAATTTTTATTAAATCTCCACATTCTGAGCAAGCTATATCAATTCTTACTGTTGTTCCAGATGATTTGATTTCTGAAAGTAAGATCAAAAAAATGCGGTCAGATTTGGAGAATAATTTGAGTGAGGCCGTTGCTTCAGAAGTAAATATAAACTTCATTACTGCGATTGATCATAACGTAGCAAGCGGAATTGTTCGAAAATCTAGAGAAGTTCTGGCTGACGCAATTGTTTTAACTTGGCCTAAACGCCAAGGACTTTTGGATAGGTTACTAGGGGACAATTTTGATCGAATAATAGCTGGATTTTCAAGAACGCTATTGTTTTGTTCTTTTACCAGACCATTTTCGTCTTTTGATCAAGTTGTCGTTGTGGTCTCACCTTTAGCAGAGTTTGAAGTTGGGTTTTCAGCTTGGTTGAAAAATGTCCAAAATTTGACAAATCAGCTAAGTTTACCGCTTGTTTTTTATTGCAATGAAAACTCGGAGGATTCAATAAAGAAGTTTTTCGCACAAAATAGGTTGAAATCAAAATTTAAAAATTTCGAATTGTTGGAGTTGGATGATTTTGAATTGTTAAAAGATTCAATCCAGAAATCTGATTTATTAATCTTTATCTCTTCGAGAAAAGGCGCTGCATCGTATAAAAGTACTATGGACCAATTTCCTGAAAAAATAGAAAAACATTTTCCAAAGAATGATAGAGTTGTCATCTATCCAAATCAATATGAACAAGGAGCAACCGCTTTAAGCAATATCAATTATACAATGAAACCGATGCAAAAGAAAATTGAAGGGTTTCAAAGGTTTTTTGGAAGTATATTTAAAAAGAGAGATTCTTAAATTCACAACGATAGACGGTTTTTGTATTATTTAGAATTGTATATTTAGCTAAACTGATTGTAGTGAAAAATAAAATTCTACTTGTTGCAAGTGCACTTTTCGGACTTATTTTCATTAACGCAGGCTTGGATAAGTTCTTTCAATACATGCCAATGCCAGAAGATTTACCTCAATCTATGATAAAGTTAATGGCTGCGCTTATGGAAATAGGTTGGTTAATGACCCTAGTTGGAATTATTGAAATTGTAGGAGGTTTCTTATTATTAACCAAAAGATTTCGAGGTTTAGGCGCAATAATTATTCTGCCCGTTATGGTTGGAATCCTTTTGACAAACATTTTTAATTCCCAGATGGGATTGCCTATAGCAGTTACATTATTTGCAATCAATCTGTGGATTTTGTGGGAGAACAAAGAGAAATATGCCCATTTGATTTGGTGACATCATTTCTCTAATTCTAAAAAAAATAGTTAATTAAGAATAATTATGCAAGAGACTAGTCAAGATATCATTCAAGCAATATACAAGCGTCAACAAAGTTATTTTGCTACTAATTGTACTAAAAATGTTGATTTTAGAATTAATCAGCTTAAAAAGTTTAAAAACTCAATAGAGAAATATCAAAAACAAATCGAAGAGGCTCTTTGGCTAGATTTACACAAATCACCCGAAGAGGCCTATTTAACTGAAATAAGCATAGTCTTAACCGAAATCAAGAATCACCTAAAGCATATTAAAAGTTGGTCGAAAACGAATCGCGTTCCAACGCCATTATTTTTACAACCATCTTCGAGTCGAATTATATATGAACCTTTGGGTTTGACGTTGATTATTGCGCCATGGAATTATCCTTTTCAATTAACGATGAATCCCTTAATTGGTGCGATTTCTTCTGGATGTTGTGCAATTTTAAAACCTTCTCCCGATACTTCTGCAATAGCGAAAGTTATGGAGAAGATTATAGCCGAAACCTTTGATCCAGAATATATTTGTTTAGTTCAAGGTGGAAGAGAAACAAATACATACTTGCTTCAAGAACGATTTGATAGTATTTTTTTCACAGGAAGTTCTCGAGTTGGTAAGATTGTTATGAAAGCTGCAGCCGAAAATTTAACTCCTGTTGTTTTGGAGTTAGGAGGAAAAAGTCCATGCATCGTAGAGAAAGAAGCCAACATCGATATTGCTGCTAAAAGAATTATTTGGGGGAAATTGATAAATGGCGGTCAGACGTGTATAGCACCTGACTATGTTTATGTTCATTCTTCGATAAAGGAAAAGCTTCTTCAAAAGATGGTTGAACATTTGACTGACATGTATGGTTCCAACATAAAAGAAAGTCGTTTCTATCCTAGAATTGTCAACGAACAAGCCTTGCTTCGTTTGGAAGGGTTAATGAACGAAGGAACTATATATTATGGCGGTGAAGTGGATAAAGCTGAAAAGTATATCTCACCAACAATTTTGGATGGAATTACTATCGATCATGCCATCATGCAGGAAGAGATTTTTGGTCCTTTACTCCCAATTTTGACTTTTGAAAAAATTGATGAGGTAATTGATTATGTTAATAGCAAGGAAAAACCATTGGCGCTTTATTACTTTGGAGATAAGACAAAATCAGCCTACGTTTTGGCTAGAACGAGCTCAGGAGGAGTCTGCGTTAACGATATTTTAATGCATATAACCAACCATCATTTACCTTTCGGTGGAGTCGGAAATAGTGGTGTAGGGAAATATCACGGGAAAGAGAGCTTTTTAATTTTTAGTAATCAAAAGGCTATTGTTTCATCTCTCACTTGGATTGATTTGCCGTTTAAGTATATTCCTTTCAAATGGTTTAAACTTATGAAGAAAATTTTGTAATAAAAATGAAATTCAATCTCTACTCCACCTTAGGCGTTAAACCGAAAGCAACGATTGAGGAAATTAAAAAAGCCTATCGAAAAATTGCCATGGATAATCATCCGGATAAACATCCTAATGATCGAAAGACAATGAAAAAGATGCTTGAGGCGAATGAAGCGTATGAAATACTTTCAAATCCTGGCAAAAAGAAAAAGTATGATGATGATTTAATGGCTCATTTGAAGCGAGAAATTGAACGGGAGAAGGCCAAAATGAATAAAACAGATCACCAGCAATCGACAAATTCAACCGATAAAAAAGAATCAAAAGAAGAAACACTAGAAGAAAGAATAAAGGAGGCAGGTAAATCGGTTTTGGCGAGCGTTTTGAGGTTTGTGCTGAAAAGGTGAGAGAAAACTACGTTTGATTCTTTCAGTTTATCTTTATGTTTTTATAATATCTACGAGTTTAAGAATTATGCATGAATCCATTTCAAAACACATTATTGATCATGTCAATCCTATAGAGGTTGATTTGAAATTGTTTAATTCTGTTTTAAATCAAGTTACAGTTGCTAAAGGTCAATTTTTACTAAAGCCTGGGACAAGTGTAAAACACGAGTACTTTGTTGTGAGTGGTTGTTTGAAGGCCTACTATATTGATGAAAAGGGTAATAATCATTTAATTCAATTTGCAATAGAAAATTGGTGGATTGGAGATTTTGATGCATTTTATAACAAAGTACCGTCAAAGCTGCACATTGAAGCAATAGAAGATTCAAGATTGTTAGCTATCAATTCTGACAGTTTGCAAAAAATATATACTGATGCTCCTGTTTTTGAGCGCTACTTTAGAATTTTAACCACAAAAGCATTTATTGCTCAGCGCAAAAGGATACTATCAACATTAGAAAAACAAACGCAAGAACGTTATGTTGAATTCTGCTCCTCTTATCCAAATATTGAGAATAGAGTCCCAAATTATGATATTGCCAATTATTTAGGAGTTACGCCTGAAAACTTGAGCAGGGCAAGAAAAAAAATAAATGTTTCCAAATTGATGTAGATCAATTTTATTGCTGATTGTGTTATGTAATTTTGTTTAAATCAAGCTTAAGACAATGCAACACAAAAGTTGAATTGAACAGAGTAGTAACACAAAATTAAATTCAAAATTATATGAGCACAAGTCATTTACAATCACCTTACAATAAAAATTTAAACCTTAAAAACAGAATAGTAATGGCTCCTATGACGCGAAGTAGAGCCGATAATAAGGGGAATGTTCCAACAGACGAATTACAAGGTCTATATTATGAACAAAGGTCATCAGCAGGTTTGATCATTACCGAAGGTTCTCAAGTTTCTAAAGATGCCGTAGGTTATATTAATACTCCAGGTATCTATTCAGATGAGCAAGTTGAGGGTTGGAAAAAAGTAACCAAACGAGTTCACGATAAAGGAGGGAAGATCTTTATTCAGCTTTGGCATGTGGGTCGTATGTCTCATCCAGATTTTCACAATGGAGAATTGCCGTTATCGTCATCTGCTATAAATCCAAACGCTAAATCTTATACTCCAGAAGGATTTAAGGACACTGTCACGCCGAAAGAAATGACAATTGAAGAAATAAAAACGACAGTGAAAGATTTTCAGAATGCTGCTGCAAATGCAGTAAAAGCAGGTTTTGACGGTGTGGAAATTCATTCTTCAAACGGGTACTTGTTTCATCAATTCTTTAATGGAACCTCAAATACCAGAACGGATGAGTACGGTGGAAGTGTTGAAAATAAAACGCGATTCTTTTTTGAAGTTTTAGATGCTATCAAAGAAGTAATTCCAGAAGAAAAGATTGGAGCTCGTTTTAATCCATCTTTGAATGGTGTGTTCGGTATGACGATGGATGAAGATACAATTCCAACGTTTGAATACATTATAAAAAAATTGAATGACTATAATTTAGCTTACATTCATCTTTCTGAACCGTTTACAGATGTTTCAGAAATCCCTTATGCCGTTAGTGAAATTGCCAAGCATTTCCGTCCTTTATACAATGGGACATTAATAATAAACGCAGGTTTTGATCAAGAGAAAGGGAACAAAGTAATTGAAAATGGATATGCAGATATGGTTGCTTTTGGCAAACCTTATGTCTCAAATCCAGATTTGGTTGAACGTTTTGAAAATAACTTAAAACTAGCCGAGTGGGATGAAGATACATTTTATACGCCAGGAGCAAAAGGGTATACTGATTATCCTAGTGCAACAAAATAAAAATTAAAAAAAACAAATTATGAAATTTACAAGAAAAGCAAATGCTGAATGGACAGGAAGTGGTAAAGAAGGGCAAGGAAATCTTACCACAGGAAGTAAAATTCTAGATAAGACTCAATATTCTTTTCACACTCGATTTGAGGATGGAGAGAAAGGAACCAACCCTGAAGAACTAATAGGTGCTGCGCATGCTGGATGTTTTGCGATGCAGCTTAGTTTCATGCTAAACGAAGCTAATTTTACAGCAACCTCTTTAAACGTTGACGCAACAATTACTTTTGAAGATGGAGCAATCACAAAAAGCAGTTTAAACCTTGAAGGTGAAGTGCCGAATATTGATGCTGAACAATTTCAACAAATAGCACATAAAGCAAAAGAAGTTTGTCCAGTTTCAAAATTATTGAACACTGAAATCGAACTAAAAGTGACATTAAAAAACGCTTAATAAAAAAAATTGCAGATAAAAATAATATCCCTATCTTTGCACCGTCAAACCGCATTGTGCGGTGGTGACTACATAAAAATCATTAAATAAATATTTGCATGTATTTAGACTCAACAGAGAAAAAAGAGATTTTCGCGAAACACGGAGGAGCGGAAACAAACACGGGATCAACAGAAGCACAGGTTGCTTTGTTTTCTTACCGTATTACACACTTAACAGAGCACTTGAAGAAAAACCGTAAGGATTTCGGAACTCAAAGAGCTTTGCAATTGTTAGTAGGTAAAAGAAGAAGTTTCTTAGATTATCTTAAGAAAAAAGATATCGAAAGATACCGTGCTATTGTTAAAGAATTAGGCTTACGTCGTTAATCGTTATCAACATATTCAAAAGGGGGCATTCGGAAATATTCGGCTGCCCTTTTTTTTGAAAAAAGTTCTAGTAAGTTCGAATGATTATTCGAACCGACTGGAAAAAACAAATTAGTAAATTATATATATGAACATAGGAATAAAAAAGTCCATCATTACTGGAGGGAAAGAAATTTCCATCGAGACTGGAAAGCTTGCAAAACAAGCTGACGGTTCAGTGGTGTTACGAATGGGCGACACAATGTTGTTGGCAACTGTAGTTGCAGCAACTGAAGCAAAAGAAGGAGTAGATTTCCTTCCATTAACTGTTGATTACCGTGAAAAGTATGCAGCAGCAGGAAGAATCCCTGGAGGGTTTTTCAGAAGAGAAGCACGTCCGTCAGAAGGAGAAATCTTGATGATGAGAATCGTGGATCGCGCAATGCGTCCATTGTTTCCAGACGATTACCACGCAGAAGTACAATTGATGGTTCAATTGTTATCGTACGATGGTATCAATCACCCAGATGCATTGATCGGTTTTGCCGCATCAAGTGCAGTTGCAGTTTCTGATATCCCGTTCAACGGACCAATGTCGGAAGTAAAAGTAGCTAGAGTAGATGGTCAATTGATTTTGAACCCAACGGTTGCAGAATTGAAATTATCTGATCTAGATATCATCGTTGCAGGTACTGCGAAAGACGTGAACATGGTAGAAGGTGAAATGAAAGAAATTTCAGAAGAGGATATGGTGGAAGTCATCAAATTCGCTCACACTGCTATTATTGAACAATGTAAATTTCAGGAGGAATTAGCGAAGGAAATACCTACTGCTTTCCCAAAAAGAGTATACAATCACGAAACACATGACTTAGAGCTTAAAGCGAAAGTTATGGCTGAGTGTTTTGATAAATGTAAAGCTGTTGCTCGTCAAGGTAATGCTAACAAAGCATTGCGTTCTGAGTTATTCGGAGCAGTAAAAGAAGAATTCTCTGCTCAGTTTTCTGAAGAAGAATTAGCTGAGAAAAAAGGATTCATTTCTATTTACTTCAAAGAAGCGATGAAAAAAGCGGTTCGTGACGTAATGTTGAACGAGCAAGTTCGTTTGGACGGGCGTCAATTCAACGAAATTCGTCCTATTTGGTCAGAAGTTGATTATTTACCAATGGTTCACGGTTCTGCCGTGTTTACTCGTGGTGAAACTCAAGCATTGATGACCTTGACTTTAGGAGGTAAAATGGATGAGCAAATGATTGATGACGTTACCCATAAAGGTTACGAAAAATTCATGTTGCATTACAACTTCCCTCCATTCTCAACTGGTGAGGCGCGTCCTTTAAGAGGAACTTCTCGTCGTGAGATTGGTCACGGTAACTTGGCAATGAGAGCATTGAAAGGAATGCTTCCTGATGATAACGCATACACAGTACGTTTGGTTTCTGAGATTTTAGAATCTAACGGTTCTTCTTCTATGGCGACAGTTTGTTCTGGAACTATGGCATTAATGGACGGTGGTATCAAAATCAAAGCACCAGTTTCTGGAATTGCAATGGGATTGGTGACAGAAGGCGGAAAATTTGCTGTATTGTCTGATATCTTAGGTGATGAAGATCATTTAGGCGATATGGACTTTAAAGTTTGTGGAACTTCAAAAGGAATCACAGCTTGTCAAATGGATATCAAAGTAGACGGTTTGTCTTACGAAGTTTTAACGCAAGCATTGATGCAAGCGAAAGAAGGACGTATGCACATTTTAGGTGAAATGATGAAAACAATCTCTGAAGTTAATCCAGAGTTGAAACCACAAACACCACGTATCGAAGCGGTAACTGTACCTAACGATATGATTGGAGCAATCATCGGACCTGGAGGAAAAATCATCCAGGGAATACAAAAAGACACAAACACAACAGTTACGATTGAAGAATTGGAAACAGGTGAAGGTCGTGTTCAAGTTATGTCAAACAATGCGGATGACATGGCAGCAGCAATGAAAATCGTTAAAGCAATCGCTTTCCCACCTGAAGTAATTGAAGGTGAAGAATACGAAGGGAAAATTAAATCGATTCAAGCATACGGTTGTTTTGTAGAGATCCTTCCTGGAGTTGACGGTTTGATTCATATCTCTGAGTTCTCTTGGGAACGTGTTGAGAAAATGGAAGACGTTTGTAAAGAAGGTGATATGGTGAAATTCAAAGTAGTTTCTCGTGACCCTAAAACGAAGAAGTGGAAACTTTCAAGAAGAATCTTACTTCCAAAACCAGAAAAGAAAGAAGCAGAAGCTTAAGCTAAACTTCAATCAAAATATAGAACGCCTGTCTGAGAAGATGGGCGTTTTTTTGTTTTGACCTCAGAGAACGCAAAGAATTTGTAGAGAGCGTGGAGGTTTTAGAGTGTAAAGTGGAGAGTTGAAAGTGAACAATGAATGGTCATAAAGTCTTGATATCCTGAAGTCCTATGATCTAATAGTAAGCAATAATACGCTCGACAATGTAAAATCTAGAATTGTTAACTATAGTAGTCTTCTTCACCCAATTACCTTTGTCATCAAATGTATATTTATTGATTTGATGATCGTGAATTTGCCTTTTTGGGTTAATATCTAGCATAGAAACTGCGTTTCCGTTTTGGTCAAATTCAAATTTGGTGGACGTTTCTACTTTATTTTTTTCTATACCTTCCCAAAGTTCCGAAGCTAAAACTCCATTTTGATAAGCGTAATTGTTTCGCTCAATAATTCCAATGGATTCATCAAACCACTCTGTCTTTATTAGATCGTTATTAAGATTGTAAGTGAAAGTCTTGTATTCGTTTCCGTCGGCATATTGATAAAATTCCTTAGAAAGAAAACCATTACTGTTATAGGAATTTGATTGATGGTAAATTTGACCACCTTCAAAATCATATTCCCATACATCTGAAAGTCGATTGCTAGAATCGTAAGCATATCGATGTTTGATTTTTTTTGTCGCTGTATCACCTATTGGTGCGACCAATTCTTCAATAATATTTCCTTGATTGTCGTAATTATAGGTGTAAACGAATGAAAGATATTTTTTCTTACTTAACCTAAGATTCTGATACTCGTATTCTTCGGCATGTATGAATTCTCGATAATCATCGTAATAACTGCGTTTAAACAAGTTCCCGTTTCGGTCAAACTCCATTTTATTATCGTTCATCCATGAAATTTGTCGGTCTTTACCGATCTTAACCAAAGTGTTATTCTCCAGTTTTCCTTCAAAACTTTCTTCCAGGACGAAGCGAGGTTTGCCTTTTAGCGGCGTTTCTCTTATTTCTTGAGCAAATATAAAAGGGCTGATTGCAATCAGTAATTGCAAGGGAATCCAATTCAGTAATTTTGACATTTTAGTTTGCGAGTGTAATTGAATGCTAAATTACAAAAGCCACTCCTAAATGTAAAATCTTAGGTAACATTTCTATAAATTGAGAAACGCGAAATTCAAAAACGAATTTGTCAAAGTTCTATTGAATGAAGGTCTAATAGCAAAGGAACTCCCTGCTGATTGGTTTCTTTTTCCGGTAAAATCTCATTCGAATCCCAAATTCCTGTTAAAAGTGTACGAGCATATTCTTGAGGAAGTTTCGCTTCGCGCATTCTAGCGCTTGGCTCGTGTGTGTCGTATTCAAGTGAATGATGCTGAACCATAATTCTCTCACCCTTTTCCTCTAAAGTCATAAACCAAACTCTATCAGTCCCATCATTTGCAGGCATACCAATTGCTCCTGAATTTAGCCATGCATGATTTTCATTTATTGTCGAAAATGGGATACCGCAATGACCAGCCAGTATTATGTCTACATCCATTTTCTTTAGTTGTGCTTCTTTTAATTTCCAATTTGATGAATTGAAAATATAACCAGCCGTCTCATCGTAAGTGCCGTGAACCACGCCAAATCGTCTGTCGTTGTAGTTGAATTTTAGAAAATCTGGCAATTCTTTCATCCAAATTATAGATTCTTCGCTGCAGTTTTCTTTAGCAAAAGGATACCATTGACGAGAAAAAATATCGCATCGAGAATCTCCTTCGAAATTACAGCCACAATCATCAGCTCCGGTTGCCAATTGAATCTCAACATTACCAGAAATACAATGAATTCCCCAATTTCGAATCAAATCAATACATTCTTGTGGCTGACTACAATAAGCAACAACATCGCCTGTGCAAATAATGTTTTGCGCTTGAAATCCTTTCACTTTGGCATATTCATACAATGCATCTAATGCTTGAAAATTGCTATATACGCCGCCAAAAACGAGTAATTGTCCAGACAAGTTAGGCAGTTGTTTTATTTTTTTATCCATCTGTAAATTTTACTCGAGCCTAAAAATAATGTAAAACAAGCAATGGAACCAATCACATTTACCCAAAGTAAATCGTTGTATTTTCCGTCTGTCCAAAACCATGATTCAGGAAACCATTTAAAAATGAGTGCCAAACCGAAAAATATACCAGTGAAAATAGACATATAATAAGAAAAAACGGGAACCTCCTTTTTCCAAAATATGAAAATAGGCGCTAAGCCAATAACCATGGTTCCGCTTATTGTCGTGGCAGAAATTATATCTGCTCCAAAGAAAATTGGAAGGGTACCAAATATTGTGATGAAAACCATTGCCATACGTCCTTTAGAAATGGTAATTTGTTTATCTCTCAAAATATCAACAACCCATAATTTTGAAAAACTTGTAAATGTAGAATCCAGAGTAGATGTGGCTGAGGTAATCATGATAAAATTCATAATGAGCATCATTGGTATACCTAAAGTTCTGCCAACTGACATAACGGGATCGCCATCAAGATTGTAGATTCTTCCGTAAACTCCTACTAAGCTGAAAAGTAGAATACAAACAAAACCGATTAAACCAGCCCATAGAAAACTTTTTAAGGTTGTTTTTGCATCAGACACAAAACCACGGTCAGTCATTACTGGGTCGTGAAATGGGTAAGAGAATATTTGCAATAAAGCGACAAGCATTAGATTTACTCCTTGTGAAAATGTAAACTCACCAGTGAAGGCAACCTCACCCGTTTTTCCAGCAAGACCTGGAGAAAGAAATCCTACAATGACGATAAGCAAAATTCCGAACAATAACATTTGGATTAAGTCGGTTAATAAAGAGGAACGAAGGCCTCCCTTAATAACATAAGCCAAGGTAAGTGCAGTGAAAACAACAATTGCTATGTTGTAGGAGAAGGAATTGCTTTCACCGAAAAAAATTCCAACTACCATCGTGTTCGACCAAACTTCGTTGAACAAGCGAAAAGCAATTAGAAGAGAAAACAATCGAACGGCATTACTTCCAAATTTGCTTCGAATGAAAATATGAATAGATGTCCAATTTCCTTTCGTTCGCATTTTATATATTACAATACCAGCAACAAGGAAAGAGAGGTAATAACAAGCGTATGCCAATCCACCAACCAAGCCAAAGTCTTTACCTAAAGAAGCTGAAACGGCTATTGATTTAGCAAAGATCCATGAAATAACTAAGCTGCTCGTTAGAATTGCAAATTTTGGTTGCTCTCCATTTCTCTTTGTAGCTTTGAAAAAATCATCTGTAGATTTAGCCCATGGTGATACTAAATACATCACCAAACTGGAGAAAATTACGAGAAGCCATTGCCAATTAATTACCGTCATTTCTTTTGAAAAGAAGCGCAAGATACATTACTTACGCTTCGACTATTTTAAATTGTTCTAAAACTTATCCCACCAAACCTTGGTGTTGAAACTATTTCCTCCAGTTGCTGCAAATGCTGCTGCAGAATTAGAGCCATTCAAAGAGCTTTCGTCAGCTGGATATGGCATTCGAACAGGATAAAGCCCGCCGTTCAAACTAGCTGAAACTGGAATAAATTGTGGAAAGCCAGTTCTTCGATATTCTATCCAGCTTTCGTAACCATTTATGGTATTTGCCAACCACTTTTGAGTAATAATTTGTTCAATCGGATCGCCGGCAGAAAAAGAAGCATTTCCAGCCGTGAGATAAGCAGATGGCATACTCACATTCCAATAAGCAAAAGCATTCGCAACAGCTGATTCGTATAAGGTTTGAGCTGATCCTGCCAATAAACCTTTTTGAGCTGCTTCTGCCAATAGAAATTGAGTTTCCCAAGCCGTCATGAAATTGCATTTTAAATTCCCTGTGTTTTCTCGGAAAATTGTTCCTGCTAGAGAATAATCGTTTAAGGTTATCGAAGTCGTTGAAGCATTAATTCCATTAATCAAACCATTGTAAACAGATGAATTTCCACCTGTTGGTCGGAAGAATAAATCTCTTCTTGGGTCGTTGAATTTTTGCATCAAAGTATCACTCGTTTTAGACATGACATACAAATTGAAATCACCAGCTCTCAATTTTTGCATACGGAAACTATTCGGTTGTACAGAAGAGAATTGAAAATAAGCGTTATCTGTATTTGAATTGATATAATTTCCCGTTGAAAAAACTGCTTGAAGTTCTTGGGCAATGTCTAAATCAATCTCACTATCTCTCTCTGAAATACGCATCAATGCTTTTATTTTTAAAGAATTAGCCAACATTTTCCATTTTTGAAGATTACCAGAATATAGAATGTCTCCTTGCAATGTTTGGAAACCAGAATAAGAGTCAATAGCTAAAATAGCTTTGTTCAATTGATCCAAAATTCCATCTGTACCCGTATAAATTTGCTTTTGAGAGTCGTATTTGGGTGTTACATTTCCAGTCAACCCTTGCAATGCGTCTGAATAAGGAACGTCACCATAAATATCTGTCAACACTTGGCTAATCATGGCTTTCATAATTCGAGCAGGACCTTCGTATACTTTGTATACAACGTTGGATTGAGATTTTGCCAAAATGACATCGTTGTCCCGCAAGTTTTTATATAAAATAGGCCAAGGATTTCCACCCAATTGAGGCTGAGTTAGTCCGTGCCGGTCGAATAGATTAAAGTCGACCATAGTCATGTACTGGCCTAATAAGTTTCCAGCAACGAATCCTTCGTAAGACATTTGTTCGCCGTAATCATAAATCACCTGACGAAGTAAAAGGTTGGGTTCAACTTCAATCGGGAAATTTGGATTTTCATTAATTAAGCTGAAATCCTTTTTGCAAGAGGTAAAAGCGATAGTAAAAGCAAAAAGAAGAATATATAAATGTTGTATTTTTTTCATAATCAATTTATTAAAAAGTATATCCGAATTTAATTCCCAAACTTCGCGTTGATGCATAGGACATATCTTCCACACCGCTTACAAACTTTTGTCCTTGTGTTGCCATTTGCTCGGGATCAAAATGAGGAATAGCAGACAAGGCAAATAAATTTCGTCCGATAATAGAAACCTTCAACGTTCGATTTTCAGATATGAATCCTTTTGGTTTTTCGTTTTTGAAGGTATAACCTATTGAGAATTGACGAAGTTTCAAATAAGTAGCATTGTAAGTGTTGTTTTCCTCATGGTTTCTATCGTAATATTGTCTATAATAACTTTCGGCAGAAATGGCCGTTGTATTCGCCTCCCAAACCGGGTTTTCATCACTACCAGTATTTACGACACCTTCGGCAACTATTCCGCCATCAGGTCTGTCTTCTGTTTCTTTCAATTGCCCACCGACTGCGCCTAAAGCTAGCGTTCGAGAAACCAAAACTCCACCTTGCCGCCAATCAAATAAGAAGCTTAAATCAAAGTTCTTATAAGTTAAATTATTCGACCAACCTAGCATGAAATCTGGATTGTAATTTCCCAATTTTTTTAAGTTGTTGTCTGCTATATAGTTTCCTTTCGAATCTATTATGAAATCTCCATTTTCATTCTTTTTATAACCCGTTCCATACATATCTCCAATTCTTCCTCCTTCTTCGACTTGGAACCAAACTGTTTGGTTTACATTGTCGTAAACTCGAGAATAGGCCAGAGTGATTTTCTCAACACCTTCAGGAAGTGATTCAACTGTTGAAATGTTACGTGTGAAATTGAAACCTGTTTGCCAAGAGAAATTCAATTTTTTAACGGCGGTAATTGAAGTAAAAACTTCCCAGCCCTGCGAGCGAACAGCTCCTCCATTAACCACTTGTTGCGTGTAACCAGACGATGCCGCAACAGGCAATGACAATATTTGATTTTTGGTCAATGAATTGTAATATGTCACATCAAAAGTCAATCTATCCTTAAAGAAACGTATGTCAGCACCTATTTCGTAACTTCCTGTTCTTTCTGGCAAAAGATTAGAATTGGCGATAGTCGATTGACTACTAAATGTTGGTTGGCCGTTAAAAGGAATTTGAGGTAAAAAGGAACCAGAAGTTTGATAAGGATCCGTATCATTTCCAACCTGCGCATAACCAGCTCTTAACTTTAAGAACGAGAACTGTTTAGGTAAAGTAACTACATTCGACACGATTAAACTCAAAGAAGCAGAAGGGTAGAAGAAGGAAACATTTTCGGTTGAGGATGGTGTTGCTAATGCGCTTGACCAATCGTTTCTGCCGGTAATATCTAAATAAAGGAAATTTTTATACCCTAATTTGATTAGCGAATAGATACTATTGATTCGTTTTTGTGTTTTGTATTCATTGATTTCCAACGGAGTGGCGGCATTTGATAATCGATACACTCCAGGTTGAGCTAAACTCGTGGCGGTTATTTGCGACAATGAAGTGATTTGATCCATGCGATTGGCACCAACTGTTACATCCCAGGAGAAATTTTCTGTACGATCCTTATAATTCAACAAGAAATCGGTGTTGTTTTCTCTGAAGAGTACAGAATGCTCTGCATAGGCACCTTTCACAAATCTGTTTGAACTGTATGCTCTTCGAAGTTCTCTTTTTTCATTGGAAAAATCCATACCCGTTCGCACAATTAGATTAATTTTTTCAGAGAAATCATATTTGGCAACTAAATTTCCGATTACTCGATCTCTATTGAATGAATTTTTGTTTTCCTCCAAAATGAAATACGGATTATCGAAAAACGTGTAGTTGTAAGAATATTGCTGCAAACCTTCAAGTCCAGGTTGCCAGTAATCTTTCAATGAATTGATATCTACTGATCTTGGAAGCCAAGCAATTAAACTATAGTTTAAGTTCTCTGATCCATATCCAGCGCCAGGTCTGTTGTCAGAATTGGAATTGATGTAATTGATATTAGAAGATATTTTTAATCTTGAAATAGGGTTGAAATTGATTTTTGTAGAAATTGTTTTTCTTTTCAAATCAACTCCTGGAATTATCGATTGACTGTTCATATCCGTTACTGAAAAACGAACATCCCCTTTTTCAAAGCCATTTGAAATGGAAAGATTGTTGATTAAAGTATAACCCGTTTGGTAAAAATCCTTCACGTTATCTGGGTTAGATTTCATTTCGGTTGGTGTAATTGGAGCTCCACCATGAACAGCAACATCTCCACCACGAACGACAGTTCCATCCGGCAGTGTAACTGGACTATCAAACTGTGCAGTCATATATCCATTGTCCAATTGAGGTCCCCATGAATAAGTTATATTGTCATTAGTTCCGCCACCTAGACCATCTTTAAATTCAAATTTACCACTGTTACCTTGTCCATAAGTGTTCTGAAATTCCGGTAATCTGAACGCTTGATCCATGTAGGCAGAAGTGTTAAAACTTATGCCTAAACCTCGCGATTTACTGCCCGATTTAGTTGTAATAATGATCACACCATTTGAAGCTCTAGTGCCATAGAGCGCCGCAGCACTTGGACCTTTTAAAACTGTTACCGAGGCAACGTCATCTGCATTAATCTCCATTCCGCCGTTTCCAAAATCAACTTCTTGAAAACCGGCTGCTGCATCTGTTGTTGGATTAACGACAGTATTGTTATTGATTATAATTCCATCGATAACGAAAAGTGGATTGTTGTTAGTAAAAGATGACTCACCTCGAATTGTTATTTTGGAAGAGGAACCAACACCAGTTCCTCCTGATGTTATTGTTACTCCTGCCACTTTTCCAGCTAATCCATCTAAGAAATTTGGCGATTTTACGTCAGAAATTTCTTTAGTGCTCAAGCTTTGAACGGCATATCCTAACTCTTTATTTTTACGCTCTAATCCCAAAGCGGTGACAATAACTTCTCCTACCTCTTGCGCTGTAGATTTTAAGGAAAAGGTGACGTTTTTTAGGCCGTTTAGTGGAATTTCTATCTTGTCATATCCAAAATAACTTGCCGTTATTATAGCATTTTTATCGCTCGGCTTAATTTTAAACATTCCGTTTTCATCGGTTATTGTTCGGTTCGCAGTTCCTTTTTCTTCAATTATTGCTCCAGGGACGCTTTGCCCAGTTTTTTCGTCTTTTACGACTCCGGTTACTTGAGAATAAGCCACATAGTTCACAAGACACAAGAGTGTAATGAGTATATTTTTAAACATATAAGATTGTTGAATGGTTTGTACTTTTTTATAGAATGCTTAAAATTCCATTCGGGGAGGTCCGCGAAGTTCAGATGTTTCAAGATGTTGTGAACCGAAAAATACGAAGGTATAGTTGAAAAAAACCTGTATTGAGAGTTGTAGTGTTTGTTGAAGTAGTTTTTTAAGAGCAGTATTGAATTGTCCACCTTTCAAGTAGGTTTGAACTTCTTTGAAATTGTCTAAATCAATTAATGAAGATAAAAGGTGTAAACTAAGTTTTAGTTTTTTGGTTAAATATATAAATTCGGATAAAAGTTCTTTTTTCTGCCATGGAAGACTAACGAAGGCGCTCTTATTAAAGGTTTTCTTGCTCAGACCTACTAAATACATTCCACCGTCTTTTGATGGACCAATTACAACTTCTTTTGACTGAAGTTCAACAATTGTGTTGTTTAAGGTTTCCGCTGTTAAATCTGGACAATCATTTCCAATCGCTATGATTTTATCGTAACCTTGATCAAATAATTTTTGAAAAGAATTTGCAAATTTTTCTCCGAAAGTACTTCCAATTTGTTGTGTTTCGTCTATTGTAAAAACAGGAGAAAGAGTTTTGCTTGCGGTGCAAACCGTTTGTTGAATTAGTGTACGAGCAATTTTAGTATTTGCTTTTTTATTAGCTCCATCAGCGAAATGTTTATGCTGAGCTTCGGCTTTCGCAGTTCTAGTAAAGATTAATATCGCCGTCGACTGGTTCAAATATTGAGAATTTTCTTTTAAAAATAATAAAATATCGATAACGACTTTTCTCATGGAATGCTCTATTGAACATATCTACGAGGTTCACGCGCGTATGGATTCCTCTTAGAATGATTTTTTAATCATTCCTTACAGAGATGTTCACAATACTGCCTGATTCTGATAAAACCACATCACAGCCACATCCTTTTTAACCTCAGCTCGAGCAACAATTCCTTCAGAATTCTCTTGTGGTTTTGTTTTCAAGGACATGTTAAACGGATCAACTTTCATATCCATAGATGTGCCGTGAATTTTATTGCTCATCAATCGGAACATTTCACTCGCAATTTCTTCGAGTAGACCGACGTTTTCATTCACTTTTGCAACCAGTTCTCTTGTCGAAAAACGTTCCTCCAAACCGAGATGTAAATCCTTTAAATAGTGCAAATCAAAAGGGTCAATGTAGCGATCTTCAAAAGGATTGGTATCGTATTCAACCCATTCTGAAAACAAAGACTGAACACTGTTATTTAATTTACCGAAGCGCTGACCAGCACCGTCTTCACTTGCAAATAGATTCTTAAGAACCATTAAATTGGTGAAACCTTCATTTGTGAATAGAAGGGTAGGAACCGCCCAATAAACTGCCCAATCCCAAAAGATTTTAAAAATCATAGTTTGAGTTGAACCCCACATTGGGTAACGATTTTCATATACTGGAACCCAGTTATTGAACAAAGCTAAAAGCGTTTTTTCGTAGAATTCGGTTTGCAAAGAAATGTCTGTTCCGGCCAAATCTTTAGTTATCAAATCTGAAATAAAGGTATTATTTAATGAAATAAAGTCTGTTCCAGGCGAATAGAAAGGGTCAAGAAAAACGCCAGATTCTCCCGATATAGCCCATCGTTCATGAGAATATAGCTTTTCAGAATTTTGCGCAAAATGTTTCATTACTCTAAAATCGAGAATATCTTCTTTTCTTGGATTGATGTGTTTAAAGCACAAAGGTTCGTTAATCTCCAACCAGTTCAAGGCCTTGTCAAGTTTGTTGTAAGTATCGAAAGGATGAACAGCTGGATCTGCAACTATTCCCACGCTTGTGTTCCCTGTTGCTAATGGAATGAGCCAAACCCAATACCCTTTGTCCATGAAATGTATCGTTCCCAAACGACGCAGGCCAGGCTCCAAAAAGGTATTCCATTCTTTATTGTCCGACCATTCGTCCACGTTCAAATCGCCTTTGATTCTAAACCAAGCTGCACATACTGCGTGATCGATTTCCTTTTTCAAACCCAATTTTCGTTTCAAAAAACTCGCTCTTCCGGTCGCGTCAACCACCCAACGGCTGGTGACAACTTCTTGCTCATCTTTTTGAGTGTAAGTAACAATGTGTTTATCTCCATTCAGCTGAACGTCACTTACTTTTGCACCATGTTCGAATTTAATTCCGCGTTCCAAACACAATTCAGCTAGTTTGTTTTCAAATGAACCTCTATCAATTTGGTGACTAGGAACAGGAAGCAATTTCCTTGGACCCAATTCCACTCGTCGAGCGATATCGCCTTTGTGTTGAGGCGAAAAGAAAAAGCGCAATCCGTGTTTTGGCAATTGATGCTCGTCCATGTAATCTTTCAAATCGAGCACTTCACGAATATAATGGGTTCCTAATTCTACGGTAGATTCACCAACTTTATGCGCAGCATCCGGTGCTGCACCGTCTCGACTTTCCATTACAATAATTGATGCATCAGGATTCATTTTTTTCGTTTGCAAGGCAAGCGTTAATCCAGCTAGTCCTCCACCAAGAATGGCTACATCAAAATGTTTGTTCATAGAAATTTAGAAATTAATATAGGTCGTTTTAGTGTGTAAAAGACTTAGTAAAAGTAAACATTTCATTTTGATGGATTGTTTAATTCTAGCTGCATATGAGTTTTTCTAGTTGCTTTTGATACATAAAAAAACAGCTCCCAAAAGAAAGCTGTTTTTTTGTGCCCACGACTGGATTCGAACCAGCACACCCGAAGGCACACGCCCCTCAAGCGTGCACGTCTACCAATTTCGCCACGTGGGCAGCAAATTTGTGCCGCAAAGATATACTTTTCTTGTCAAAAATTCTCTCTATTCTCGGTTCTCTGTGCTATGTTTTCAATTTTTCTAATATTGCTAACACATGAATTTATCTTAGAAGATTAACATGTCCTGATATTCTTTTCCTTTTCATAAACTCATCTTGAAAAAGAATGGTCCAAGTATATACGCCTTGAGTTGCTATTATTTGGGTGCTACTTATAGTTCCATCCCATTGGAAATTGAAGTCATTACTTGCGAATACTTCATGCCCCCAACGATCGTATATATTGACGAAAAAGTTCTCCTCAGAAACATTATATCCTTTCACCGAAAAGTAATTATTGAACTCATTTGCATCTGGTGTAAAGGCATTTGGCACGTACAATGCATAATCAGGTTTTACAGGAATATCTTTTATAATTGAGTCCATACATCCATTCACACTTGTTGAATATAGGGTGATAGTGTAAAAATTTAAAGGTTCATTGTAAGTATGACTCGGATTTGTCAATGTACTTGTATTTCCATCGTTAAAATCCCACCAATAACTGATTGCATTTATTGATGTATTGGTCAGATTCACAGTTGGCTCGAAAATATTCAAAGGACTTGGAAGTGCATTGAAATCGGCAATTACTTGATTATAAACAAATAATTGGCTATTCGCAGGGACTGAATAAATGCATCCGAATGAATTGATTAAAGTAAGGTTTACAGTTTGAAATCCAGGTGAATTGAAAATCATGACTGGGTTTGGAAGTGTCGAATATTGTCCATCACTAAATTCCCATAAAAACTGATATCCAATAGGATTGATAGGTGAATAAATAAATTGAACTTCAGCACCGTAACAAGCGGTTGTGTCTTGCATAGAAATAGCACCAATTGGTTCGATATGAATTTGTACAAATAGAGTATCATATAATATATCCCCACAAATTGTTGTCAATTGTGCAACGTACATGGTGTTAGATGTTGCAGTAATATATCTTGGAAAACCACAAGACTGACAATCCATCCAAAGAACACTAGCTATTGGAGCTGTGCAGGTGTAAGTATAATCAACCTGAATAGAGTCTCCATTGCATAGAGTTGCTGATTCTTCTGATAAATTGAAATGGTCATTTGTCGTTGTAAATACATTTACTAAAACACTAGTCGTTTGGCTACAATTATTTTGATCTATAACAGTTACAGTCACATTATTCATACTATTTGGCAAAAATGTTATTGCGCTTGAATTAAGTGTTGGATTGATTGACCAGTTGTAGTTATAATTTGGTGTGCCTCCATTTGTTTGGGTATATAATGTTATTGGCATATTGGAGCAAACTACTGTATCTGGTGGAAGTTGAACTTGGATTGGAGTGGGTTGATTTATTGTAAAGTTGTCAATTACAAGGCAATTATTACTATCTGTAACTTGTACGTTGTAATACCCTCCAAATAATGTTGTTGAACTTTGAATAGGTAAACCGTTCATAGTAAAACTATATGGAGTTATTCCTCCACTTACCATCAAATTAACAAGTGTAGAGTCACTGTGACACAAGGGTTCAGAATAATTTGTCAATAAAGTTAATTGAGTCGGTTGGCTTATCGTTTCAGAAATGGTTGCTGAACACCCGCTCAAATCAGTAACGACACATGTATAAGTCCCAATTGGCAAATTTTGAATTGATGGACTATTTGGGTTGCTAGGAGCTGGCGATAACCAGTTGTATTGATAGCTTGTTGTGCCTCCTTGAGCATTAAGGTGTAATTGACCATTGCTAAACCCATAACATGAAACATTTACCAAATTGTTCAAGTTTAATGTAAGCAAATTTGGTTCACTGATAGAAAAAGTAAGAGTTGTGTCGCAACCTTGACTATTGCTTATAGTTAATTGGTGATTTCCAGGTGACAAATTGTTGAATGATCCTGTAGATTGTTGTATTCCGTTATTTAACGAGAACTGATATGGCTGCCAAAGTGGATCTAAATTGGTAATACTCACGGAACCATCTTGAGCTCCAAAACATGAAATGTCTGATGTTTGAATATTGAAATTTGGATTTATTTGAGCAAAGAATATTTCAAGAGTATCAATTTTTCCAGGACAATTATTGAATCCGTCTATTGAGAACATGAGTTGGATTGATCCATTTGCTTGATCAATAGCGGTTGGTGAGTAACTTGTATTGGAAGTATTTGCATTCGAAAAAATACCATTTCCTCCCCACCAATAAGGATTTTGTCCATTAGTTACAGTTCCGCTAAGATTTATTGTACTTGTCTGACATAATATTTGGTCTGGTCCTGCTTGAGCTTGAGTAGTTAGCAGGTTCTGCAATACTAGTATTGAGTCTATTTGACTTAGGCAATTGGAAGCGTCAGAAATTGTTACATAGTGCCAACCGGGTGAAAGTAATACACTATCAGAAGTTGTTCCATTTGACCAAGATAGATTGTAAGGTCCTGAGGTTGATATTGGATTAGCATTGACCCAAATGTTACTGTCGCCGGGACATATCATTATTGTGTCTGCGGGTAAATTTGTCGTCGGAGCGGGAATGTTTGTTACCGTAAATACATGACAAATTGGATTAATTATACATCCATTTATATCATAACCGCATACTTGATATAGAACTGTGTCAGGAATTCCTATACTTGATGTAAAGGTGGTTGTGTCGCAACCGTTAAGGCAGCTTAGATTATTGTTGTACTGACCAATCGCCCCTGGACTGATGCTTGTCCAAGTGACGGTACTTTCATCATAATAGTTTGAGGTTAAAATCCCGCTACAGCCATTATTTAAGACTAAGTCTGGTCCAAAAGTAGGTGCCGAATATGACGTGATTGTGAATCCGTTATCATTATTACCTGGCTTGCAAAATGTTAGAAGGTGTGGGCCGGCTCCTGTCAAACAGATAGGTGATCCGACGGGTATTTGAGGACCACAATTCACCTGATAATATAAAGCTCCAGGTGGTACCGCACCTGATGAAATTTGAAAATTAACGGAAGTGGCATTTGGGTGAAGTGTTATCACAAATTCAAGGCATTTGTCAGGGGCTACTGTGCCGCAACAATTACCATTTCTTGCAATTAGTGGACTTGTCCAGCTCATTATTGGAGATGCACTTAGATTTACTATTAAAGTTGGAGTTATGGAGTCGCAGGGTTGGGCTGTACAAAAGTATGGAGCCAAAGCGAGCAACAGAATGGAGAATTTTGTTGTCATGATAGGAAATAATAAGGAGAGTTTATAATCTAATTTTTATGGAAATAGTTATGATAACTATTTGCTTCTTAAATCTTAAATAAAGCATTTGGGAGTTCTTCAATTATTAAAAGATGAAATTGGAGAGATTTCATATCGTTAAAGAAATTCACAAATGCAATAGATTTATTTTAGATAGTCAGGCCTGAATAGTACGCAGTTTCGGACTATTTTAAGATTCAATAATTTAACTTTAAAAAAGTTAAATTGATTAATCTTTAAACTATGGTTTATTATTTTAAAAGGATGGCTAGAACTAAATCTTGGAGCCAAAGCGATCAACCGAATGGAGAGTTTCGTTGTCATGGAGAGTGTGATATAATTTGTTTTACATTAATTAAGACTTAAACTTATGAATTTGGTTGCTCTTTTTATAACTTTTTTTTGGTTTATTTTAACATATAACATTTAAATAACTAATAATCAACGACTTATGTCTTTTTAATTTAATTCAATCCTCATAACGCACATCCCCCATAAAATTAATCTTCCGCATATACCCAATCTCCAAAGCGTAATGCCCAAATTCTTCAGAAACAACACCTGTCAATTCGTAAATTCCACGACCATGAAAACGATAGCGAGCCGCCGATTCAGGGAAATGAACGGAATCCAAAATCTGACCTTCGATATCAATAAAATTGCCGAAAAACATGTAGTCGCCGCGAACAGTTTTCGATTGTTTTAGCGCAACGAGATAGCCGTAGCAGTTCACTTTCAAACCGCGTCTTTGGGGAATTTCTCTCGACAACGTGTGAGGCGGAAGCTGTTCGCCTAGTAAATCGAAAGGGTTGCAAAGTGGAAAACCGATGAGTTCCATCTGTTCAAAAGCTCGTTCGAGTTCGCTATCGTTGAGTTTTGGAAGTTCGAAATGTTTGCGCTCCGAGACGAACAATTCAGGAACAGGATCTTTGTCTTTTACCTTGTTGTGGTACAAATGAGCTTTCCAAAGCAAACCTTTCCTATCGGAAGGAAAGTCACGCAAAGCGTCTACACGGATGATCATGAGCAGTTGTTCGAGTGGAATATAGCAGCGACTCATCAAGTTTTCGAAGGAAGTAAATCGACCATTTCTGTGACGTTCTTGATAGATTTTCAGAATGATTTTACTCTCCGCATTTTGTATCAAGTTGAAACCTAAAATGATGCGTTTGCCAATGATTATACATTCATAATCGCCTTCGTTGATACTTGGCGATTCTATCGTTGCGCCTAGCATACGCGCTTCGTGTACATAGATTTCTGTTCGGTAATAACCACCAAAGTTGTTGATTGTTGCAACCATATATTCCAAAGGATAATGCGCTTTCAGGTACAAAGTCTGGTAACTTTCCACGGCATAGGAAGCCGAGTGACCTTTGGAAAAGGCGTAGCCGGCAAAGCTTTCTATTTGTCGCCAAACTTCGGCCGCTAGTTCTTTCGGGTGACCTTTCTCAAAGCAGTTTTTGAAATAGGTTTCTTCAACTTTCGTAAATTCTGCTCGTGAACGGAACTTGCCTGACATCCCACGTCTTAGTACATCCGCTTCGCCTAAATCCAGTCCAGCGAAATAGTGCGCCACTTTGATCACATCTTCTTGGTAAACCATTACGCCGTAAGTGTCGGGCATAATTTCCATCATCACGGGATGCGCTTCTTTTCTACGCTCGGGAAAACGGTGGCGCAAAATGTACTCGCGCATCATACCAGAATGCGAAACGCCTGGTCGAATAATGGAACTCGCTGCGACCAAAGTCAAATAATCATCGACTTGTAGTTTTTGCAACAACATACGCATTGCGGGCGATTCCACATAAAAACAGCCGAGTGCTTGAGCATTTCGAAGGATGTGTTTGATCTTCAAATCTTCTTTGAAATAGGCCAAATCGTGAATGTCGTGCGGCGGATTTCCGGGCTGATTGTACTCCACAATTTCCAAGCAATCATGAATTTTCGCCAATCCCCGCTGACTGAGTACGTCGAATTTGTAGAGACCAACATCTTCCGCTTCGAGCATGGAAAATTGCGTTGTCGGGTAACCTTTGGGCGGTAAAAAAGTCGCAGAATACCACGAAATTGGTTTCTCGCTAATGACAATTCCGCCTGCGTGAACGCTTAAATGTGCTGGCATTCCTTCAATTTGTTTGGCGTATTTAAGCACCAAAATGGATAAATTATCCAATTGCTCGACGATGAATTTCCCCTTGCTCAAAATATCCAGTTCCGATTTCGGTAGTCCAAAAACTTTTCCCAATTCGCGAACGGTGGCTTTGTATTGGAAAGTGTTATACGTGCAAAGAAGCGCTGCATTTTCGTAGCGATTGAAAATATATTGTGTCACATCTTCACGGTCTTTCCAAGAGAAATCGATGTCGAAATCAGGTGGATTTTTCCGATACAGATTGATGAATCTTTCAAAGTAAAGATCTAATTCAAGTGGGTCAACGTCTGTGATTCTCAGTAAGTAAGCAATTATACTGTTTGCTCCACTTCCTCGTCCGACATAAAAGTAATTTTTAGACCGAGCGTAAGAAGTGAAATCCCATGTTATCAAGAAATACGATAGGTAATCCTTCTGTGCAATGATTTCAATTTCCTTATTGATTCGAGTCAAAATCGCTTCGTTGACAACTGGATAGCGATAAGCCAAACCTTCCATGGCCAATTGACGCAAGAGTTCCAAATCCTCTTCTTTACTTCCAGTATAAGTGTGAACATTTTGCGGTTCGGCATCGTCGCCAAATTTGAAATGCAATTGACAGCCAGAGAGGAGCTTTTCCATTCGGAGCAGTAATTCCGAATGTTCGCCTAGTCGTTCGAGCAATTCCGTTTTGGTTAAGAACAAGTCGTCTGGCGAAGCTTGTTCTTCGATCGGCAATTTAGAGAGCAAACAATTTTGATCTATCGCCCGAAGCAAGCGGTGCGTATTGAAATCTTTCTTGTTACGAAAAGTCATCGAGTGGAGGAGAACCATCTTTTTGTCGAGACCATCTTTCTTCTCCCAAGTCAAGCGGTTTAAGTCCGACAATTGAACGCCAACAAATTCATTTTCAGCACATTTTTTCGGTTCCTTTCCCCAAGGATAAATCACAAAACAATTCCCAAAATGCGGCGCTCGCTCCGGAAATTCCATCTTCTTATGCAAATGCGCCGACAGAAAAACATTCAATTCATGAAATCCGCGGTTGTTCTTTGCAATCACCACAAAACATTGCTTCATTCCATTCCGAATATCCGCACCAACAACAGTTGTCTTTTCCTCGAGCTCTGAGCGCCTGCCTGTCGGCGAGACAGGGAGTCGAAGAGCGCTATTTTCCAAACAATACGCCATAGCCGCTGTGGTAGAGTTTACATCCACAAGCGCAATAGTATCGTACCCGGAATTCATCGACCATGAGACGATTTCTTCCGGCGAGATTATGCCGTGTTTTAGAGAGAAGTGAGAGCGTGCGATCAATTTGCGAGTAACGTTTTAAGACATAGTTTTCACCTCCCTTAATCCCTCCTAAAGGAGGGAAACTTTATTTCTGCTTCAAAGTAAGATTCGTTCCTCCCTCCTCGAGGAGGGACCGAGGGAGGTGATTTCGTAAGCTGTTTTATACCTAGACTCTAACTTCGTCGATTAGCCAAAAGTGGTGGCGGTTCCCCAGAAAATGGATTCCATCTCCCAATCGTTCGAGCTTCGATTCCGATGGCTCGAAGAACAGCTCTGTCGCCGAAGCGGAGGCGGATTTTGTCCATGGCTTGGTAGAGTTTTACGTATTCGATTTTATCGTCGAAGAGACTCATTTGGTGGTGGCCGTTGACCAAATCGCTGTAGCGCACGCCAATTAGTCGAACAAGCAAGCGACGGTTGTAAACACGATCAAATAATTCACTTACAAGTGGAATTAAATCGTGGTCGGCAGAAGTGTAGGGAATGCGTTTTTGGAGCGTTTTCGTTTGGAAATCCGAATAACGAACTTTTACGGTGATGCAGGCTGATACTTTCTTTCCTCTTCGGAGTTGAAAAGCGAGATTTTCCGCCATGGCAGCGAGTATTCCTTTCAGCTTGGCAACGTCGATTGTGTCGTGATCGAAGGTCCGTTCCGTAGAAATTGATTTTCGTTCGTTGTACTGAATCACGGGATTATTGTCGATTCCTTGGGCTTTTTTCCAGATTCCCTTACCGTTTTTTCCAAAAGCACTTTCCATCATTTCTATGGGCATATCTTGAATGGTTTGGATTTTCTGAATGCCTAGATTTCTTAAGTTTTGATAGGTTTTTAGTCCAACCATAGGAATTTTCCGCACCGAAAGCGGACCTAAAAACGGTTTTTCTTCGCCGTAATCGATTTGAATTTGGTTGTTGGGTTTCGCTTCACCAGTCGCGATTTTAGAAACCGTTTTGTTTTGTGAAAGTCCGAAGGAAATGGGCAATCCTGTTTCACGCATGATTCTTTGCCGAAGTTCGCCAGCGTATTTGTAGCAACCGTAGAACTTGTCCATACCCGACAAATCGATGTAAAACTCATCCACGGAAGCCTTTTCGTAAACTGGCGAATCTTCTTTAATGATATCCGTTACCATGCCCGAATATTTCATGTACGTAGCAGAATTTCCTTTGATAATGATCGCTTCGGGACAACGTTCTCGCGCCATTTTCATCGGCATGGCAGAGTGAACGCCGAATTTCCGAGCTTCGTAACTACAAGCCGCCACAACGCCACGATCGCTCGTTCCGCCAATTAATATCGGTTTTCCGTTCAGTCGACTGTCAAGCAAGCGCTCGCACGACACAAAAAAAGTGTCCAAGTCCATGTGTACGATTGATCTGTTTTTTTCCATTTTTCTTTTATTGGAGTCAGGACTACAAGACTTTAGATGTTAGCATAGCTATCAATCAGTCTTTAGTCCTAAAATCCTTTAGTCTTTAACTCCATGAAAAGAAGTGAAATCACTTTTAAAACCACGCGTTCTTACTGTTATCAACAAAAGCGAGTCAAAAAAATGTTGCTTTATTCTACCTCCTTCCACAAAATTATGTAAATTTGATTAATAAATAATCATTAAATAGATTAAAAAGTAATCAACAATGAAGCAAAATTGATGGTTGAGAACGTAAAGGATTTACGTTGAAAGATTGAATAATTAAAAATGTAGAATTATGAATTACAGTGATTATATAAAAGTGGATCCAGAGATTCGATTTGGTCGCCCATGTTTGACAGGAACAAGGATTGCAGTCTACGAAATTTTGACTTTGGTGTCAAATGGAGAAACAAATGAGCAAATAATCCGTGATTATCCAGATTTGAACGAGAATTCGATAGAGGCTTGTTTCGCTTTTGCCAAGGAGCACAAGCCTAAATTAAGTGCATAGAGCGGTTTGACAATTATCAACCTCCAACCGTGAAAAAGTCGTAATAACTTTCCAGCAAAAAGCCTCAAAATCAAGTTATATTTGTTGGTTCCTCGTTCGGAAGAATATAAAACTATGGCAGAAAATCAATATACGGAAGACAATATCCGCTCCCTCGATTGGAAAGAGCACATCAGATTGCGTCCTGGAATGTACATCGGGAAACTCGGTGATGGTGCCGCAGCAGACGATGGTATCTACATTCTGATCAAAGAAGTTGTCGATAACTGTATCGATGAATTCGTGATGGGGAACGGGCGGAAAATTGAAATTAAAGTCAAAGACGGAAAAGTAACCGTTCGAGATTATGGTCGTGGAATTCCTCTTGGAAAAGTCGTTGATGTAGTGTCGAAGATGAATACAGGTGGAAAATACGATTCCAAAGCCTTTAAAAAATCAGTCGGACTAAACGGAGTCGGAACCAAAGCAGTGAACGCATTGTCCAGTCATTTTCAAGTTTATTCCGTTCGAGACGGTGAGAAGAAATTGGCTGAATTCTGTCGCGGAGAGTTGGTTAACGAAGGAAAATTAGAAAAAACAACGGAGGACAATGGAACATATGTAGAGTTCATTGCTGACGAAAATATATTCAAAAAATACGTTTTCAAAACGGCATACGTTGAGAAAATGATTTGGAATTATTGTTACCTAAACCGTGGATTATCCATTCACTACAACGGACAAAAATTCCAATCCAAAGATGGTTTGAAAGACCTACTGGAAAACAACATGGACGGCGATCCGCTTTACCCGATTATACATTTGGAAGGCGAAGATATTGAAGTAGCTTTCACGCATGGAAGAACATACGGAGAAGATTATTACTCATTTGTTAACGGTCAGCATACTACGCAAGGAGGAACACATCAAAGTGCTTTCCGTGAATCGATTGCCAAGGTAATTCGAGATTTCTACAACAAAAATTACGAAGCTTCGGATATACGTCAGTCCATAGTAGCTGCAATTGCGGTGAAGGTTGTTGAGCCCGTTTTTGAATCGCAAACGAAGACAAAATTAGGTTCGCAAGAAATTGAACCGGATGGAAAATCAATGCGAGCATTCATCAATGATTTTCTAAAGGACAAACTTGATAATTATTTACACCGAAACCCCGCGGTGGCAGAAACAATTGAGAAGAAGATAAAACAATCCGAACGCGAGCGAAAAGAGCTATCAGGTATTCGGAAATTAGCACGAGATCGAGCGAAAAAATCAAGTTTGCACAATAAGAAATTGCGAGATTGTCGAGTTCATTTTACAGATTTAAAAGACGAACGAGCAGAAAACACTACGCTTTTCATCACCGAGGGAGATTCGGCGAGTGGTTCGATAACGAAATCAAGGGATGTCAATACGCAAGCTGTGTTCTCATTGAAAGGTAAGCCTTTGAACTGTTATGGGTTGACCAAGAAAATAGTCTACGAAAACGAAGAATTCAACTTGATTCAAGCTGCATTGGACATAGAAGAAGACATGGATAATTTGCGCTACAACAAAATTGTAATTGCAACTGATGCTGATGTCGATGGTATGCACATTCGCATGTTGTTGTTGACCTATTTCTTGCAATTTTTCCCTGATTTGGTGAAGAGAAATCACGTGTATGTATTACAGACGCCACTGTTTCGAGTTCGAAACAAACAGAAAACATTTTATTGCTATTCCGAAGAAGAACGAAAAAAGGCAATGGAGGCTTTAGGAAAAAATCCTGAAATAACACGATTTAAAGGTTTGGGTGAGATTTCCCCTGATGAATTCAAACACTTCATAGGTGAGGACATTCGATTGGATCCAGTTTTGTTGTCAAAGGATTCTTCCATTGATGAAATATTGTCCTATTACATGGGGAAAAATACACAAGAAAGACAAGAGTTTATCATCGACAATTTGCGTGTAGAAGGTGATATTGAGGATGAAGAATTGATAGAAAAAGCTTCTTAGAAAATGGCTGAAGACGAAAAAGACGAAAATCTAGACGATAATATTGAGGATAACAACGAAGAGGATAAATCATCAGATAATGGTGACTTTGAACCTGGCGAAGGTCCGAAAGACGATAAGATTATTCCACTTAGTGGATTGTACGAAAATTGGTTCTTAGATTATGCTTCGTATGTAATTCTGGAACGCGCTGTTCCTGGACTTTATGATGGATTAAAACCTGTTCAACGTAGAATTCTTCACTCCATGAAAGAAATGGATGATGGTCGCTATAACAAAGTGGCGAATATCATCGGAAATACGATGAAATATCACCCTCACGGTGATGCTTCAATTGGAGATGCATTGGTTCAATTGGGTCAAAAAGACTTGTTAATCGACATGCAAGGAAACTGGGGGAATACCTTTACCGGTGATAGTGCAGCGGCGGCTCGATATATTGAAGCTCGACTTTCCAAATTTGCAAATCACGTTGTCTTTAATCCAAAAACGACCGAATGGCTTTCCTCTTATGACGGACGAAACAAAGAGCCTGAAAATTTACCAGTAAAATTTCCATTGCTTTTAGCACAAGGTGCCGAAGGAATTGCAGTTGGATTGGCTTGTAAGTTTTTACCGCATAATTTTATCGAAATCATAGAGCAATCGATAAATCACCTAAGAGGTAAGAAAGTAGAATTGTTACCTGACTTCTTAACCGGAGGAATGGCGGATGTTTCCAACTATAATGACGGTTTAAGAGGCGGAAAGGTTCGAATTCGAGCGAAAATTAAAAAGGTTGACAACAAGACTTTAATCGTTCACGAAATTCCTTTCGGAACTACGACAGGATCTTTGATCGAAAGTGTTATTAAAGCAAATGATAAAGGCAAAATCAAGGTTAAAAAGATTGAGGACAATACTGCAGCTGAAGTAGAAATAATGATTCACTTGGCTCCTGGAGTTTCGCCAGATAAAATGATTGATGCACTTTATGCATTTACAGATTGTGAAGTTTCTTATTCGCCTAATAGCTCGATAATTGACAGAGATAAACCACGTTTTTTAGGCATCACTGAGATTCTGAAAATCAACACAGATAATACTGTTTATCTGTTGAAACGCGAATTGGAAATCCGTTTGGATGAATTGGAGCGACAGTGGCATTTCTCAACATTGGAGAAAATTTTCATTCAAGAAGAAATGTACATTGATTTCAAGTTGTACAGCGACCGTGAGACTTTATATGGATACTTATACGAGAAATTCAAACCGTTTAAAAAGAAATTAATTCGTGAGATAACGGATGAGGATTTGATGAAATTGACGCAAATTCAAATGATTCGAATCACACGTTTTGATACGGACAAGGCGGATGAGAACATTTTGAAAATCGAAAATGAAATCGATGAAGTCAAAGCGAAATTGGCCAACTTGGTTGAATACGCTATTGACTATTTCAAGGATTTGAAGAAACGATTCGGTGAAGGAAAAGAACGTAAAACAGAATTGAAAATATTTGACAATATCACCGCTTCAAAAGTGATTATTGCCAACAAGAAATTATACGTTGATTTTGAAGAAGGATTTATCGGACATAGTCTGAAGAAGGTTGAAGCAGTTAATGATTGTTCTGAGATAGATGATGTCATAATCTTCTTTGCATCTGGTAAAATGATGATTACCAAAGTTGCAGATAAGAAATTCGTAGGCAAAGGAATCGTTCATGCCGACGTCTGGAAAAAAGGAGATAAACGTACGATTTATCATCTAATGTATCAAGATGGAGTTGGTGGTCCAACGATGATGAAACGTTTCCATGTAAACAGCATTACGCGTGACAATGAATATGATTTGACAAAAGGAACAAAAGGTTCCAAAATGCTATACTTCTCAGTTCATCCGAATGGAGAGAAAGAAGTAGTGACTGTTCATTTAAGACCGAGGCCACACTTGAAAAGAGTCAGGTTTGATGTTGATATGGGCGATTTATTAATCAAAGGTAGAGGCTCAGCGGGTAATCGAGTTACGAAAGAAATCGTCCAGAAAATCATCCAAAAAGAAGTTGGGGGCTCTACTTTAGCGGCCAGAAAAATATGGTTTGACAATGTTGTTGGAAGGTTGAACGATGAAGGTAGAGGGAAATTCCTTGGTTCATTTAAAGGTGAAGATAAGATATTGACCTTATTCAAAACTGGAGAGTATCGACTATCGGCTTTTGATTTAAGCTTGCATTTCGATGAAGACATGATACACGTTGAGAAATGGAATCCAGATCGGCCTTTATCAGCAGTTTATTATGACGGCGAAAAAGAAATGCATTTTGTGAAGCGTTTCCTTTGTGAAGTTACTACAGATAAGAAGGTGTCATTCATTACTGAATCGGAAGGAAGTTATTTAGATGTTGTAACAACAGCCTTTAAACCAAAAGCTAAGATTGTATACAACAAGCTGTTTAAAGAAACGAAGAACTTGCCAGATAATGAAATTGACTTGGAAGAATTCATCGATGTAAAAGGGATGAAGGCACAAGGAAATCAATTGACGAAATTGAGAGTCAAAGAAGTTGTTTTGACCCATGCAATTGAAGGCGATGAGCCATGGCCAGAACCAGAGAAAAAAGTTGAAACAAAATCGGAAGAAGAAGATTCTGACGAAAACGATGATGACGATTCTAACGATGATGACAATACAATGGAGTGGGACATCACAAAAGACGACGATGATCAGCCAAAGTTGTTCTAGAAAATATATTTTTTAGAAGTTAAAAACAATTTTGTTTAACTTTTGTTGCCTAAAGTATGAACAAATTAATTTATTTATCGTCGCTTTTATTGTTTTTATCTAGTTGTGTGTTCTTCAGACCATCGATAAAAAAAACCTATGCTCGCTCTCTTGCTGACGCTCCATACGATGTAATTATAGTTCCTGGGGTTCCATTTCAAGATTCAACATGGAGTAATACTATGAAAATGCGTGTTCATTGGGCAAACTATCTCTATAAAATAGGAGCTGCAAAAAACATTATTTATTCTGGCTCGTCAGTTTACACCGATTATCGTGAATCTACAATTATGGCATTATACGGTAGAGAGTTAGGTATCCCAGCGTCGGCAATATATGAAGATCAACGTGCAGAGCATAGTACTGAAAATGTCTATTACGGATATTTGCTAGCGAAAGAAATGGGATTTGAAAAAGTTGCGCTAGCAACCGATCCTTTTCAAACGAATATGTTGCGTTCATTTATTAAAAAATATGAATTACCTGTGGATTTACTTCCAGTTGTCTGGCAGACCTTAGTCAAGCTTGATTTAAGTACACCAAAAATAGACCCTACCTCAGCGCGAGTGGTAGGATCCATATCCTTAGTTGAAAAGGAGTCCTTTGGAAAGCGATTGAAAGGTACAATGGGTAAAAATATTCAATGGAAACGAGAAGATTTAAAGAAAAAGAAATTCCGTCGCAAATATGAGCATCGCATTGATAATTAAGTAAATGGGAGAGTTAATTCTCCCATTTTTTATCGCTTAATAATTTTTGATTCAGCTGTATAAGAATCACCATTCACCCGAACGAAATAAAACCCGTTTGACCTTTCACTTAAGTCTATCGTTACTCTTTTATTAGAACTCTCTATACTTTGAATTAGTTGTCCTGAAAAATCGAACAATTCAACTTTCGCAGATTTTACAAATGTTGGAATCTGAATAGTTATTTCGTCACTAGTCGGATTTGGGTAAATCAAAAGGTTATTCCCATTTTCAATTTTATCATCGATAGACAAAAATCCATTATTAGGAATGTTGGAATTAATCGTGCCCAAATCAGTAGATTTTAAAAGAGGGTTGCAAACATTAGTTATCTCCACCTTTACTTGATAATAAACATTACCGGTAAGCGGGGGATTTATATCCGTATAATTAAGTATGTTAGGTGGAAGAGAAGTGATTAATGTCATGTTTTGTGGACTAGCGCCTCTATAAATGTCGTAGGAAGTTATACTCGTTCCTATATAAGGTGTCCAACTTAGATACCAATTAAGACTAGGATTGAAAGTTGCTGATAAATGAATCGTTTTGTGAGGAGAGCTATAGTCGCTTTCACCTCCGCAAGTGTCTACAGAAGTTATTTTATATGTATATGCTTGAGAGTTTGGGTTAATCTGATTATCTATAAAAATAGCTGTGTCAGCGAAATCTAGTGCACCAATTTTGATGTAATTATTTGAAGACGTCTGACGATAAACATAGAATGAATCAATTCCGATTGTTGTTGGTTTTTCCCAAATTACATCGTTTGTAGGGTTCGTAGCATTTGTTGTAACAATGCAGATTTCAGGAGGACTTAAATAAGAACAGCCAATGTAAATTGAATCCATCGAACTTTGACAGCCAGCGTTATCTGTAACCGTCAATAGATACCAACCGCAAGTCGAGGTTGTAATAATCGGGCCCACATCTCCATTTGACCATACATAACTTGGATAAGTCTGGGTAGTCGACAAATCTACACTACCAGATGAACATATGATATTAGGTGAACTAGTCACTATTGTTGGTTGAAACTGAGGTAAATTTGAAATTACAACGGAGTCCTTAATCGAACAATTGCTAGCATTTGTGGCAATAACAGTATAAGTACCAGCTCCCAAACCAAATATGGAGTCTGTCGTAGCAGAATTATTCCATAAATAGGTGTAAGGTCCGGGTCCATAGGTTGAATTTGCAACTGCAAAACCAGTTGGATTTGCAAAGCAAGAATTTTGTGAATTACTTATTAAATTTCCAGTAAATCCGTCGTGACCCAAATACATAACTGTAGGTCCGTTGAGAATAGAAGCTTTCAAAGCCAGACCATCCGATAGACTAATCATAACGACTGGAATTGTTACGGTCGGATCAGAACCGCCCATTGCTATCACAGTGTTTTCTCTATTGATGACGATGAGTCCAATTGCACCTGCGTTTTGTGCGTTTATGGCTTTTTGAACAAACGAACAAGTGTTTCGAAAAACTACAGCAATTTTACCTGTTACGTTATTCGTAAATGAACTACATCCTTCCTCAGCTATTGGGTTTCCTTGTAAATTGGTGCCAGGAGTACCATCATTACCCATAATTAGGGTATCTTGAAATGAAACTCCAGGATTACTTAATATTGGAAGGTTGCCCCAGCCTGTTGCAACAGTGTGTTCGTAGCAATTTGCTATTGTTGCCGGGCTAATTCCCTTTACAACTGATTGCGCATTAGTTGTAAAAATGAAAAAATATGTTAGAAATAATGGTAATATTATTTTCATGCTTATGTGATTTGGTTTGAAGATAATTCAATTCAATTTGATAACCAAAATAATAGAGAATTAGAATTAATCAAGTAACACGATCAATTTCTCCATTTTCTCTTTCAAATCAGCAAGCTGTTCTTCTAAAGCAGCCAAACGTTGTTCGTAGTTTGAAACTGGAGCAAGAACGAGCTCTTCATCATCCTCCCAATCGTCTGCGTTAATCTCACCACCCAATAAATGGAAATAACGACCTTCTTTTTGGCCGTGACGTTTTGGTAAAAGTTGAACGAGTGGAGTTTCTTTTTCCGACAAATCTTGCAAACACTGTTGAACGGATTCTAAATCTGGAAAATCAAACAGCCGGCCACTGTTACTATTAATCTCACCAGCTGTCAGTGGGCCACGAAGCATTAACAAACAAATAACGGCTTCTTCGTTGAGTTCCAAATCAAGATTAATGGTCGCGTTGTGCTTGTATTTTATTGTCCGACTACCACCGCCCATAACGGTATTTGCTAAACCATGTTTTCTGAGACTGTCTATGCCGACTTGAACAATTTGTTCATCCAAACTCATGACTGGATTTCTGGAAGATTTTTGATTGCAAGCAGTCATTATTCCATTGACAGTCATTGGATAATAATCAGGTGTTGTTTTCTGTTTTTCAAGGAAAACGCCCAGAATTCTCTGTTCTATAGCGTCAAGTTTAGGTAAATCACTCATTATGTAGTAGAATTTAGATAAATATAATAAATCGATTTAAAACAGGGTGTCATCTAAAATATCGTTTCATTCCCAAAAACGGTTTCTCTAATAGATAATAGGAGAGTAGTGAAATTCCATAAGTTGTCGCAAAATTCAGAATGAAATAGACAACGAACCAGAAAACTGAATCAGTCAATTCATGATTCTGAAAGAAAATTGCCCAATAATAAAGGGAAACACAATGGAACATGTAAAAAGCATAGGTCAAATTTCCGCTAAAATAGAAGCCTGGCAGTTTATCAGCTTTGAACCAAGAATGTTCAGAAAACATTTGATCCAAAAGCACGAAAGCGAAAAAGATACTTTGAAAAATTCTTTCTATTGAAACAAGATATCCCTGGAAAATTTGTCGGCTAAAAATGAGCATTACCATACCAACTATGTAAATGCCAATTATCTGAATTCTAGTCAGTTTATAAATGAACAAATGCTTTTTCATCGAAACAGCGAACGCTAAGAGTCCACCTATTGCTAAATCACTCATCACGGAAAAACTATGGAAATAAATTACACGTTCGTCGGAATGATTAATTGCTCGAAATATTATGTTTACGACTATGATAGTAAAGAAATAAATCAACAAGGATTTCTTTTTCCTCAGAAATGGGAATATTCCAAGAATCAAAAATAGAGACAAATAGAATTGTTCTTCGACACTGACTGACCAAGTAACGGTTAAAAACGTAAGCGAATCGTTCATTCCCACCCAAATTTCATCGAGATTGGATAGAAAAACGGAAAAGTAGCCAACTGAATGTAAAGTCTCTTTACCGAAAGGCAAATGGGGAAATATGAAAAATCCAAAAATCACCAAGGCAAAATAAACCGGCCAAATCCTTAAAATACGGCGGACAAAGAAATTTTTTATGTTTATCGACTGAGTTTTATCCAACTCTCGAAGCATCAAAGTTGTGATTAAAAAACCACTAAGGACGAAGAAAAGTCCAACGCCATAATGTCCACGAGAGGCTAATTGAAAAAGTGCTTTGAAAATGGAATCTTGATAAAAATCTCCCCACATTTCTCGGTTTAAGGTAAACGTATGAAAGATAAAAACAGCCAATGCACCAATGAAACGAAGTCCATTGAGGTTTTGAAAAGTCTGTTTGTCTTTCAAATCGGTCAAATTATTCTAAGATAATTTTTGTTGTTTTTTGAACTCCGCTTCGAATTACGGTCAAGAAAAACATTCCTTTTCGGTCAGTCATTAATTGATTACCATTTTGTTGAAATGGAATTGATTCACCAAGACTATTAGTTATAATTATCTGGTCATCAGACTGGAAGCCATAAATGGTTATTTTTCCAATACTTGGGTTGGGATAAACAGACATACCTACGAATAGATCATTTTCATCAACTCCGGCCGTACAAACTAAATCATTCATTCTCACCCAAATTGAATCGTTGTACTGCGTTCCAACCAAAGTTGTGTTGTCTCCTTCACCCATGCGAACCAACACTAGATTTTGAGAAGGAACTACATTAATAATTTGACCATTTTTTCCGAGAGCTGCGTACATATCTGCCGGCGCATCTGGCATTAGTGGTCCGGTAAATGAAAACTGTAATCCTGGAACCATAAAATTCGATTTACCATTCAACCAAGTTAAATACCCGTAGGAATTATTGATGGTTTGAGAGCTGTTGGTCATTTGATTGAAGTACACAGGGTCGTTAAGAATTGGCGTTCCGTTCCAAGAACCTTCGGCTAATAGTAATAAACCAAAACGTGCGAAAGGTCTTGTTTTACTAATAAAAACTTTGTTGTAGCCAAAAGTCACGAATAAACCAGATATTCCACAAGGTGTTCCAAGTTTATTCGAAATGTACGAGTTGAAATTCTGCCCAGTCGCGTTACTTATAACTGTGTTCAATAGAGTATAAGGAGCATTATGATAGGACCAACGAGTTCCAGCATCTGCAATATACGTCAAGCAACCTGGATCTGTGCAATCTCCATTCGTAATATCGTCCATACCCGTCGTCATACTCAATTGATGACGAATGGTAATTTTTTCTTCTTGAGCAGGTGTTAAAGATGTCCATCCTGTTCCTAAATAATCTGAAGTTGTGTCTGAAATATTGAGATAGCCTTCTTTTTGAGCAATTCCTGTCATGAATCCGACAAGCGTTTTACTTGCTGAATTCCAAACATGTAAACTATCTGCTGTGTAGGTTCCAAAATATTTTTCCAAAACTATTTTTCCATCCTTCAAAACCATGAATGACTTTGTATTGGTAGATTCAAGATAAGTATAAAGTTCATTTATTTTCTGTGGACACCAGTTCAATGTACTTGGAGAGATAGTATCCCAAGTGTTTCCAGATGCCGGTGGAAAATAAAGTTGACT